>Ga0164290_1000131_pt1 | contig 283698 bp, 227 predicted proteins | sample Micstemetagenome_FD_108782 | JGI IMG/M metagenome (GOLD analysis project Ga0164290, IMG submission 108782) | Contaminated culture microbial community from soil near Moab, Utah, USA - Microcoleus steenstrupii SON62 (Illumina Assembly) | ecosystem: Environmental > Terrestrial > Soil > Soil crust... | reverse complement strand
AGTCTGGGCCGTGTCTCAGTCCCAGTCTGCCTGGTCGTCCTCTCAGACCAGGGACCCGTCATTGGCTTGGTGCGCCGTTACCACACCAACTACCTGATGGGCCGCAGGCCCCTCCCAGAGCGCATTGCTGCTTTCCTCTTGCGAGCGTATGCGGGATTAGCCCAACTTTCGCTGGGTTATCCCCCACTCTGGGGCAGGTTACCCACGTGGTCCTCAGCCTTGCGCCACGCAGCGGAGCAAGCTCCCTGCGTACGACTTGCATGCATTAGGCACGCCGCCAGCGTTCGTCCTGAGCCAGGATCAAACTCTGCGTTGATGGTGTAGAGCCTTCGCCCGAAGGCGAAGCACACCAGTAATTCGGTGGACCCACTCTCTATCGTCACAGTTCAGTTGTTCAGGTGCGGGCGAGGTGGCAGGCGACAAAAAACCAGGCGGCGGGCTGTCCCTCCGGCCTGGCGACGTCTCCGGTAGCAACCGGCGCGGTTCGCTTTGCGGCCCTGGCCATTCCTCAGTTGTACCGGTCTACCGCGCTCAGCGGTGAAACCCTCACAACGCTCGGCAGTATAGCGCAGGTGTCCGCGATTGTCAAATCGGCCGTTTTCGGCATCAGGAAGCTACCGATCCCGCTCCGTGTGCCGGACGGCCCAGAGCAATTTCTACGAATTTGGGCCGAGATCGGCGGGGGCGAAGGCCTTCGCCCCCGCCCGCTCATTCCGCCCCGAACTTGTAGATCGTGGTGTGCCGGTACGTCTCGCCCGGGCGCAGCACGGTGCTGGGGAAGCCGGGCTGGTTCGGCGAGTCCGGGAAGTGCTGCGTTTCCAGGCAAAGGGCGCCGTGCCGCTCATAGGACCGCCCGCCCTTGCCGCGCAGGCTCCCGTCGAGGAAGTTGCCGGAGTAGAACTGGATGCCGGGCTGGGTGGTGTACGTTTCCAACACCCGGCCGCTCCCTGGCTCGTACAGGCGCGCGGCCAGGCGCAGCTCACCGGCCGGCTCGTCGAGCACCCATGTGTGGTCGAAGCCGCCGCTGGCGAAGCGGAGCTGTTCGTCGTCGGCGCGGATGTGCGCCCCGATCGACGTCGGCCGCCGGAAGTCCATTGGCGTGCCCTCCACCGGCCGGCGCTCGCCAATGGGGATGGAGCCGGCGTCGGTAGGCAGGAAGTGCTCGGCGGCGATCATCAGCTCGTGGCCGAGCACGTCGCCCGCCCCGGCCAGGTTGAAGTAGCTGTGGTTGGTCAGGTTGAGGATGGTGTCGGCGTCGGTCGTCGCCGTGTAGTCGATCCGCAGCGCATTGTCGGCGCCGAGGGTGTAGACGACGGAAACGTCGAGATTGCCGGGGTAGCCCTCTTCCCCGTCGTGGCTGTGGCGGCGCAGTTCCACGGCCGGGTCGTCGCTCTCTAGGGGCCGGATCCGCCAGAACTGCTTGTCGAAGCCCTTGACGCCGCCGTGGAGGTGGTTCTCGCCGTTGTTGCGCGCAAGCTGGTAGCGCACCCCGTTCAGCGCGAAGGCGCCCCGCGCGATCCGGTTGCCGTAGCGGCCGATCAGGCTGCCGAAGTAGGGGTGGCCAGCTAAGTAGCCGTCGAGCGTGTCGAAGCCAAGCACGATGTCGCCCAGCACCCCCTCGCGGTCCGGCGCGCGCAGCGCGCTGATCAGCCCGCCATAGCCGATCACGTCGACCTCTACGCCGCCCCGTCCGCGCATGGTGTAGCGCTCGACCGGCCGTCCGTCGTCAGTTGTGCCGAAGATCTCCTGGCTGATGCTCACTGGTGTGTTCCTCCTTCGCCGCCGAGATCTCTGACCCGGATCATCTCGAAGCGGGCCGCGGCCCGGCCGCCGATCGCCACCCGAGACGGACTTGCGGGCGCCGGCAGCTCGCCGAGCTCCGCGTTCTCCCACGAAACGGCGATCCGGCCGCCGGCGACGCGGAACCGTAGCTGTCGCGGCTCGGACGGGTCGAACTGCGCGGGCAGTGGGAGCCGCTCGGGCGAGCCGTCCTGATCGTACACGAGCGCCCACTGCCCGTCCTCAACCGCGAGCGCGAGCTCCGGCCCGCGGTCGTCCGCTCCGGCCGCGGGAGCGATGACGAGGGCACGCGCCGACTCGTCGGCGGCGTCGAGGGCGACGTTGACGGCCAGCTCGTAGGCAGCGGGCAAGGGGCCTTTGCTCAGCCAGGTCAGCTCGGGGCCGGGGGGCGGCCGGAGCTCGCCGTCCTGCACGTGCCAGGCGTGCGTCCCCTCCCAGCCGGGCGGCGGCTCGGCGGGGCCGTCCATCTCGTCCAGCCAGCCCGCGCTGAGGGCGAAGCCGGCGAAGGCGGCGGGAGCGCCGGCGCAGCAAAGGGCGATGGGCAGATCGGACCCTGCGGGCAGGCGGGCCGACCAGCGCAGGGCGGCCTCGTCGAGCGCGAGGCGCACGAGGCCGGCGTTCACCTCGACGCGCAGGAGGTGGAACGCGCCGGGCGCGAAGTCGGCCGGCAGGGCGAGGAGCTGCTCCTCCCAGCCTGCGCCGGAGCGCGTGGCGACGCTGGCCCGGTTCGCCGCGGGGTGGATCAGGAAGCGCAGGGCGTCGCCAAGCATCACGCCGTAGCCGCCTGCCGCCGCGGGGTCGAGGGCGCGCAGGCTCAGCTCGGCCAGGTAATGGGGGGCAGGGTGGCGGCAGCGGGCCAGCGCGTCAGTGGAGCCGATCGCCGCGCCATTCTCCGCGCGCCACTCCCCCGCACGAGCCTCCCAGTGGGGGGCGAGCTGTGTGCCCTCGAAGAAGTCGGCGAGGCTGGGGAGCGCGATCAAGCGCGGGGTGGTGCTCGGGCCGATCAGGAGCATACGATCGCCGGCCCAGTCCAGGGGGTCGATCGCCATCACCCGGCCGCTGTTGTCGGCGGCCCAGCGGTGGTAGACGCAGAAGAGCTGGCGGTTGTCGGGGCCGCGCACCGCCGAGTTATGGCCGGGGCCGACCACCGCGCCGGGGATGGTGCGCAGGATCGGCAGCAGCCTGTCACCGTCGGCGTGCTGCGCCCACTCGCCTGGCGGGTCGACCCGGTCGGCGGTGGCGTAGCTGACGCCGTAGGTCGGGTTCTGCCAGTTCCCGCCGCTGAACATCTGATAGTAGCGGCCCTTGCGCTTCAGCACGAAGGGACCCTCGACGGTGTGCCAGCGCACGCCGCCCTTCTCAGCGCGATTGGGGTCGTAGACCTGCCAGTCGAAGCGGGCCCGCGTGACCGGCACCGGCTCGCCCAGCGGGGTGAGCGGGTCGGCCAGGCGGAGGCGGGCGGTGCCGGTGCCGACGTGGGTGTGCTCCAGGAAGTCGGTCGCGTAGAACATGTGCCGGCTGCCGTCGTCGTCGACAAAGATATGGGCGTCGATCGCGAAGGGCTCGCGGGAGATCGGGCCGCTGTCGACGAAGGGGCCGGCGGGGTGGTCGGCGACGGCGACGCGGATCTGCATCGTCGCCTCGTCGCCGATGCTGTAGTACAGGTAGAAGCGGCCGTTGTGGTAGCTGACCTCAGGGGCCCAGCGCTCGGGCAGGTGGCCCGGGAGCGGTTCGAGGGCCCCGCCGACATCCTCCCAGTGGACGAGGTCGCGGGAGCGCAGGATGCCGAACCAGCGGCCGTCGCGCCAGGCGCCGGTGCCGTAGGCCCAGTACTCGCCGCAATATTTTAGGACGAAGGGGTCCGGGAAGTTCGCGTCATAGACCGGATTGTGGTAAGTGACTTCCATACAAGCGTTCGCCGTGGCCAAGAAAGCCCACGGAGCTGGGGGCGAGGGGGCCGATCGAGGCGCACGGGTCGGCGATGGCGCTGCGGAACTGCGCGACGAGCGGGGTGGGGCGCCAGCGCGGCGCGCCCTCGCCCAGGCGGTACATGCCGAGCTCCAGGTGGTAGTGCTCGACCGGCTCGCGCCCGGTGCGGTAGCGCCAGTCGACCATGGTGAAGAGCGGGAACCAGGTGTAGCCGATCACCGGCACGCCACGGGCGCGCAGGCCGCGGATGGCCTCAAGCGACGCCGCCAGCCAGGCCGAGCGGACGCCATCGCTGCCGACAGCACTCGTCTCGGTGATCATGACCGGGCTGCGGTAGCGGGCCTGGTAGCGGGCGATCAGCTCCGCGAATCCGGCGCCCTCCGGGTCGGCGGCGCGGTCGGCCAGCCGGCCGCGCCGGTCAAGGGCGAGCTGGCGGGTCGACCACTGGGGGTAGAAGTTGAGGCCGAGCACGTCGAGCTTGAGCGGGCGGCCGCTCAGCTCGCGGAGCTCGTCGAGGGTGGCGCCGTTGCGCAGCAGCCAGGTGTAGAGCGGGTGGCCGGGCACCACCTGGCCGGTAACCATGTCGAGGGCCAGGAAGCGGCGCAGCTGCTCGTCCTCGGCGAGCGGGAGCAGATCGGGGTGCTCGGCGCGGCTGAGGCCAGTCGCCTCGACGTGGAGCATGGTCGCGTCGGGGTGGGCGGCGCGGATGGCCGCGACCGTTTCCTGGATGCCGCGGGCGAGGGCGGTGAGCACGCGGATGAAGCCGCGGTCGCCGCGCAGGTAGGGGGGCCAGAGGCCGCGCCGGCCGCAGTACTCGGCGTTGACGAGGGGCTCGTTGAGCGGGGTGTACCAGCGCACGAGGCCGCGGTAGCGCTCGGCGAAGGCGGCGGCGTAGGCGGCGACGGCGCGGGGGTAGCCGGCGGCGGCGAACGAGCCGTCCATCCAGAGCGGGGTGCCGTAGTGCATCAGGTCGACGAGCGGGGTGAGCTTGAGCTCCTCCACCATGTAGGGGATGACCTGGTCCGTCCACGACCAGTCGAACTGGCCCTGGCGGGGCTCGACGCGGTACCAGGGCACGCCCCAGCGAACGGCGCTCACGCCGAGGTCGCGGGTAGTGGCGAGGTCCTCGCGCCAGTGGTCGTAGTGGCCCATCAGCTCATACTCGTCGAGCGGGCGCTGGCCCGGCCGGGCCTGAGGCACAAAGGTGTCCTCGATGCCGGTCGCCCAGATGAACGCCGCGGGGTCGGAGGAAAGGGCGCGGGAGAAGACGCTCGCGTTCACGTTGCGATCTTTCGCGGTATGGGGATGTGATGCTGCGACAAGGGCGGGAGGGCGCACCACTGCCCTCGCCGGCCCTTATGATACCGTCTCCCTGTAACCTGGCCCATGGGGGCCGCCCCGGACGGGGGCGGCCCCTACTGGGCGTCGGGCCGCGGCTGTGGGTTGAGGGTTGGCCCCTGGAGCACAGGCTTGCCGTCCTCCCAGGCCAGGCGGTCGATCCACATGAAGCGGCGGGTGCCCTGGCCGCTCCCCGTGACCTCCCAGGCGTGGTAGACAAGCCAGGTTTCGCCGTTCTCGTCCGCGAGCACGGTCTGGTGGCCTGGGCCGATCACGGGCGGCTTGACGTCGAGGACACTGGCGAGGATCGGGTTCTCCTCGGCGTCCTGGCAGGGGCCGGTCGCCGTCTCGCAGGTGGCGTAGCCCACGGCGTAGTCGACGCCGGCGTAGGCGTTGGCGGAGAAGAAGAGGTAGTAGCTGCCGTCCTGCTTCCACATCGTCGGCGCCTCGATCAGCGGGCCCTCCCAGCGCCGGTCGTTCTGGACCAGCGTGACCGGCTCGCCGACGAGGCTGAGGCCGTCGGGGGCGAGCTCCTGGACGTAGATATAGGTCGACTGGCCGCAGCAGTTGCCGTCGTTCTTCCAGTACAGGTAAAGCGTGCCGTCCTCGTCGCGGAACGGGCTGGCGTCGATCGAGCCGCCCTGGGCGGCCTGGCAGACGAAGGCCGTGTCGTTGGGGTCGCGGAAGCGGCCCTCCGGCTTGTCGGCGACGGCGACGCCGATGCACTGCTTGTCGGCGGCCTTGTCGCGGGCGGTGTAGTAGAGCAGGTACTGCTCGCCGATCTGGATCACCTCGGGCGCCCAGACAAAGCTGCCGCCGAGCTTGGCCCACTTGCCGAGGGCGGGCATGGCGTCGGGGAGCTGCTTCCACTGGACCAGGTCGGTGGAGCTGGCGACCTGGACGTTCTTGCCGGAGGCGTTTGTGGCGTAGGCGTAGTAGGTATCGCCGACGCGGAGCAGGAACGGGTCGGCGAAGTCGGCGCGCAGCACCGGGTTGCGGAACTCGTTGGGCCCGGGGGTGGGGATGGCCGCAGCGGCAGGGGCGGCCGTCGCTGCCGGCGCGCCTGTTGCCTCGGTTGTGGCCGCGGGCGCCGTGGTGGGAGCGGCCTCCTGGTTGCCCTGCGTGCTCGTGCCGCTCTGGCCACACGCGGCGAGGAGCAGGGCGAGCAGCGTGAGGAGCAGGCGGGCGACGGCGGGCCGGGGCCCGCCGCCGATACCTTTCGGTGAAGTAGAGTGCCCGCTCATCCCTTCACACCCGTACTTGCAACGCTCTCGACGATGTAGCGCTGCGTGAACATGTAGAGGATGAGCACCGGGACGGCGGCGATCGCGGCGCCGGCCATCATCTGGCCGTACTCAGAGGTGTAAGCGCCCTGGAGCGTCCGCAGGCCTGGCGGGAGCGTCTGCAGGGTGCGCTCCTTCAGGATCAGCAGCGGCCAGAGAAAGTCGTTCCAGCTCGCCAGGAAGGTGATCACGGCGAGGGTGGCGAGGGCGGGGCGGGCGAGCGGCAGCACCACGCTCCAGAAGGTTTGGAAGGTGTTGGCTCCATCGATATGGGCAGCCTCCTCGAGCTCCTTGGGGATCGACTCAAAGAACTGGCGCAGAAAGAAGATCCCGAAGATGCCAGCGAGCGCGGGGAGGAAGACGCCGGGGAAGGTGTTGAGCAGACCGAGCTGGTAGACCGTGATGAAGTTGGGGACAAGGAACATCACGCCGGGCAGAAAGAGCGTGGAGAGGAGCAGGGCGAAGAGCAGCTTGCGCCCTGGGAACTCCAGGCGGGCGTAGGCGTAGGCGGCGAGCGAGTCGATCAGCAGGGTGAGCACCGTGGTGATGCCGCCGAGGATCAGGCTGTTGAGGAACCAGCGGCCGATCGGGGTGGAGCGGTTGGCGAAGATCTTCGCGTAGTTTTCCCAGGTGAAGGTGCGCGGGATCCACTCGATCTCGCGGGCGAACCACTGCGACTTGGGCTTGAACGAGGTCGAAAGCATCCAGATGATCGGCACCAGCACGAGCAGCGCGAAGATGATCAGAACCGTGTAGATCAACACGCGCTCGATCAGGCGCTGATTGCGCATACCGAGGCCGGATGATGCAGGTGCAACCCGCCGGTCAGGGGTGGTGCTGGCCATAGGGCTCCTCCTCAGTCGTTCCGCGGGAAGAGGCGGAAGTTGACGTAGGACACTAGGATCATGATCAAGGCCACCAGGAAGGACATCGCCGAGGCGCTGCCCTGGAAGTTGCGCCCAAAGCCCTCGCGGTAGATCTGGAGCATGATGGGCTCGAGCGGGCCGTTCTCGATGGCAACGCCCTGGCCGCCTCCGGTCATGAAGAAGGGCTGGCCGAACAGGTTGAACGAGGCGATGATCGTGGTGGTGACGATGAAGAGCAGCACCGGGCGGAGCAAGGGCAGCGTGATTCGCCAGAAGGCCTGCCAGCCGGTGGCGCCGTCGATCGAGGCCGCCTCATAGAGCTGCGCGGGGATGTCCTGGAGCGCCGCCAGCAGGATGATCATATTGAAGCCGGCGGTCCACCAAACGGTGCAGATCACCACGGCCACCCAGCCCCAGGGCATGGTGGCGAGCCAGCGCGGCGCCGCGATCCCGATCTCCGCGAGGTAGTAGTTGAACAGGCCGCCCTGGCTCTGGAAAATCCACCACCAGAGCAGCGAGGCGACGGCGACCGAGAGCGTCCACGGGGCGAAGTAGATCGCCCGGAAGATGTTGCGACCGGGGATCTTGGTATTGAGCAGCACCGCGAGGGCGAGCGGAATCACCACCAGCAGCGGCACGCTATACAGCACGAACTCGACGGTATTGCCGAGGGCGTTCCAGAAGCGGCTGAACTGCACGGTGTTCGGGCTGAACAGATTGAGGTAGTTGCCGAGCCCGACAAAGCGCGTCGCCTCGGGGCGCAGGTTGTCGAAATTGTGCAGGCTGATGTAGAGGCCGAAGACGAAGGGCCAGGCGAGGAACAGGAGGAACAGCACCAGGTGCGGAAGGATAAAGAGATAGGGCGTCCAGTTGAAGCGCCGGCCGCGGCGCCCGCCCGCGGCGACCCCTTCGCGTCGCACTGTTGTCGCCATAGACAGCTGCCTTTCGGAGGTCAGGCCGGGGCCGACGGAACATGTTTCCGCCGGCCCCGGCGTGGGCTAGCCTACTGGCCGCCCGGGGTTTCGCCGTAGTTCGCCTTGTTATCGTTCAGGATCTGGTTGGCCCGCTCGGCGGCGGTGTCGAGCGCGGCCTGGAGATCGGTCTGCTGGCCGGACATCACGGAAACGACCGCCTCTTCCAGGGGGGCGAAGGCGTCGGTGATGCCGGGGACGGAGGGCGGGAAGATCGCGTTCTCGACCGACGGGGCGATCGAGGCCTGCGGCTCGACGGCCGTGAAGTCGGCGCTGCTGCGCACGGCGTTGCTGGCCGGGATCTGGCCGGCCTTGGCCCACTCAACCGAGTTGTCGAGCAGGTACTTGATGAAGATCGCCGCGCCGGCGTCGCGGCAGGGGTCCTCGTCCGGCTGGGCGGGCAGAGTCAGCTGGTGCGAACCGGCCCACACGGCGGGCTGGTCGCCGATCTGGGGCACGGCAGTGGCCTGGCCCTGGAACTCGACGGACTCGCCGGTGACGTTGGTGGTCTGCCAGATGCCGTTCCAGATCATCCCGACGGTGCCGGCCTTGAAGGCGTTGAGCTCGGCGTCGACCTCGAGGTTAGGCTCCGAGTAGTTGGCCTGGGCGTCCTTCATCCACTGAAGGGCGCGCACGCCGGCCTCGGAGTTCCAGGCCGCCTCGGTGCCGTCCTCGTTGAACCACTGGCCGCCGAACTGGTGCAGCAGCATCGAGAAGATCTGCTGGGTGGGGAAGCCGCTGGTCAGCAGGAAGCCCTTGTTGTCGCCCTGGGTGATGGCCTGGGCGGCCTGCTCGAACTCGGCGCCCGTGGTGGGCGGAGCGCTGACGCCGGCGGCGGTCAGCAGGTCCTGGTTGTAGAACATCGTCATCGGGTGGATGTCGAGCGGGATGGAGTAGCGCTTGCCCGCGACCTCGCCGGCGTTCCAGACCGCCTCGGGGAAGTCGGCGGCGCTGACGCCGATCTGGCCGACCACCTCGTCGATCGGGCGGATGACGTTGCGGAAGGCCTGCGTGGCCACCTGGTCGGCGTGGACGATCGCCACGTCGGGCAGAGTGTTGGAGGCGGCGGCCGTGCCGAGCTGGGTGTAGTACTCGGCCTGGCTGGTCATCGTCACCTGGATGTTGGGGTTGGCTGCGTTGAAGTTATCCGTGAGCGTGCCCATGAAGGGGCCGTCGGGGCCGGTGAAGGGGTTCCAATACTCCAGGGACACGTTGGAGCACTCGGCGGGGAGCTGGCCGCCGGCGGCGGCCTGACCACCGGTGGCCGGGGCGGCCGTGGCCTCTACGGCTGCGGCGGTGGGGGCGCCGGCCTCGCCGCCCTGCTGCTGAGCGCCCTGCTGGGCGCCCTGCTGGTTGCCGCCACACGCGGCAAGCAGGCTGGCGAGGATCGCCATAATGGCGAGCGCGGCCACGGATGAGGTCCGGGTCTTCATGCAGTCCTCCTCGACTGGGCGGCGGGCAAGGGGGCGTTCGTTGGCGCTTGCCCGCCATTGACGTCTGTCCCCACCGGTGACACGTCCGGTGGTCCATCGGGCAGCCCGCGGGGCGGAGTTGATGAGGAGGTGGGGCGTACCCTGCCAGGGGCGAAGCGGCCTTCCGGATGGTCGGCCGAGAAACGGTCCGAGGTTGGCGTCTGGCGCGGCCTGCGCGCCGGCCGTGCCGACGCTTAGCCCGGAACGCGATATGCGATGCGAAGCACGAGATCCTGCGGATAATTCCCGAAACGGCTGCCGAACAAGTTGATCCCGCCGACGTGGGCGGCCTCAGCCTTTACGCCGATGCGAATGGCAATATACGGCGTTCCCACTAGCTGCAAGTCGCGTACCGCGACGGCGGAGATCGGCATGCCGTCGATCGATGTTTCGCGCTCGCTCACCGTCCAAACCTTAAGCAGGCCGAACTGGGTGTTGCGCGGCGTCCACCACTCGGGGGTGAGCCGGCCCTGCTCGCCGCCGAAGTCGCCCGGGCTCGTCCAGCTGCCGAGCTCGGCCCCGTTGACCCACACCGTGATGTCGGAAGGCCAGTCGGGGTTGTACAGCGGCGCCTCGGAGCAGATCTCCATGCTGAGCTGGAGCGACTCCGGGCGGGCCCGCGACGGGAGCCGGTTAGGGAAGCGGTACTCCAGGTAGCCGTGGCGGAACCAGAGCAGCTGCGCGTCGATGCGGCCCGGCTCGTAGAAGGAGGTCGGGTCGTCGAGCAGGCCGATCGGCCCGAGCGCGCCGAGCAGGCCGCAGGTCGGGTACACCTCGCAGTCAACAAAGGCCCCGATCGGCATCACCAGCTCCAGGGCCTCCTCGCGCGGCTGATCGACCACCGGCAGGTCCAGCACAACGCGGTCATACATGCGGGCGCAGATTTTGCGCAAGCCCCGACTCGCCGGCTCGAGCTCAGATCGGATCAGGCCGGCCTCCTCAAGCAGGTCGATGTGGGCAGCGGCGGTGGAGGTAGGAATTTCGAGCGCGGTGGCGATGTCATTGACGCTGGCGACGCGGTCCGAAAGGTAGCGCAGGATCTTGAGCCGGTTCGGCGCGTCCAACGCTTTCAGCACCCGCTCAAGCTGACCGCTTTCGTCGCCGCTGTTCAGGGTGAGCACACGCCTGATCGGCCGGTCGGTCATGGCATCATCGCCTTTATTCCAAGAATTTTGTCTGGAATGGACCGGAAACGCCGACTGATACAGAAAAGTTGTAGTGAGGATGGCCCGATTATACCGTTGTTTCACCACTTGTCAAGAGGTTTGCTCTAGCATATTGGGAGCACACGCACCAATACCCGAGGAGCGAATTGAGAGCGAACAGGTGTGATGGCAAAACAACGCTTTAGAGAGAGAAAAATCTCTCCCTAAACAATTAAATCGCCAACTGTTTACTCTGAGAAAACTGGAACGAATGGCCCGGCTGAAGCCTGGGCGCCTGTGCCACTTTCTGTACCACTTTGTCCCTCCTGGCGGTGGGCCGGCCGTGGTTTGATCAGCGCAGCGGCGGGCCAAGGGGCTCGCCCCCTCCAAGGCAAGGATGGGATGCGATGATCGACAAGCTTTTCCAGCTCCATCAGCGCTACGCCGCCGGCCTCTGGCTGGGGCTCGGCACCGCGCTGTTCGCCTTCGCGACCGTGCAACGCACCGTGCCCGCGGCCGCATGGCTCGCCCCAATCTTTCTGCTGCGCTTTTCGCGCACTTCCCCCGGCAAGCTCGGCCTGCCACTGCTCGCGCTCGCCCTCGCCGGCTCCGCCAGCGCGGCCCTAACAGGCTACCTCGACCCGCCGCCGCCAGCGTGGCTGTTCGCCGGGCTCGCCGTCAGCTACGCCGCGATCTACACGCTGCCCTACGCCGCGGACCGCCTGATCGGGCCCCGGCTGGGCGGCGCGGCACGTACGCTGGTCTTCCCCGCGGCCGCGACGACCCTCGACTGGCTGATGCAGTGGCATCCCTTCCCGAGCTTCGGCTCGCCGGCCTACACGCAATTCGGCAACCTCCCGCTCATGCAACTGGCCTCCTTGACAGGGATCTGGGGGATCACCTTTCTGGTGACGTGGGGCGCCGCCGCCGTGAACGCGGCCTGGGAGGGCGGCTGGACGCGCCGCGCGCTTCTCGCCCACGGCGCCCCCTTCGCCCTGGCCCTGGCCGCGGCTCTGCTGTACGGCGGGGTGCGGCTCGCCGCCCCGGCCGCCGGCCCCACCGCCCAGGTCGCCGCCCTCACCCCGAGCCGGGAGCTGTGGCGCTACCCACCGGTACGCGAGATCGCGGGCGCCACCCGGGAGGCGCGCGCAGCCTTTGGCGCCGAGGCGGCCCAGGTGGTCGACGACCTCTTCGAGCGCACCGCGGCAGCGGCCGCCGCCGGGGCCGAGATCGTGGTGTGGGCCGAGACAGCAGCATTCGTGCCGGAGGAGGATGCGGCGACGGTGCTGGAGCGGGCGGCTGGCCTGGCACGCCGCGAGGGAATCTACCTGCAAATTGGGCTCGGCTCGATCGGGCGCGGCGAGCACCACCCCTTCGCCGAGAACCGGGCCGTGCTGTTCGGGCCGGCGGGCGAGCTGCTGTGGGACTACCACAAGGCTCACCTCGTCCCGATCGGGGACGCGGCGGAGATGGCGCCGGGGCCGGCATCGGTGCCGACGGTCGACACGCCCCACGGCCGCCTGGCCACCGTGATCTGCTTCGACGGCTCGTTCGTCGGCTACACCCGCCAGGCTGGCCTCGCCGGCACCGACATCCTGTTCGCGCCAGCCGACGACTGGTACCAGAACCGCTACGACCACGCGAACATGCACGTGTTCCGGGCGATCGAGAACGGGGTGGCGCTTGTGCGGCCCGGCGCGAAGGGGATCACATACATCACCGACCGGCTGGGCCGTGTGCTCGCCCAGAGCGACTACTTCGCGGCCTCGCCCGCCGCGATCACGCTCATCGCGGTGCCCACAGCCGGCGTGCCAACGCTTTACACCCTGATCGGCGACAGCTTCGCCTACGCCGTCGCGGCCGGGCTGGCCCTGCTGGCGCTCCTCGCCCTGGCACGCCGCGGCGCGCCGGCGGTAGTCGCTCGCCCAGTTTGATGGGAGTGGCGGGAGGCCAAGGGGAACAACGTTCCTGGCAGATCGGGGCCGGTCGCACGCCGGGTCAGAGCGGTGCGCCACCGGCGAGGGCGAGAAGCCGCGCCTCGCCTAGGCGGTCGCCAACTGCGCGCATGAGCGCGACCGCCTCTCGCAGCAAGCCGCCGGCCACCTCGCTTTCGCCGCGCGCCATAGCGGCGAGGCCCAGGTAACCTGTCGCGGTGGCGGCGCCCCAGCGGTCGCCAACGCGGGTGGATAGGGCCAGGCTTTCACGCAAGTAGCCCTCGGCCTCGGCTGGGACGCCCCCGGCGGCGAGGGTGCCGCCCAGGTAGAGCAGACACATGGCGGTGCCGCGCGGGTCGCCGAGGGCGCGCATCTCCGTCAGGGCGCCCTCGAGCAGCGGGCGGGCGGCGTCGAGCGCGCCGAGCTGGCCGTCGATCAGTCCGAGGTAGCCGGTGGCGAACGCCGCGCCCCATGCGTTGCCGTTGCCTTGGTGCAGGCCCAGGCTTTCGGCGAACAGGGGGCGGGCGGCGTCGAGCGCGCCGAGCTGGAGCTCCAGCAGCCCGAGGTAGTCGAGAATGGTGGCGAGCGTTTGCGGCGCGTCGAGGGCGCGGGCGACCGCGAGGCAGCGCTCAAGGCCGGCCCGGGCTTGGGCCGTGCGCCCCACGCGCATCGCAAACCACGCCCCGGCGGCTGCCAGCTCGGCCCAAAGCGCATCGTGGCGCTCCCGCGCCGTGGCTGCGGCCCCGAACAACGCCTCGCCGTCGCCGTACCAGCCGCGGATCTCGTACACGTACCAGAGGGGCTTGAGCGCGGCGCCGATCAGGTCGCCGGCGGCGATGTGGACGGCGCGCTCCCAGGCGAGGCGCAAATTCTCGATCTCGGCCAGCAGCTCCTGGAGCGCGGCCTCCTGCCCAGGCCCACGCAGCGCCCCCATAGCGTTCGCGAGCCGCCCCGCGTAGTGGCGGGCGTGGGCGTCGCGCAGCCCCTCGGCGGCCGGGCCGCTTTCCAACCGCTCGGCGGCGAACTCGCGGACGAGGGCGTGCAGCGCGAAGCGGCCGCCGGGGGATCGGCGCAGGAGCGAGCGGTCGACGAGGGCGGCGAGGCCCACGTGGCTGGCCCCTGCCACCGCCGCGGCGGCGGGGTAGTCGAAGCCGCCGCGGAACAGGCTGAGCCGCGGCAGGAGGTTTCGCCCTTCGCCGTCGAGCAGGGCCCATGAGTAGTCGAAGGCCGCGCGGGGGCTGCGCTGGCGCGGCGGCAGATCGCGCGCCCCGGGGCTGAGGAAGTCGAGGGTGCGGGCCATCTCGGCGGCGATCTCGGCGCAGGAAAGGGCGCGGGCCCAGCTGGCGGCCAGCTCGATCGCGAGGGGGCTACCTTCGACCATGCGGCAGATTCGCGCCGCCTCCTGGAGCTCGTCTGTGGTGAGGGAAGCCCCGCCGCGGGCCCGCCGCGCATGCAGCGCGAAGAGAGCCAGGGCGCCGTCGTCGGCGCCGTCGGCCAGGGGGAGGCCGTCGATTGCAAGCAGCCACTCGCCGCGCAGCCCGAGCCGCTCGCGCGAGGTGGCGAGAACCCGCAGCGATGGCGCGGCGGCGAGCAAAGCCCCGACCAGGTCGGCGGCGCTGATAAGGTGCTCCATATTGTCGAGCACCAGGAGGATCGGGCGGCCGCGCAGGTGGGCGACGATCTGCTCGGCCGGGGGGGCCGCGCCCGCGAGCGGCACGCCGATCGCCTCGGCGATGGCGAGCGGCAGCAGCGCCGGGTCGGACAGCCCTTCGAGCGGGGCGAAGGTGACGCCGGCTGCGGGGGGGAGCCGGCCCGCCGCCTCGATCGCCAGCCGGGTCTTGCCGGCGCCGCCGAGGCCGAGCACGGTGACCAGGCGGCAAGCCGGGTCGGCAAGCAGTCGCGCAAGGCGCTCCAGCTCGGCGGCGCGCCCAAAAAGGGGGGTCGGCGGGGCCGGCAAAGGGCGGGGGGTGACGAGGAATGGTGTATGGGCTGCGGGCGACGATGGCGGTGCTGGGGCTTGGGCGAGCGGGGCGCGGGCCGCGGCGACGAAGGGGGCCACGGCGTCATCGGCGAGGGCGAGGAAGCGGGCCAGGCGCGCCGCCACCTCGCGCGAGGGGCGGCGCTGGCCGCGCTCGACCTTGCGCACCAGGTCGACCGAGCAGCCGACGCGCTCGGCGAGCTGCTCCTGGGTCAGGTCGAGAGCGCGGCGGCGGTCGCGCACCATCTGGCCGAAGTGGCTCGCTCCGGTCACGGCTTCCCTCGTGCTGCACGGCGGTGGCGCTATTGTAGGGGATGCAGGGCGACCCCCGCAAGCCGCCGGGCGCCATAGTGTATGATCAGGGCCACCGCGCCGAGCGGCGCCAAGGAGGCCGCCGCGCCGGGGCAAGGTTCAGCCTTTTAGCGGAGCGCAACGATGCCAATCAGAACAGGGGCGGAGCTGATCGCGCAGATGGACCGGCTCGCGGTGCCGGAGGGCGGCCTGGCGCTCTGGGGGCTCGGGCAGATGGGGCTGGCGATCAAGGGCAGCGGGACGGAGGTGGTGTATATCGACCCGTGTTTGTCCGACGTGGTGGCGCTGCGCGAGCCGGCGCTGGCGACCAAGTTCGCCCGGGCCTACCCGCCGCCTGTCGCGCCGGAGGCAATCACCAACGCCGCCTACGTGCTGTGCAGCCACGAGCACATCGACCACACCGACCCGCTGACCCTCGGCCCGATCGCCGGAGCCTCGCCCCAGGCCCGCTTCGTGATCACGGGCTGGAGCCACGAGCTGCTCGACGAGGCGGGCGTCCCCTCCGACCGCCGGCTGGTGCCTACGGCGGGGGAGCCAATCGAGCTCGGCCCGCTCACAGTGACCGCGGTTGCCTCGGCCCACTACGGGCGGGAGCGCGACGAGCGTGGCGAGCGCTGGCTCGGCTTTCTGATCGAGTGGAACGGCGTCACCCTGTATCACAGCGGCGACACCGTGATCTTTCCCGCGCTGCTGGAGCAGCTGCGGGCGCTGCCCAAGGCCGACGTGGCGATGCTCGCCGTCAACGGCCGCGACGCCTACCGCGACTCGTTCGGGATCACCGGCAACCTGCTGCCCGCGGAGGCGGCCTTTCTCGCCGCCGAGTTCGGCTGGGACGTGCTGATCGGCGGCCACAACGACCTGTACACCTGGAACACGATCGGGGCCGGCGCCCTCGCCGACGCCTGCGCCCGCGTCAACCCGCGCCAGCGGCTCCATACGCTCCAGCCGGGCGAGCTGCTTCTGTACGTGCGGTAGCGGCCGAAACAAGCAGGGCCCGGCGAGCGGCGGTGAGCGCTTTGCCGCACTACCCGTCGCCCGCCGGGCCAAGCCGTCCAGCACCGCTACGCCAGATCGATCCCGATAAAGGTCGTGCCGCTGGGGACGCGCGGCTGGAGGGTGCCATCGGCGGCGCGTCCCAGAAAACCCATGCGCTCGGCCATCTCTTCGCCGCGCTCGGCAGTCATCCGCCGGACAATCCGCTCGATCAACGCCGCGTCTGTCAGCACCGTGGCCGTGCCCCGCCGCAGCTCGCCGCGTAGCCGGACGGCGACCGGCGCGCCGCCGACGAAGTTCTTGGCCCAGGAGCTGTGCGAGAAGAGATACAGCCGGTTGCCCTCCTGGATGTAGCCGACTGGGATGCTGTAGCGCTTGCCGCTCTTCCGGCCGTCGAAGATCAGCAGCATGAGCGCACCGCTCATCAGACGGTGGAGCGGCGAGCGCAGGATACCCGAGATCGTCGGGTTCGCCACCGCGTAGGCCCACTTCGGCAGCGGCGGCCCCTTTGGCTCCCCAGCCTCTACCCCTGGCACGTGTGGTTGCTCGGTCATTGCAGGCCTCCCCTGGTTTCAGCCCTCGCCGCTCACGGTAGACACTTGGCCTAAAGTATACAGACCGGTCTATATGAACGTCAAGGACTGAAGCCACCACTGGCCGCCCACATCCCGCAACCGGGTTTCAGGCGAGCGGGCGAGCCACGCCGGCCACGCGCTCGAGCCCGCGCAGGCCGCGCTCCATGTCGGGCAGGGGGTGGTCAGGCTTGTCGTGCTCGACGATATACCACTCGGCGCCCGCGCGCCCGGCGGCGCCGAGGATGGCGCTCCAGTCGAGCACGCCCTCGCCGACGATCCCGAAGCGCGGCGGGTCGCCGGGCGCCCGCTCCTTGACGTGGACGATCCGGACCCGGTCGACGTAGCGGTCGATCAGCTCGGCGGGGTCGAAGCCGGCGACGCTGGCCCAGTACACGTCGAGCTCGAAAGCGACGAGGGCGGGGTCGGTTTGGGCGACGAGCTGCTCCCACAGCGTAGTCTCCCCCTCGCGCGCGAACTCGAAGTCGTGGTTGTGGTAGCCCAGGCGCAGGCCGTGCTCCTGGGCCCTGGCGCCGAGCTCGTTCAAGGTCGCGGCGAGGCGGGGGGCGTTCGCCACGCCGCGCAGCTCGGGGCCGACCCAGGGCACCACCACGAAGCGGCTGCCGAGGGCGAGCATACCGTCGGCGACGGCGTCGAAGCGGCTGGTCAGATCGGCCAGAGCGACGTGCGAGGCGGCGGCGGAAAGGCCAAGCTCGTCGAGGGTGGCGCGGATGGCGCGGGCCTCGTCGCCCGTGTACAGCAGCGTTTCAACAGCGGGGTAGCCCATCGCCGCCACGGCCCGCAGGGTGCCGTGGGGGTCGGCGCGCATCTCGTCGCGGACAGAGTACAGCTGGAGCGCGATCTGGTCGTAGCGCATCAGGCGGCCTCCTCTACGGTCAGGTCGGGCAGGCTGGCTGGCATCGGGGCGGGGCGCTCGCAGCTGCTCTCGGGGGCGATGTGGCGCCCCTCGGCGGCCGACTCGTGGATGGCGTGCATGATGTCGAGCACGTGGAAGACGAGCTCGCCGCTGGCGCGGTGCGCGCGGCCGGAGCGCATGGCCGCGGCCATGTCGGCGGGGCCGAGGCAGCGGCTGTTCTCCACATTCGGCCGCTCGACGGGGACATCCGTCCACTCGCCGCCGCGGCGTAGGCGCACCGGGCCGCCGAAGGTGTTCGGGTCCGGGAGCTGGAGCACGCCCTCGGTGCCGTAGATTATCAGGTTGGCGCCGTAGGACTCGGCCACGTCGAAGCTGGCGACAAGGGTGGCGACGGGGCCGGAGGCGAACTCCAGCACGGCAGTAACGTGGGTCGGCACCTCGACGGGGATGCGGGTGCCGCGCAGCGGCTCGCTGGTGACCAGGCGCTCGGCGTAGAAGCGCTCGGCGCTGCCGGCGAGACGGCGCACTGGCCCGAGCAGGCTGATCAGCGCGGTGAGGTAGTAGGGGCCCATGTCGAACAGGGGGCCGCCGCCGGGCTGGAAGAAAAAGGCGGGGCTGGGGTGCCAGTGCTCTATCCCGCGCGACAGAAAGCTCGCGCTCGCGGCGACGGGCCGGCCGATCGCGCCTGCGTCGATCAGCTCGCGGCAGGTCTGCAGGCCGCCGCCGAGAAAAGTGTCGGGGGCGACGCCCACGCGCAGGCCGCGCTCGGCGGCAAGGGCGAGCATACGCCGGGCATCGTCACGCTCGGCCGCCAGAGGCTTTTCGTTGTAGACCGACTTGCCGGCCTCAAGGGCGGCGAGGGCGACGGGCCCGTGGGCGCGTGGCACCGTCAGGTTGATCACCAGCTCGATCTCGGGATCGGCCAGCAGCTCGTCGGGGGTGCAGGCGCGCGGCACATTGTGGGCGGCGGCCTGGGCGCGGGCGCGCTCCAGGTCGAGGTCGGCGCAGGCCACCACCCGCAGGTGCGGCGTGAGGGCGCTGTTCTTGAGGTAGATCCCGCTGATGTTCCCGCAGCCGATGATGCCGGCCGCGACCGGGGCGTGCTCCATGAGCGTGCCTTTCATGGCAAGGAGGCGAGACAAGAGATGGCCCGGCGGACGTAGACGGGACCGATCATACCACCAATGGCGACCTCCGCGGTCGCGACCCATCCTGCTTTCTGGCGACAGCCCTCGGCCAGCCCAACAACGGCCGCCCACGTCGCGGCCGCCCGCCCGGCCCCTGCGGAGCCGCTGGCCCGGTCTGTGCAGAAATGGGTGGCAGGCAACGGTGCCGGGAGGGAGAAACCTATGCCTGCACAATTTCAAGATCGGCGCGACGCCGGCCGCACCCTAGCGGCCCACCTCGCCCACTACGCGGGCAGGCCCGACACGCTCGTGCTCGGCCTGCCGCGGGGCGGCGTGCCGGTGGGCTTCGAGGTGGCGCGGGCCCTTGGCGCGGCGTTTGACCTGTTCCTTGTCCGCAAGATCGGCGTGCCCGGCCACGAGGAGCTGGCGATGGGGGCCCTGGCCAGCGGCGGCCTGCGCGTGCTCAACCACGATGTGATCGCCGACTGGGCCGTGCCCCTGGAGGTGGTCGACACAATCTCGCAGCGCGAGCTGCGCGAGCTGGAGCGGCGCGAGGCGCTGTACCGCGCCGGCCGGCCGCCCCTCGACCCCGCCGGCCGCACGGTGATCCTTGTCGACGACGGGCTCGCCACCGGCGCGACCATGCTCGCGGCCGTGGGCGCCCTCCGCCAGGGCTCGCCGGCCCGGGTAGTGGTGGCGGTGCCGGTCGGCTCGCGGTCGAGCTGCATGGGCTTCCGCCGGCGGGCCGACGAGGTGGTCTGCGCCCTGATGCCGCCGGGCTTCCAGGCGGTGGGCGAGTGGTACGCCGACTTCAGCCAGACCGACGACGGCGAGGTGCAACGGCTGCTGGAGCTTTCCGCCCGACGCCCCGGGCGGGAGTGGGCGGCCGGCCACGGGATCACGCACGAGGAGGGAGACAATGGATGACAGCCTGAACGAGCTGGCGAGCGGCCTGCGGGCCGTAGCGTGGCCCCTCGGCGACGGCCCGCACGACTACGACGCGCTGGTGGCGGCGGCCGCTGACGCCCGGCTGGTGCTGATCGGCGAGGCAAGCCACGGCACCCACGAGTTCTACCGCGAGCGGGCCCGCATCACCATGCGCCTGATCGCCGAGCACGGCTTTAACGCCGTGGCCGCCGAGGCCGACTGGCCGGACGCCTACCGGGTGAACTGCTACGTCCGCGGCCGCGGCGACGACCAGAGCCCCGAGGAGGCCCTCGGCGACTTCCGGCGCTTCCCGAGCTGGATGTGGCGCAACGCCGACGTGTATGACTTCGTCGCCTGGCTGCGCGGGCACAACCAGAGCCAGCCCGACGAGCGCAGGGCCGGCTTCTACGGCCTCGACCTGTACAGCCTGTCCTCCTCGATCGAGGCCGTGCTGCGCTACCTCGACAAGGTCGACCCGGAGGCCGCCCGGCGGGCGCGCGGGCGCTACGCCTGCTTCGAGCACTACCGGGCCGACCCGGCCTTCTACGGCTACGCCGTGCAGAGCGGCGTGACTGACTCCTGCGAAAGCGAGGCGGTGGCCCAGCTGATCGAGCTGCAGCGCCGGGCGACCGAGCTCGACGGCCGCGGCAAGGTCGACGAGGAGGCCCAGTTCGTGGCCGAGATGAACGCCCGGGTGGCCGCCGACGCCGAGGCCTACTACCGCGAGATGTACCGCGGCCGCGCTTCGTCGTGGAACCTGCGCGACACCCACATGGCCGACACGCTCGAGGCCCTGCTCACCTACCTCGACGGGCGCGTCGGCCGGGCGAAGGTCGTCGTTTGGGCCCACAACTCGCACCTCGGCGACGCCAGGGCGACGGAGATGGGCGCCGGCGGCGAGCTCAACCTCGGCCAGCTCGCCCGCGAGCGCTACGGCCCCGAGGCGCTGCTGGTCGGCTTCAGCACCTACCAGGGCACCGTCCGCGCCGCCCACGACTGGGATATGCCCGGCGAGCGGCGGCGGGTGCGGCCAGGCCTGCCCGGCAGCTACGAGGAGCTGTTCCACCGCGTCAGCGCGGGGCAGGAAGCGCTGCCGCGCTTTCTGCTGGACCTGCGGGAGGGCGGGCCGGCCCACGACCTCCTGCACGGGGCCCGGCTCCAGCGGGCGATCGGGGTGGTCTACCGGCCGGAGACGGAGCGGCTCAGCCACTACTTCTTCGCCCGCCTGCCGGAGCAGTTCGATATGCTCATCCACATCGACGAGACCCGGGCGGTCACGCCGTTAGAGCGGGCGGTCGGCGAGCCGGCCGAGGGCGTGCCCGACACTTTTCCGACCGGGACGTGAGCGGCCGGGGGTGTTACGGCACTCATGTTGCTGACCTGTGGGCAGGGACTGACAACCGTGACAGGGAGGCGACTCGTGAGGCGATCTGAAGCGCTGGAACAGCTCCGCTCGAACGAGCACTGGGATCTGATAGTGGTCGGCGGCGGCGCCACAGGCCTCGGCGCCGCCGTCGACGGCGCGGCGCGCGGCTACCGCACGCTGCTGCTGGAGGCGGCCGACTTCGCCAAAGGCACCTCCTCGCGCAGCACCAAGCTGGTACACGGCGGCGTGCGCTACCTGGCCCAGGGCAACGTGGTGCTCGTGCGCGACGCCCTGCGGGAGCGCGGCCTGCTCCGCCGCAACGCGCCGCACCTCGTTCACGCCATGCCGTTCGTCGTGCCGGCCTACCAGTGGTGGGCCCGGCCCTGGTACGGCCTCGGCCTGACGGTCTACGATGTGCTGGCCGGGCGGCTCAGCCTGGGCCGCTCCCGCGTCCTCTCGCGGGAGGAGACCCTGCGCCGGGCGCCGACCCTGGAGCCGGAAGGGCTGCGCGGGGGCATCCTGTACTACGACGGGCAGTTCGACGACACCCGCCTGGCCGTGGCCCTGCTGCGCACCGCCCTCGACAAGGGCGCCACCGCGCTCAACTACATGCCGGTGACCGGCTTTCTGTACGAGAACGGCAAGGTGAGCGGCGTCCACGCCCACGACGCCGAGACGGGCGAGCAGTTCGCCATCCCGGCCCTGGGCGTGCTCAACGCCACCGGCGTCTTCGCCGACGGCCTGCGCCGCGCCGACGACCCGCAGGCCCGGCCGATGATCGTCCCCAGCCAGGGCGTGCATATCGTGCTCGACCGCTCGTTCCTGCCCGGCGACACGGCGGTGATGATCCCGCGCACCGACGACGGCCGCGTGCTGTTCGCCGTCCCCTGGCACGACCGGGTCATCGTCGGCACCACGGACACCAAGCGGCCCGGCGCCGAGCTGGAGCCGCGGGCGCTCCCCGCCGAGGTCGACTTCCTGCTCAGCCACGCCGCGCGCTACCTGACCCGCGACCCCAGCCCGGAGGATGTGCTGAGCGTCTTCGCGGGGCTGCGCCCCCTGGTGCAGAGCGGCGACAGCGCGACGACCTCGAGCATCGCCCGCGACCACGTCGTGACCATCTCGCGCTCCGGCCTGGTGACGATCACGGGCGGCAAGTGGACGACCTACCGCCACATGGCCGAGGACGCGGTCGACCAGGCGGCCAAGGTGGCGGGCCTGCGCCCCGCGCCGAGCACGACGGAGGAGTTGCACCTTCACAGCTGGCAGGAGGCGGGCGACGGCGAGCCGCCCCTCGCCGTGTACGGCTCCGACGCGCCGGCCCTGCGCGCGTTGATGGCCGAGCGGCCGGGCCTGGACGCCCCCCTCCACCCCAACCTGCCCTACCTGGCCGGCGAGGTGGTCTGGGCGGCCCGCCACGAGCTGGCCCGCACGATCGACGACGTGCTGGCCCGGCGCACCCGGGCCATCCTGCTCGACGCCCGGGCGAGCTGGGAGGTGGCACCGCGGGTGGCCGAGCTGATCGCGCAGGAGCTGGGCCACGACGAAGGCTGGCAGCGCGCCGAGGTGGAGCGGTTCCGCGAACTGGTCGCGGGGTATATGCTTGTCGAGCCGGCGCTCGCGGCCGGGTAGGGCGACGGGGCCTGCTTCAGCCGCGTGGCGTTGGCCTCGGGGCCGACCGCCCCGGCGCGAGCGCAGCAGAAAGAGGAGACTGATGCGAACGCTACGATGGCTCCGCCGCGCCGTTTGTGCGGCCGCCCTGACGCTGACCCTGGCCCTGGCCGGGTGCGGGGACGACGACGGCACCGCCGCCGACGAGGCGCCGGGGCAGATGAGCCCGACCACCGGCGGGGCCACGAACGACGTGGCGCCCGTCGACGTGACCTCGGCGCCCGTGCAAGGCACGACGACGCCCTGACGGCGCAAGCCTGCGCCGACGGCACCATATCTGCAAGGTGGTGGGGTGGCGGCCGGCGTGAGCCGGCGCGCCCCACCGTGGAGCAGATACAGGAGGAATAGATGGGCAAGAGTTTACAGCGCAAGGTCGCCGTGGTCACCGGCGCGTCGAGCGGGATCGGGCGGGCGACGGCCCTTGAGTTCGCGCGCCGCGGCGCCAACGTCGTGGTCGCCGCGCGCCGGGGCGAGCCGCTGCACGATCTAGTGGCGGAGTGCGAGCGCATGGGCGTGCGGGCGATCGCCGTGCCCTGCGACGTGAGCGACGAGCGGGCGGTCAACGGCCTGGCCAGCCAGGCCCTCGCGGCCTTCGGCCGGGTCGACGTGTGGGTGAACAACGCGGGCGTGTACCTGGCCGGCCGGTTCGACGAGGTGCCCCTGAACGACATCCGGCAGCTCTTCGAGACCAACTTCTACGGCGTGGTGTACGGCTCGCGGGCGGCCCTGCCGATCTTCCGGCGCCAGGGGCGCGGGGTGTTGATCAACATCGGCTCGCTCAACTCCAAGGTGCCGACGCCCTACTTCAGCGCCTACGCGGCCTCCAAGCATGCCGTCGCCGGCCTGAGCGGCAGCCTGCGCCAGGAGCTGATACTCGAAGGGGCCGAGGATATCTACGTCTGCACGGTGATGCCGCAGGGCGTGGACACGCCGATCTTTCAGCACTCGGGCAACTACACCGGCCGCGCCCTCAAGGCCCTGCCGCCGGTGGCAAGCCCCGAGCGGGTCGCGAAGACGATCGTCGGGCTGGCCGAGCGGCCCAGGCGCGAGGTGTTCGTCGGCAACGCCGCGCGCCTGATTAACTTCCAGCACATCCTGGCCCCCGGGGCCACGGAGGCGCTCATGGCGAAGACGGTGGACAGCCAGCACTTCCAGGACCAGCACGTGGCGCCCACCTCGGGGGCGATCCACCGCCCGATGCGCGAGGGCCAGGGCATCAGCGGCGGCTGGCAGAGCCCCGCCCGGCCCGCCCTCGGCCTGCTCGCCGCCGGCGCCCTCGCCCTCATTCCCTTCTTCCTCCGCCGCCGCCAGTCGCAGGACGACCGCTCGCTCGCGGCGCGCTAGGTGCCTACAAGCTGAGCTTGCAGCATTCGGCGTTCAAAAGAAGGGCCAGGGAGAGCGTCGCTCCCCCTGGCCCTTCGTCATGCGCGCCGTTTGATCGGGGAGCGGAAGGCGACTATAATGCCCGCCGCATGGCCCACACCCAGGCACAACCCTCCCCCGCAACCTCCGCGCTCGACCGAGCCCGCCCGCTGCTGGCCCGCGCTTTGTGGCGCAGTGGGGCGCCGCTGCTGCTGCTCGCCTGGCTTGTGGCCTGGCTTGCCTACCAGGCGCCGCTCAGCACACGCATCTCCCTTTCCACAGTCCCCAGCCCGCTGATCCTGAGCGGCGTCCACCGGCCCGAGCTGTCGGAGGCGAACGGCTGGTACCGCTGGACGACGGGAAAGGCCAAGATCGTGGTGCCAGGCGCGGGGCCCCGCGAAACAGTGCTGCGGCTGAGCCTGTATGGCGCCGGCCCGGCCGAGCCCGGCCGCCCGCTGCGCCTGTCCAGCGGCGGCCTCTTCCTTGCCGAGGTACCGCTCCGGCCGAACCGGCAGGAGATCGTGCTGATCGTCCCGCGCGCGGCCTTCGACCAGGGCGACGGCGCGCTGAGCCTTGAGCTCGAGGTGCCCACGATCGTCGCTCCCGGCGACCCGCGCCCCCTCGGCGTCGTGCTGCAGCAGATCGCGCTGGAGCCGGCGGCCGGGGCGCCGGGCCTGCCCGCAGAACGAGCGCTGGAGCTCGGTTTTGCCGCGCTGCTGGTTTTCTGGTGCTTGCGCCTGGCGGGGGTGCCCGCCGGCTGGTCCGCCGCCTGCGCCGTTGCAGCGCTCGCCACCATCGGCGGCGCACTCTGGCAGGCCAGCGGGCCCCTGACAGTCGCCCGTCTCCAGGCCGCCCGCGGGCTCGACCTGCTGGTGGCCGTCCTGCCGCTCACCCTGCTCCTCGCCCTGCTGCTGCGCCTGCTCACCCGGCGCTGGGAGGCGGATGGGCCGGCGCCGTGGGCGGCCGCCCTGCGCTGCGCCGTGCTGCTGATCTTCGCGCTGCGCCTGGCCGGTGTGCTCCACCCGCAGTTCATCAACATCGACCAGGGGCTGCGCGCCAACCAGCTCGCCGCCGTGGCCGAGGGCAGGGCCCACCTGATCCGGCCGGCGCTGGAGCAGCAGTATGAGTGGGGCACCCGCGAGCCCGTGCCCTACTCGCTGCTGACCTACTACATGCTCGCGCCGCTGGCCTGGGCGGCCGGCGGCGTCCACCGCCTGGCCGACGCGGTGAAGCTGGTGACGGTGCTGATCGACGCCAGCGTGCCCCTACTGCTCTGGCTCCTGCTGCGCGACGGGCTGGCCACCCGCCGCGAGGGCGAGCTGGCCGCCGCTGGCGCGGGCCTGACGTACGCCGCGCTGCCGGTCGGCTACCTGTTCTTCCACGATGGCAGCTTCCCGACGACGATCGGCGTGTGGCTGGTGCTCGTCGCCCTCGCCGCCATCCGGCTCGCACTCACTTGGGCTGGGCATCGGGTAGCTGAGGATGGGCTTGGGCGCGCCGACCGCGTGCGCCCGCCGTGGTCGCCCGGGGCCGCCCTCCGCGTGGGGATATGCGCCATTGCGCTCGCGCTGGCGATAGCGGCCTACGTAACCCACATCGCCTTTGTGCCCTTCCTGGTGGGGGCGCTGGCCGGGAGCATGTGGCTGCTTGGCGGGGCGGGGCTGCGGCGCGACGGGGCGCGGATCGTAGCGCTGCTGGCCGCGGGCTTTCTCATGGCGTGGCTGGCCGTCTACCGCGACTACACCGTCACCCTGGTGCAACGCACGATCCCGGCCTACCTGGGCATCATCGCCGACGCCGGCTCGGTCGGGCGCGACAGCGACCAGCTCTACGGCACGCCGGTCAACACGGTGCCCGAGCACCTGGTCGCCCATTTCCGCGTGTGGCCGGTGCTGCTCGGCGGCGCCGCGCTCGCTGGGCTGCTCGCCGCGAGGCGCCGATGCTGGGCTGCCCACCTGGGCCTGGCCTACGCCGCCTTCTTCGTGGCGACGCTGGCCGCCGAGCGCTGGTTCGGGCTGTGGAACAAGCACATGTACTTCGCCGCCCCCGGCGTGGCGCTCCTGGCTGGCGTCGGGCTGGCCTGGCTGTGGCGGCGCGGATGGCCGGGCAGGCTCGTCTGCGCGCTGCTGCTCGGGCTGCTCTTCTGGTCCAGCTCGGTGGCCTGGGCCGACCGGGCGCTCTGGTACAACCTGCCGCCGCAGGCTCTATAGGCGGGGCGCACCTGGCAAAGCCGGACAAAGAAAGGGGGCGGCCACAGCGATGCGGTCGCCCCCTTCCTGTATCGCTGCGCCGCGCGCTGCCGGGCGGCGTTCGTCACCCTACCGGGTGATCTTGTTGAGCATGTTCTGCATCATGCCCGGGCGGGCAGTGCCGAAGGTACGCGGGTCGGGGGGCGGCGCCTCGGCGACGGGGCCCATCGGCTGGGGGCGGGCCAGGTACTCGAAGTGGCCGTGGCCGTCGGGGGTGGGGCCGTGGGCCCACGAACCCTGCGCGCTCTCCTCGCCGGCCGACATGTTCCAGAACTGGTAGGCGACGTCGCGCCGCTCCTGGTGCAGCGGGAAGCTGCTCGGGACGGGCGTCGTCTCCAGGCCCTCCTCGTGGAGCTCGGCGATGGCGGCGAGCCACTGGTTCTGGTGCATCGTGTCGCGGGCCAGCATAAAGCCGAGCATGTCGCGCACGCCGCGGTCCTGGGTCATGTTGTACAGGCGGGCCACCTGGAGCCGGCCCTGGGACTCGGCGTTGAGGTTGGCGCGGAAGTCGGCCAGCAAGTTGCCGCTGGCGATGATGTAGCGCCCGTTCCAGGGGAAGCCGGCGCTGTCGTTCGGGGTCGCGCCGAGGCCGCTCACGATCGCGTGCTGCGGGTTCTGGCCGCCCAGCACCGCGGCGATTGCCGGGTCACGGTTGGCCGCGGCCTCCTGCTCAGACATCGGGGCGCCCTCAAGCAGCCAGCCGATCATGGTAGCGAGCATCTCGACGTGCGAGATCTCCTCGGTGCCGATGTCGAGCAGCATATCGCGGTATTTCTGCGGGCCGCGGCAGTTCCACCCTTGGAACAGGTACTGCATCATCACCGACATCTCGCCATACTGGCCGCCCAGCACCTCTTGCAGATGCTTGGCGAAGACCGGGTCGGGTCGCTCGGGCCGGGCGTTGTACTGCAGACGTTTCTCGTGAAAAAACATCAAGCTCCTCCCTCGCTAGTCGGGTACACCTCCGGTCGCGCCGCTGGCGCTGCCCCCGAAGGGTGCAGCGGCCGTGCCAGGGTTAGGCCTCCTCCCCCTCCTGCTCCTGCCCCGAGCCCTGCCTGTCGGCCACGTCATGCACCCCTGGGGGCGCCGCGGTTGCGTGGGGGAAGGCGTCCCGAAGCGTGTTTACCCCATGCTGTGGGTGGGCCAGGTCGACAAAGCCATTCCGGTCGCGGCGCTTGGCGTTCTCATCGATCCCTAATGCCGCGATGAAGTTCTGGCGCAGCGACTCGTCGGCCTCGCCGTCCCGGTTGAACGACCACATCAGCATCGCCTCGCCCATGGGCAGCGGGTGGCCGGGCTGCCCGTCGTGGCGGCCGGTGTGCCACAAGTGCCAGGTCTTCCCATAGCTGTTGACGAGCAGCGACATCAGCTCGCGCTCGGCGACCTCGGGCAGCCCCGGCGCCACCAGCTGGCCGGAGAAGATTTCGTAGTTGTGGGGGTGCCAGAAGGCCCGCTCCTCCTCGGGCAGATCGAGAAACAGCCGCTCGGAGATGATGTACTCGACGCCGATCAAATTGGCGTCCGCGGTGTTGCCGTCGAAGATCGCGCACTGGAGGAAGTCGGCGTTCACCTGCTTGCAGAAGTGGTGGGCCTCCATCTGCATCGACGGGTCGTGGCGCGCACAGTGGAGCCCGGCCACATAGATCTCGAAGCCGCTGAGCGGGGTGGTGCGCTGGAGCACGGTCGAGCCGAGCTCCAGCGTCCGCCGCTTCAAATCCTTCGCCTCGCCCGGGGGCTGTAGCGGCGGGGGTCGATTAGCCATAGATCACCCTCCGCTGGCTCCGCACCTCCCCGGCGCGCTCCTGGTGGCCGGGCTGCGGCACATAGCCGGCCCGCGGGGCGGGGCCGATCCGCTGCTGGAGATAGGTCGGGGGCGGGGTGTAGGGCGGCTGCATAGCGGGCCCCTCCCAGCGGCGGGGCCCCCGGCGGCGGCTGTTGCGCCACGCCGCGAAGAGGGCGGCGCCGGCAAGCACCAGCCCGGCGATGGCGGGGGCCGAGAGCAGCGGGCTCGGCGGCGGCACGCTGACCACCCCGCCCTCGTCGGCGACGGCAGGCGCTGCCACGTAGCGGCCGTGGGACGGAGTGCCGAGCTGATCGAAGTTGTCGGCGAGCCGGTGGAGCTGCTGCTGCATCTCGGCGCCGCGCATGGGTGGGCCGTGGCCCGTCCCGATCACCAGCGGGTCGAGGGCGGCCAGCAGCTGGGCCGAGCGCCGGGCGGCGCCCCAGTCGATTGTGAAGTAGGCCGGCGGGCGGTGGACCACGGGGGGCTGGCCGATGGCGGCCAGGGCCGACTCCTGCCTTGTCGTTACCACGGCGTCGCCGGCGATCAGCGCCCGGTCGGCCATGCGGAACAGGCTGATGTGCCCCGGCGTGTGGCCCGGGGTGTGGATGGCATGCCAGCCCGGCATAAACGGCACGTGGCCGTCCTCCGGCAGAGCCCGCGCGGCCGTCCCAAGGTCGATCGCGCGCCGCGGGTAGGTGAAGGACAGCCAGGCCATCGCGCCGCCGCCCACGGTCGGGTCGGCCGGCGGGTAGTCGGAGCGGCCGGTCAGGTAGGGCAGCTCCAGGGCGTGGGCGTAGACGGGCACGCCCCAGCGCTCGACAAGGGTCGGCAGGGCGCCGACGTGGTCGAAGTGGCCGTGAGTCAGCACGATCGCCCGCGGGCGGGCGCCGGCGCCGAAGCGGTTCTCGGCCGCCCGGACGATCTGCTCGCTGCAGTCGCCCATGCCGGCGTCGACCAGCACCCAGTCGTTCTGGCCGGGGTCGCCGACCAGAAACACATTCGCGATCAGGATACGCAGGCAGGCGATGTCGTGCGCCATCCAGCGCACGCTCGTCGGGGCCTGCAGCACCGTGCTTTCGGTTGTCATCGGGGCTCCTTTCATAAGCTCGTGCACGGTTTACCGTGCTTGTGCAATGGCGGGTCAGCCGGAGCCGGGCCCGCGCTGCGCCTCACCGGCGTGCCGCTACAGCCAGCCCTGGCGGCGGAAAAAGATCAGCGCCCCGCCCGTCACCGCGACGATCACGGCGATCATCCCGGCGGCCAGGACGAAGAAGCTCGGCGAGTTGTGGTACAGCGACAGCCCCTCGAAGCTCGTGCCGAAAAAGGCCACGATCAGGCTGGCGGGCAGCAGCACCGTCGAAACGATCGTCAGCAGCTTCATCACGCCGTTGGTGCGGTGGGCCACCTGCGAAACGTAGATCTCGAACGCCCCGTTGACCTCCTCGCGGGCCGGGAGCAGCAGGTCGACCAGCCGGTCCAGCCGCTCCTCAAGGTCGCGGAAGTAGGGCTCGATCTGGCCGCCGCTGATAAAGCGGAAGTCCGGGCGCAAGAAGGCGGCGAAGACCGGCCGGTGCTGGCTGACCGTCCGGCTGAGGGCGAAGACGTAGCGCTTGAGCTGCAGCAGGTCGTTCAGGAAGGACTCGGAGCTGTCGGTGAGGGCCCGCTGCTCCATGGTCTCGATCTCGTCCTCGATCTGCTCGGCCAGGCGCTCGTAGTAGCCCAGCAGCTCGTCGAGCAGGATGTAGAGCATGAAGGCTGAGTCCAGGCGCACCAGCTCGGGGCTGCTGCGGGCGCGGGCCAGCGCCGACTCGGCGAAGGGCAGCGGGCGCTTGTGCACGCTGAACAGCAGGTTCCGGCCGACCACCATATCGAGCTGGCCGGCCAGCACGCGCCGCGCCTCGCGGTCGAGGTAGGCGACCGTCACCGTCACCAGATAGTAGTCGTCGAAGGGCACGATCCGCGGGCGCTGCCATGTGGCGAGGGCCGCCTCCGTGAGCGCCGGCCCCAGGCCCAGGCGGTCCGACAGGGCGCGCAGCTCGCCCTCGGCGTAGTTGCTGAGGTCGGCCCAGGCCAGGTTGGCATCCTCCGCCACGACCGCCGGCAGCTCGCCCAGGTCGATCGTCCGGGCGGGCTCGTCGCCGCGGAACAGCCAGGCCACCGCCTGCCGGCCCGCGGGGCTCGACGGGCCGGCGGCCTCCTCGACTTCCAGGGCCGAGCTGCTGGCCTCCGGGAGGCGGCGGTCGTCGAGGGCTGGGGTGGCGAAGGGGTCGGGCGGGGACTGTTTGTCGGCCGCGATCTCAGTCTGCCGCATAGATGGAGTACCACGGCGCTGCCGTGCTGCCGGGGGCGCTGCGCCGTCCACGCACCCCGCGTAGCGTACCTGCACAAAGCGGGCCGCCGCTCTTCCGCGCCCGCGGCACGCCTTTTGAACGGGGATATGGGAGCGATGGCAGAATTGGGCTACGTTTGACGGGGGGAAGGATGGGAACCACAGCACGCAGGGCGCTCGCGACGGCGCAAGGTTTCTTCTACGTCATCACCGGGGTCTGGCCGCTGCTGCACATGGCCAGCTTCGAGCGCGTCACGGGGCCGAAGGTGGACCGCTGGCTGGTGAAGACCGTCGGTGCCCTGATTACTGCGATCGGGGCGGCGCTGCTTGTGGGCGCCCGCAAAGGCGAGGTCGCGCCAGAGCTGCGCCTTCTCGCCGCGGGGAGCGCGGCAGGACTGGCGGCGGTCGACGTCGTCTATGTCGCCCGCAAGCGCATCTCGCCGATCTACCTGCTCGACGCAGCCGCGGAGCTCGGCCTGATTGTGGGGTGGGCCGCCCTTTCCCTTGGCCCTCAGGCTGAGGAAAGTTCCGCCTAAAGTTGTTGACAATCTTGCGCGATCTAGTGATATACTGCCCGGGTTTGCGAGGGCCCCGCTCTTTCCCGGCCCTCAAGGAGGACAAACCCATGCTTCGCGTTATCACCCGGGCATTCGCCCTGTTCGCCGCGTTGACTCTCGCCCTGACGGGGTGCGCGGCCGGCCAGCAGACGACCGGCACGGCTGCCTCGAACACCCTGCGCATCGGCGCATCGCCGGTGCCCCACGCCGAGATCCTGGCCTACGTGCGCGACAATCTGGCGCCGCAGGCCGGCCTACAGCTCGACATCGTCGAGTTCACCGACTACGTGCAGCCGAACCTGGCCCTGCGCGACGAACAGATCGACGCCAACTACTTCCAGCACGTCCCGTACATGGAGGACTTCGGGCAGGAGCACAGCATCGCGATGGCGGCGGCGGCCAGCGTGCACATCGAGCCGCTCGGCGTGTACTCGCGCTCGCTCGCCGACCTCGCCGCCACGCCTGACGGCGCGACGGTGGCCATCCCGAACGACGCGACGAACGGCGGGCGGGCCCTGCAGCTGCTCGCCGCCAACGGCCTGCTCACCCTGCGCGAGGGCGTCGGCACGGCCGCCACGGTCGCCGACATCGCCGCAAACCCGAAGAACCTTCAGATCAGCGAGCTGGAGGCGGCCCAGCTGCCCCGCGCGCTCGACGACGTCGACCTGGCCGTGATCAACGGCAACTACGCGCTGGAGATCGGCCTGAAGCCCGCGGAGGACGCCCTGGCCCTTGAGTCGGGGGAGAACAACCCGTACGCCAACATCCTGACGGTGCTCGACGGCAAGCAGAGCGATCCGAACATCCAGAAGCTGGCCGATCTGCTCACTTCGCCTGAGGTCAAGCAGTTTATCGAGGAGCGCTACGAGGGGACTGTGATCCCCGCCTTCTAGCCGATGCCCGGGGCGAGCGCCGCGGCGTGTCGCGGCGCTCGCCCCGCCAGTTTGAAAAGCTGCGATGATTACGTTACGCGATCTGCAAAAGGTCTACGGCGACGGCCCGCGCAAGGTGGTGGCGCTCGACGGCGTGAGTATCCACGTGCCGGCGGGGGCGATCTTCGGCGTGCTGGGCGAGAGCGGGGCGGGCAAAAGCACGCTGATCCGCTGCGTGAATTTGCTGGAGCGCCCCAGCGCCGGCAGCGTCCTGGTCGACGGCCAGGAGCTGACCGCGCTGGCGCCGTCCGAGCTGCGGGCGGCCCGGCAGCGGATAGGGATGATCTTCCAGCACTTCAACCTGCTCAGCTCGCGCACGGTGGCCGGCAACGTGGCCCTGCCCCTGGAGGTGATCGGGGTGGGCCGGGCCGAGCGGGAGGCCCGCGTGCGGGAGCTGCTGGCCCTGGTCGGCCTGGCCGACAAGGCCGACGCCTACCCCGCGCAGCTTTCCGGCGGCCAAAAGCAGCGCGTCGGCATCGCGCGGGCCCTCGCCGGCGAGCCGCGCGTGCTGCTGTGCGACGAGGCCACCTCGGCCCTCGACCCGGGCACAACGGCGGCCATCCTCGATCTGCTGCGCGAGCTGAACCGTCGCCTGGGGCTGACCATCCTGCTGATCACACACGAGATGAGCGTCGTCAAGCAGATCTGCGACCGGGTGGCGATCCTCCAGGCCGGCCGCGTGGTCGAGCAGGGCGAGGTGCGCGAGCTGCTGCTCCAGCCCGGCTCGCGCCTGGCGGCGGCGCTATTCCCGAGCCTCGCGGCGGCCACCCCGCGCCCCGGCGCCACCCTCGCCACGATCAGCTTCGCCGGCGAGAACGCCGACCGGCCGGTGCTGAGCACGCTGGTGCGCCAGTTCGAGCTGGAGGCCAACATCCTCGGCGGCAGCGTGGAGACAGTGCGCGACCAGCGGGTGGGCCGGCTCCAGGTCGAGCTGGCCGGGCCGCGGCTCGGCGACGCGCTCGACTTCCTGCGCGGGCAGGGGCTCCACGTGGAGGTGCAGCGATGATGAGGCTCGCCGAGTGGCTGCCGCGCTTCTGGGCGGCCAGCCTCGAAACTCTGCTGATGGTCGGCGTCGCCACCGCCTTCACCGCGCTGCTCGGGCTCCCGCTCGGCATCCTGCTCGTGGTGAGCGACCGCGACGGCCTGCGGCCCGCGCCCGCCCTTCACCGCGCGCTCGGCGCCCTGGTTAACATCGGGCGCTCGCTGCCCTTTATCATCCTGCTCGTCGCCGTCGTGCCGCTGACCCGCCTGATCGTCGGCACGACGATCGGCACCACCGCCGCGATCGTGCCCCTGACTCTCGCCGCCATCCCCTTCTTCGCCCGCGTGGTCGAGACGGCGCTGCGCGAGGTCGACCGCGGCCTGGTCGAGGCGGCCCACGCGATGGGCTGCTCGCCCTGGGAGATCGTCCGCAAGGTGCTGCTGCCCGAGGCCATGCCCGGGCTCGTGCTCGGTCTGACGATCACTGTGATCAGCCTGATCGGCTACTCGGCGATGGCCGGCGCGGTTGGCGGGGGCGGCCTCGGCGACCTGGCGATCCGCTACGGCTACCAGCGCTTCCAGACCGAAGTGATGTTCGTCACCGTCGCCCTGCTCGTCGTTCTCGTCCAGCTCATCCAGCTGCTCGGCAACCGCCTGGCCAGGCGTCTGGCGCATCGGTAGCCGGAGCGCGCAAACCACGCAGCCGGGCCGGGGCAGGTATCGTCCCGGCCCGGCTGCGTGCTTTCTCGCCTCGCTCCGCCCGCGCGGCCCGAGTCCCTTAGCGTCACTCCTCGCCGAGCAGGTAGGCCGCAGCACTTTCCCAGGTCAGGGCGCGGCCGCGGCGCTCCGCCTGGTCCGCCTGCTCGCGGCCGAGGGCCGTCCGGGCTCGCTCGCGCAGCCGCTCCGCCGCCGTCACCGTTTCCTTCCACGCGGCCGGGTGGGCGATGGCGAGCGCCGCGAGCTCCAGGGCGCGGTCCGGGTTGTCGGCCATCGCCGCGGCGGCCCCAACAAGGGCGTCGAGGACGAGCGGGGCCGCGCCGACCTCGCGGGCCAGGTGCAGGGCGGCGAGCCAGCGGTCGCGGGCGCCCGCAGCGTCGCCGGCCGCCGCGCTGAACTCGGCCAGGGTGGCGTGGGCGACGGCAACGCCGTGCTGGTCGCCGAGCTGCTCGAAGCTGGCCAGGCTTTCCTCCAGCAGTTGGCGGGCGGCGGCGTGGTCGCCGGTGAGGCCGAGCACGCGGCCGAGGCCGAGCAGGCTCCAGACGGCGCTGGCCTGGTCGCCCAGGGCGCTGTACCGGGCGATGCTTTCGCTCAGCAGATCCTTCGCCTCGTCATAGTCGCCCCGGCTGCCCGCCAGGTCGCCCAGGTTGTCGAGGGCCCACGCCACGCCGCTCTCATGGCCGAGGGCCTGGTAGGCGGCCAGCCCCTCGCGCAGGCGCCGCTGGGCCTGCCCCTCGTCGCCGCGCTCGTAGGCGACCGTGCCCAGGGCGGTTAGCGTGAAGGCAACGTCGGCGCCGGCGCCATGGGCGCGCAGGACGGGCAGGGCCGCGGCGAGCTGCTGCTCCGCGGCGGCGAACTGGCCGACCCAGCAGCGCAGCATCCCCAGGCGGGCCCGCGCCCGCGCCACCAGCGCCGCCCCCTCGGTCGCCGGCGCATCGCCCGCGAAGCGCTCCTCCAGCCGCTCCAGGGCCAGGATGCCATCGGTGTACCAGCCACGCAGCTCGCAGAAGCGGTAAAAGCCGTCGAGCCCGGCCGACAGCTCCGCGACGCGCCGCTCGTCGGCCGCCCAGGCCCAGGCGTTCCACAGGTTGTCGAACTCGGCCTCCAGCTCGGCCAGGGCCGGGCCCTGGTGCGGCCCCTGCAGGTCGGGGTTGCGCTGCTCCAGCAGGCGCATGCAGAGGCGGCAGAAGCGCAGCATCGTCGCCGCCTGCTCGCCCGCGTCCTCGGCCAGCTTGCGCGCGGCGAACTGCCGCAGCAGCTCGTGGATGGCATAGCGGCCCGCGCGGTCGCGGCGGAGCAGGGCCCGATCCGTGAGCGCGGCCAGGGCCAGGGCGCTCGCGCCGGCCACCTCGGCGGCGGCGGCGCGGGTGAAGCCGCCCTCAAAGACCGACAGGCGGGCGAGGGCGCCCCGCTCCGCCTCGCTCACCCGCTCCCAGGCCTGGGCGAAGACGCCCTCGACGCTGCGGTGGCGCTCCGGCACGTCGCGCAGCGTAGTGGTCAGGAGGGCCATACTCTGGGCCAGATCCCGGGCGATGTCGGCGGGAGTGAGCACGCGCACCCACGCCGCCGCCAGCTCGATCGCCAGCGGCATCCCCTCCACCAGCCGGCAGATCTCCACGATCGCAGCCAGATCCTCCTCGCCGGGCGCGAAGTCGGACCGCACCTGGCGGGCGCGCTGGACGAACAGCTGGACAGCGCTATGCTCGGCGGCGCCGGGCGCGGCGACGTGCTCGGGCACCTCCAGCCCGCCCACGTCGATCACCCACTCCTCCTGGAGCTGGAGCCGCTCGCGCGAGGTGACGAGCAGCTTGAGCGCGCGGGTGCGGTGGAGCAGCGCCCGCAGCTGGGGCGCGCCGTCGAGCACCTGGTCGGCGTTGTCGAGCACGAGCAGGGTCCGCCGGTCGCGCAGGGCGCCCGCCAGCTGGTCGAGCGGGTCGCCCTGGGCGGCCAGGCCGAGGCCGGCGAGCATGGTGCTGAGCAGGCGGTCGGCGCTGTTTACGCCGACGAGCGAGATCTGGTGGACGCCGTCGGGGAAGCGGGGCTGGTTCGCCGCGGCGGCGTGCACCGCCAGGCGCGTTTTGCCCATGCCCCCGGGGCCGATCAGGGTCAGCAGGCGGCAGGCCGGGTCGGCGAGTGCCGCCGCGATGCGGGCGAGCTCGGCCTCGCGCCCGAGAAAGGGCAGCGCGGGCGTGTCGATCGGCGCGGCTGCGGCCGGGGCCGAGGGCAGGCGCGGCGGCGCGCTGCTCCAGCGGCTACCGGGCGCGCGGTCGCCCGTGCGGATTTGCTCGTACAGCGCCACGCTCTCCGCGCCGGGGCCGACGCCAAGCTCGCGCTCGAGGGCTTCGCCGAGCAGCCGAAACTGGCGCAGGGCGGCGGCTGGCTGGCCGGCGGCGAGGTAAAGCTGCATCAGCCGCCGGTGGGCCGGCTCGTGGAGCGGGTCGAGGGCCAGCCAGCGACGGGCGTAGGCGATCGCAGCGTCGGGCGGACCGTCGGGCGCATCGGGCTGGCTCAGGTGCTCCAGCGCGCCGGCCAGCTCGTCGCGCAGCTGCTGGGCCTGGAAGAACTGCCACTCCTCGAAGGCCAGGCTGCCGGGCAGGCTGAACCCGGCCATGAAGTCGCCGCGGTACAGGGCGACGGCCGCCGCGAGCGACGCGCCGTCCGCGGCGGCGAGTTGCCGACGGAAGGCCTCCACGTCGAGCTCAAACCCGGGGCCTCTACGCAGCCCGATCCGGTCGACGCCGGCGTCGAGCCACGGCCGCACCAGCGGCGCCACCTCGGCCAGGGCGCGGCGCAGCCCCGCCCGGGCGCTGGCCGGCGCGTCGTCAGGTGCGAGCAGGGTGGCCAGCGTGTCCCGGGCGTGGGCGCCCGGCTCCACCGCAAGGTAGGCCAGCAGCGCCAGCGCCTTGCGGCGCTCGATCGGCGCGGCGGCGCCATCCACCAGTAGCTCGGGCGGCCCGAGCAGGCGCAGCTCGACCCGCGGCGCCGCCTTGATCTGCTCCTGCTCCATCCCCACCCCCTCGTCCATGCTCCTACGCCATTGTACCCCCCTCGGCGCCCGGCGCCGCAACGATCCGCGCAACGCCACCTGCAACGGGCGCGGGACGCGGGGCGGCACGGAGGCGCAACGGGCGGGCGCTATGCTGGAGGAGAAAGAAAGATGGTGGAGGTTGTATGCGTTATGGAAAACACAGCCAGCTCTGGCTTTTTCTTATCGGTGTCTTCTTTCAGACAGCCCCGGGCGCGATGCTCGCGCCCTTCCTCGCGCTCACCCTGGCGGCGCGCGGGGTGGACCCGGCCCTGATCGGGGCCTTTGCGACGGCGCCGGCGCTGGCCGTCATGGCGGCGCTGGTGGCGGCGCCGGCCCTCATCCGGCGCTTCGGCGAGCGGCGCACCTTCCGCGCGGCGGTTCTCGGCTCGGCCGCCGCCACGCTCGCGATCGTCCTGGCCGACGCGCCGCTGCTTTGGGCGCCGCTCTTCACGGGGGCCGGCTTCGCGGCGGGCCTGCGCTTCGCCATCGCCGAGGCCTGGGCCCCCGCCTTCGCCGCGGCGGCGGCCCGCGGCCGCGCCCTGGCCCTGTACCAGACGGCTGTCGGCGCCGCCCTGTTCGCCGGCTCGGGCGCCCTGCTGCTCGTGGGGGTGGACGGGCTGGCGCCGCGGGGCCTCGCCGCCGTCGCGACGCTGCTCGGCGCGGCGCTGCTGTGGCGAGTACGCGCCCCCGCGGCGCCGACACAGGCAAGCCCCGCCCCAGGGCGCACGGCCCGCGCCGCCCTCGCCCTCGTAGGGCCGTGCGTGCTGAGCGCCGCGCTGCTCGGCGGGCTGTTCGAGTCCGGCATGGGCGTGGCGCTGCCGCTGTACGGGCTCGCCGGCGGCCTGAGCCCCGCGCTCGCCACGGGGCTCGTGACGGCGATGGGGCTGGGCAGCCTGGCCCAGTACCCGTTCGGCTACCTGGCCGACCGCTACCCCTGGCGGCGCGTGGCGCTCGGCACGGCTGGCCTGGTCGCCGGGAGCGCCCTGCTGCTGCCCCTCGCGGCCGGCTGGCCTGCGCTGCTGGTCCTGCTTGGCGTGCTCTGGGGCGCCGCCGGCGGCGGCCTGTACACCCTGGCCAGCATCCACAACGCCGCGCGCTGGCGCGGCTCGCAGCTCGTCGGCGCTTCGGTCGTCACTCAGTTCGCCTATATGGTCGGCGAGGCGACGGGGCCCGCCCTCGGCGGCCTGGCCCTCGGCCTGGCCCCCGCGCGCGGCCTCCCACTGCTTGTGGGCGCCGCGGGCCTGGCTGGGCTTGCGGCCATGATCGCCGCCGGCGGCCAGGGCAGCCCGGCACGGGCGGGGGCGCTGCTCGCGGAGCCCGAGGCGGCCTGAGCCCCGGCGGCCGTCGCGGCGCCCTCCCATATCACATCCGCCCCCGGTCCGCGCGGCCGCGGTTGACCGCGGATCGGGGGCGTGGCATACTCCACGAGAGAACCAACGATCGGGGAGTATCGATGCTGATCCAGATGCTGCGCCTCGTCCCGCTCTTCGCCGAGCTGGGCCCGGCCGAGCTGGAGTGGGTGGCCGCCCGCGGGGAGGAGCTGTGGCTCGATGAGGGCGGGCTGGTGCTGGCCCAGGGCCACCCGGCAGACCACTTCTGGGTGATGCTCGACGGCGCGGCCCGCTTCACCGTGGCCAACAACGGCGGCGAGACGGTGTTTCTCACCCACGGGAGCGGCGAGTTTTTCGCCGAGGCGCCGATTCTCATGGGCAAGCCCTATCTGGGCACGGGCCACACGCTGCGCCGCAGCCACCTATTCCGGCTCCCCGCCGAGCAGTTTTGGGAGATGCTGCGCTACCTGCCTTCTACGGCGCGGACGATCTTCAGCGCGAGCGCCGAGCGCGTCTACCAGTACCAGCAGATGCTCCAGCAGCAGGAGCGGCTGGCCGCCCTTGGCCGGCTGTCCGCCGGCCTGGCCCACGAGCTCAACAACCCGGCCGCTGCCGCCCGCCGCGCCGCCGGCCTGCTCGCCGAGGCCCGCGCACGCCAGGAGGAGCTGGCCCTCCGCGTCAGCCTATGCTCGCTCGACGCCGGCCAGCGCACCGCCGTCGACGCCCTTCGCCGTGAGGCTATCGCCGCGGCCGCCCGCCCGCCCCGCCTCGACCCGATGGCACAGAGCGACCGCGAGGAGGCCCTGGCCGAGCGCCTCAGCCGCCACGCCGTCGCCGACGGCTGGCGCCTCGCCGCAACATTTGTGGCCGCCGGGCTCGACGCCGGCTGGGTCGACCGGCTGGCCGCGCTCGTCCCGTCCCCGGCCCTCGGGGAGGCGGTGAGCTGGATCGAGGCCTCGCTCAGCGCCGACCAGCTTGTGGCCGAGATCGGCGCGGCCACGGCCCGCATCTCCGAGCTCGTCGCCGCCATCCGCAGCTACACCTTCATGGACCAGGCCCCCGAGCAGGAGGTCGACATCCACGCCGGCCTCGACAGCACCCTGACCATGCTCCACAACCGGCTGAAGACGGGGGTGAAGGTGGTGCGCGAGTACGACTCCGCCCTCCCCCGTGTGACGGCCTTCGGCAGCGAGCTCAACCAGGTCTGGACGAACCTGATCGACAACGCGGTCGACGCGATGGCCGGCCGCGGCCGCCTGCACCTGCGCACCGCCCGCGACGGCGACTACGCCCTCGTCGAGATCGCTGACAACGGCCCCGGCATCCCGGCCGCCATCCAGGCCCGGATATGGGAACCCTTCTTCACCACCAAGGGGATCGGGGAGGGGAGCGGCCTGGGGCTGGACATTGTGTACCGCACGGTCACCCAGCGCCACCACGGCGACGTCCGCGTCCGCTCCAGCCCGGGCAACACGGTCTTCAGCGTCCGGCTCCCGCTGCGGCGCCCCCTGCCCAGGCCCGCCTACTCCGCGGTCGAGGCCGTCACCTAGCGGCGCACAGGCTTCCCGGCGCACGTGCGGCGGCTCCAGCGGCTACGGCAGGGGCCGCAGCTCGCGGACGCGGATCGTCCAGCCGGGGTCGGGGGCGCGCGGGGCGCACTGGGGCACCGCCCCCGTCTGGGCGAGGCGGCGCCAGAAGCCGGCCTCCTGCCAGGCCGGGTACCAGACCTGGACGCTGCGGATCTGGCGCGGGAAGCCTCTGGCCTGGTCGTACTGGACCTCTACTTCGATCCGCTGGCGGCACACACAGCCGACCTGGCGGATCTTGAGCGCGCAGGTGTGGAAGGCGCTCTCGGCCATGCGCGCGCGGTGGAACAGCCACTCCACCGTCCAAAGCGAGGGGTGGCGGCAGGTGTTGACGACGATGGCGGCCACCTCGCCGTCGCGCACCTCCACGGCCTGGGCGCAGCGCTGGCCGCGCAGGTTCTCCACCGTACGCAGCAGGTAGTGGCCCTCCGGCTGCTCTCTCCAGCGCCGCTCGGCCGCCGCCTGCGGCCCCACGTCGAGCGCGCAGCCGGCCAGCAGCGCCAGCAGCAAGTGGTACAGGCTCGCCGGCCGCAGTCGCCGGAGGCGCCCTACCGGTCCCCCCGCCCTCGCTAGTAACCACCCCATCGCGACCCCGATGACTCGTCCCCGCCCCGCTCGCGCCACCTGTAGGAGTAGCTTGGGCGAAAGTGGCTTGGCTGTCAAGCGCCGCGTTGCTTTTGCGGCGCTGCTGCGGTACACTCTGTGACCGCAGCAGGGCGCCCACGCGCCGCACGAGGCCACTGATGACGCCACCCGTGTCCCTGACCGACCAGCAGCAGCGGATCGTCGCCCACGACCACGGCCCGGCCCTTGTGTTTGCCGTGGCCGGTGCCGGCAAGACGACCGCCATGGTTCACCGCGTCGAGCGGCTGGCCCGCGAGCGTGTCTTCGCCGCGGGGCGCATCCTGGTCAGCTCCTTCAACAAGGCCGCCGTGGATGAGATCGGGCGCCGCCTCGACGCGTGGCCGCACTGCCGACCGGTGGCCCGGCGCACCCTCCACGCCCTCGGCTACAAAATTCTTCACGAAGCCGGCCGTCGTGGGGTTTTGCCGCGCCTCGCCGACGACGCCCTCAAGATCAACGGCGACGAGCGCCAGCTAATCTGGGCCGCGCGCGAGCTGGCCCGCCAGCGCGGCTTCGTGCCCGCCTACGAGCTCGACGGCCTCGACGAGCAGGATCTACAGAACTACATCGGCGCATGCAAGGGCAACCTGCGCTACGCCGACCTCGCCGGCGCCGGGCTGCCCGCCCCGGCCCTCCATGTTGCCCGCCAGGCCCAGCCCCCGCCGGGCCTGCCCTGGTACCTCGATATGTACCGCGTCCACGAGGAGCTGCGCCGCGCGCGTGGCTGGCTGACCTTCGACGATATGCTCCTGCTCGGCTGGGAAGCCCTCGTGCGCGACCCCGAGCTGCTCGCCGACTGGCAGCGCCGCTACGACGCCGTGATCGTCGACGAATTCCAGGACGTCAACCTGGCACAGTCCGAGATCCTCGATCTGCTCAGCGCCCCCACCCGCAATTACATGGCGATCGGCGACGATGACCAAACCATCTACAGCTTCCGCGGCGCCAGCATGGCTTTTTTCCGTGGCTTCGCCGCCCGCTACAACGCCGCCGTCTACGAGATGACCGATAACTTTCGCTGTATGGCTGGGCCCGTGCTGCTCGCCAACCGCGTGATCGCACAGAACACTGAGCGCCACCCGAAGGCGCTGGTGGCGGCCCGCGCCTTCGGCGGGCAGACGGCGCTGCGGAAGGCGCCCGACGCCCCGGCGATCGGGCGAATAATGGCCGAGGATATTCTGGCGGCCCGCCGCGACGGCTTCGCCGCCCACGAGATTGCCGTGCTCGTCCGGCTCACCGCTCAAACCCCGGTGATCGAGCAGGCGTTGATCGGCGCTGGCATCCCTTACCGCGTCGCCGGTGACGAACCCTTTTTCCGCCGCCGCGAGGTCACGGACCTGCTCAAGTATGCCGAGCTCGCCGCACTCGACGCCGCCCTGCGCGCCGGCCGGCGCCTCGCCCCGCAGGAGGGCGAGCGGCTGGCGCTCTGCTGGCGAAGCGTGTACAACCGCCCGAAGCGCTACCTGTCGCGCCAGCTTTCCCAGGAGGTGCTCGACGCCGCGCTCCGCGAGGGCCGCCCGCTCTCTGAGGCCCTCCCCGACCTCGCCGAGCAGGTGTCCGAGCGCGTTGGCGCCCTGCTCCACAGCCTCGCCGGCCTGCTCGTGTGGCTGGCCGAGGCCCAGAAGCGCGACGAGGCCGATGCCGTGCTCGGCGAGCTGGAGCGCCGCCTGGCCTACCGCGAGTTCCTGCGCGAGAACAGCGGCTTTCCCGAGACGGGCGCGGGCTACGCCGAGAACGTCGCCGCCTTCATCCAGTACGCCCGGGGCCGCGGCCGTCTGCCCGAGCTCGTCGCCCACCTCGACGAGCTGGAGGCCAGCCGGGCACGCGACGAGCGGGCCGGGCCCGCGGCCGGCGTCGACATCCGCACCATCCACCGGGCCAAGGGGCTGGAGTGGCCCGTGGTCCTCGTGCCCAACTGCAACGCCGGCACCTTCCCGTTTCACGGCAACGCCGAGGTCGAGGAGGAGCGCCGGCTGCTCTACGTGGCCCTCACCCGTGCCCGTAGCCGCCTCCTGCTCTACGCGGCCACGGGCGACCGGGCCCAGCCCTCGCCGTTCCTCGTCGCCGCCGCGGCGGAGCGCACCCTTGAGCGGGCCGACGAGCTGGCCCGCCTGCTCGCCGCCGACCCCGCGGGCTGGACGGCGGCGGAAACAGTGAGCGTTGCCGCCTTCCCACAAGAGTTCGGGCAGGAGCGGCTGTTCACCCACTGGTGGCCGGGCGGCTCCGCTGCCCGCGAGCGGATCGCCGCGCGGGTGCTGGGGCTCGTTGCCGCCGCCCGCAGAGGCGACGGGCTCGGCCAGCTCGGCCTCGGCCCGGCCGTCCTCGACTTCTGGGCCGCCCTCGCTCCCTCCGCCGCCCCCTTGCCCGGCGCCTTCGCCGGCCTCGACTCCCTGCTCGGCAAAGGTATGGCTGCCCCCACAAAGCCATCGCGCAAGGCCATCCCCGCCCCCCCCGACTTCAAGGTGGGCGAGCGCGTGCGCCACCCTGTCTTCGGCGACGGGCTGGTGGTGGACGTGCGCGCCGGCACGGCGAACCGCCGCCAGGAGTGGTACGTCACGGTGGAGTTCCGCAGCCGCGGCCTGGTCAAGCTACTTGCCGAGATCGCCCCCCTCGCCCGCCTGGGCGCCTGACTTGACGCCGACTGGGATATGGAGTACACTGTGCGTGGTGATGGTTTAGGAATAAACTTACTTATGACACCAGCCCAGCGCGCCGGGCGCCAGCGACACAGGCGCGCGAAGGAGGAGAGATGCAGCTCCACGGCATCCACCACGTCACGGCCGTCACGGCGCAGCCGAGCCTGAACCTGCGCTTTTACACAAACGTCCTGGGCATGCGTCTGGTGAAGAAGACGGTCAACCAGGACGACGTCAGCGCCTACCACCTGTTTTACGCCGACGGCCTGGGCACCCCGGGCACTGATATGACCTTTTTCGACTGGCCGATGCCGCGCGAGCGCCGCGGCACCGACAGCATCGCGACGACCATGCTGCGCGTCTCGGGCGCCGCGGCCCTCGACTACTGGGCGGAGCGCCTGGCTACGCACGGCGTCGCGCCCGAGCGGGCGACTGTGAGCAACCGCGCCGCCCTGCGCTTCGACGACCCCGAGGGCCAGCGGCTGATGCTCGTCGACGACGGCGGCGCGCCCTTCGAGGGCGAGCCGTGGGACCAGGCGGACGTCCCCGCCGAGCACGCGATCCGCGGCTTCTACGCGGTGCTGCTTTCCGTGCCGCGCCTGGCCCTGCTTGGCCCGTTGCTGACGATCGCGCTGGAGTTCAGTGAGGCCGGCCGCTACGAGGCCCCCGGCGGCGCCCCCGTCACCGTCTTCGCGATGGACGGCGGCGGCCCGGGCAAGGAGGTCCACGTCGTCGAGGAGCGCGACGGCCGGCCGGGCCGGCTTGGCGCCGGCGGGGTCCACCATGTCGCCTTCCGCGTCGCCGACGACGCCGAGCAGCTGGCCTGGCGGCAGAAGATCGCCGCCGCGGGTGTGGGGATCACGGAGCAGATCGACCGCTTCTACTTCAAGTCGCTCTACTTCCGCGTTTCGAACGGCATCCTGTTCGAGATCGCCACCGACGGCCCCGGCTTCGCCAGCGACGAGGATCTGGCCACCCTCGGCGAGCGGCTTTCCCTGCCGCCCTTCCTTGAGCCGCACCGCGCCCGCATCGAGGCCGGGCTCAAACCGCTGGAGCCGGTTAAAGAGTAACCCTAAAGGCGCAGAGCGCGCAGAGGATTAAAAGATTGCATAGCAACGCCGTACCATCGCGGTGATGGTACGGCGTTGTGATATACACCACCTAAAATCTCTGCGCCCTCCGCGCCCCGCGGTAAAACGCTCAGGCCGACGGCACGACGGCGAGTTCTACGCCCAGCGCGCGCAGCCCGTCGAGCGTCTCAGGCGGGGCGTTGTCGTCGGTGACGAGGAGGTCGACCTCGGCGAAGTCGATCACCTTCATGAGCGAGCGCACGCCGAACTTCGTGCTGTCGATGAGCATGATGACTTCGTGGGCGGCGCCGATCATCGCCCGCTTCACCTGCGTCTCCAGCATCTTCGGGTCCGTGATGCCCTCGCTCAAGGTCAGGCCGGAGGCCGAGAGGAACAGCCGGTGGGCGTGGAACTCGCGGAAAAAGCGCTCCGTGACCGGGCCGACGCACGTCGACGACTCGGGACGGACGATGCCCCCGGTGCTGATAATTGTCGTGGTGAGCGGGAGGTGCCGGCGCAGCTCCTCGGCGGTGGCGATGCCGTTCGTCACCACCGTCAGGTCGTCCTTGTCGGCCAGGCAGTGAGCCATCGCCGTGGCCGTGGTGCCGCCTTCGAGAATAATAATGTCGTTTTTGTCGACCAGCCGCTCCGCCGCGTAGCGCGCGATGCGCAGCTTCTGGCTCTGGGCGAGCACCTGCCGGTTGTCGCGGGCGACCAGTCCGGGCTCGCTTCCCGGCCAGCGCACCGCCCCGCCGTAGGTGCGCTTGATCAGGCCGTTCTCCTCGAGCACCTTCAGGTCGCGGCGGATCGTCATCTCCGAAACGCCGTACTTCTGGCTCAGCTGCGGGATGATGTTGTCGTCGAGGAGGTCGATATCCTTGACGATCTGCTGACGCCGCTCGACCGGCTTGAGCATACGGTCCCCATCGGCTGCTAAGTATGGGAGGTGGGCCGCTGTGCGCCGAAGTATAACATAAAGCGGCCCCCGTTCACAAGTAGTTGTACATCTGCTGTTTATTTCTAACAAGTATTTGTTGACAGTTGTCGTAGCACATGGTAGAGTAGGGCCGCAAGCCACGAGAACAGCGCACCTTCGTCAGCCCGCCCCGCCCGGCGTGCCCGTCCCCGGCTGTGCCTGCCGGGGGCAACGGACGATGCCGGAGCAGCGGCGGGCCAGCAAAAGGCCTCATATGCCGACGCTGGCGATCATCCACACCACCACCGCGACGGTCGAGCCGCTCAAAGCCCTCGCCGCCGAGCTCCTCCCCGGCTGCACAGTCGTCAACTTCGTCGACGACTCGATCCTCCCCGAGCTGGCCAGAAACGGCGGCGACGTGAGCACCGTCGCCCCGCGCATCGTTCAGTACGCCCGCTTCGCCGAGCAGGCCGGCGCCGACGTCATCCTCGAAGCTTGCTCCTCTGTGGGCGAGGTGGTGGCCGAGGCTCGCCGCGCCGTCGCCACCCCAATGGTCCGGATCGACGACGCGATGGCCGACGCCGCGATCGCTCGCGGCGCCAGGATCGGCGTCGCCGCCACGCTCGCCACCACTCTCGCTCCCACTCAGCGCCTGCTCGAAGAAAGGGCCCGCGCCGCCGGCAAGCAGGTCGAGCTCGTCCCGCTCCTTGTGGCCGAGGCCTACCAGCGCCTCATGGCCGGCGACCGGGAGGGCCACGACGCCGCGCTCGGCCAGGCGCTCGCCGACCTCGCCCCAGGCGTTGACGTCGTGGTGCTCGCCCAGGCCTCGATGGCACGGATCTTGTCGTCACTGCCAGAAAGCCAGCAGAGCAAATTTCTGACCAGCCCACGCCTTGGAATGGAGCAGGTCCGCGCCGCTCTGGCGCGGGCGTAGCTATCGGCACAGGCCGTGAGGACGCACTGCATGAGCGACCTCCTGGCGGGAGTCGACATCGGCGGGACGAAGTGCGCGGTCTCGCTCGGCGAGCGGGGCAGCGGGCCGCCGCGCCTGATCGGTAAGCGCCGCTTCCCCACCCCGCCCACCCCTGCGGCGGCGCTCGCCCAGATCGAGGGGACGCTGGCCGAGCTGTGCGCCGAGGTTGGCCGCCGGCCCGCCGCGATCGGCGTGAGCTGCGGCGGCCCCCTCGACAGCCGGCGCGGCCTGATTTTGTCGCCGCCGAACCTGCCCCGGTGGGACGCTGTCGACGTGCTGTCGCCGCTCCGCGAGCGCTTCGACGCCCCGGCCGCGCTCCAGAACGACGCCAACGCCTGCGCCCTCGTCGAGTGGCGCTGGGGGGCCGGCCAGGGGGCCCGCCACCTGATCTTCCTGACCTTCGGCACCGGCATGGGCGCCGGCCTGATTGTGGACGGCCGGCTCCACGTGGGCGCCAGCGATATGGCGGGCGAGGTCGGCCATATCCGGCTGGCCGAGTGGGGGCCCGTCGGCTACGGCAAGCTCGGCTCATTCGAGGGGTTCTGCAGCGGCGGCGGGATCGCCCAGCTCGCCCGGCGCCTTGTCGAGGCCGAGCACCAGATGGGCCGCCGCCCTGCTCTCTGCCCCGACGCCGCCGGCCTCGACGCGCTCACGGCCGAGGCCGTCGGGGCGGCCGCCCGCGCCGGCGAGCCGCTGGCCCTCCAGGTTTATACAATCGTCGCCCGCCGACTCGGGCAAGGGCTCGCCGTGCTGATCGATATTCTCAACCCCGAGCGCGTGGTGATCGGCAGCATCTACGCGCGCCAGCAGGCTTTGATCGAGCCCGAGCTGCGCCGCGTGCTCGCCGAGGAGTGTCTGCCGCACGCCCTTGCCGCCGTCGCGATCGTGCCCGCCGGCCTTGGCGACCAGGTCGGCGATTTCGCCGCCCTCGCCGTCGCCGAACAGCTCCTGGCGGGCCAGTGATGACCCGCCCCGCCCGCCAGCTCCCGGCCCGCGCCCCGCCGCGCCGGGCCGCCTACCACCCGGCCACAACGTAGCGCGGCCGGGCCCGCCCCGCGACACCCGTCGTCGTGTGTCCATCGTAGGAGGAGACGTATGCGCTTCCGATTCCCCACCGCCCTCTCGCTGCTGCTGGTCATGCTGATGCTGCTCGCATCCTGCGGCCAGGGCAGCACGCCGGCCGCCGAGCCTACAGCGGCCCCCGCCGCGGCCGAGCCCACCGCCGCCACCGCCGCAGAGCCGACGGCTGCCACCGCTGCCGAGCCCACCGCCGGCACGGCCGCCGAGCCCACCGCCGGCACGGCCACCGAGGCCACCGCCGCGCCCAGCGGCAGCACGGACTCCCCCACCGCCGCTCCCGCCGGCGGCACCGGCACCGCCGCGGGCGGCGTCACCCTCAACACCGATGTTTCCGGCACAATCGAGATGTGGCACTTCTGGTCCAGCCCCCTGCGCCGCACCGCCATCCAGCGCGTGATCAGCGTCTGCCAGGCCAAGCTGCCCAACATCACGGTTAACGAGACGCCCAAGCCCTTCGGCGATATCTGGACGGCGAACATTGCCGCCGTCGCCGCCGGCTCCGGCATGCCCGACGTGATCGTCGAGGACCGGCCCCAGCTCGTCCAGCGCGCGGCCGACCAGATCGATATGAACCTGGCCGAGTACGCCGAGCGCGACGGCATCGACGGCTCGCAGTTCTGGCCCTTCACCTGGAACGAGGCTACGGTCGACGGCGACCCCTACGGCATCCCCTTCGAGACCGACGTGCGCGTGCTCTACTGGAACAAGCAGGCCTTCGAGGAGGTCGGCCTTGACCCGGAGAAGCCCCCGACGACCTGGGACGAGCTGCTGGCGTACGCCGACAAGCTCGACAAGAAGAACGAGGACGGCAGCTGGGCCCGGATCGGCTTCCACCCCGACCTCGGCAATGCCGGCTGGAATCTGTGGGCGCGCACCAACGGCGCCGAGCTCGTGCAGGACGGCCTCCCCGCGGTGAACGACCCCAAGATGGTCGAAACCTTTGAGTGGATCAAGAGCTGGTACGACCGCTACGGCGGCTACGACGCCGTGCAGGAGTTCCGCAGCACCTTCGGCGCCCCGCCGAACGACGCCTTCATGTCCGGCAAGGTCGCCATGATCGCCGACATCAACGGCTACGCCTCGGTGCTCAACTTCTACGACCCGCGCGTCGAGGTGGTCAAGGCCGACGGCACGACCGAGCGCCAGCGGCTCGGCGTCGGCATCGGCGACCTGCCCTACAGCGCCAGCTACGGCAAGACGGCCTCCTGGAGCGGCGGCTTCGCCCTGTCCATCCCGCGTGGCGCCCCCAACCCCGACGCCGCCTGGGAGTTCATCAAGTGCGCCACCGGCCCCGACGGCGCCGCCTCCTGGTCGCGCGATACCTTCGCGATGTCGGCCAACGTCCAGGCCGCCAACGACCCGGCCCTTATTGGCGACAAGCGCTGGCAGTTCTTCCTCAATGCAATGGAGTACAGCCAGGGCACGACCGTGGTGCCCGCGTACGCGAACTGGGGCACCGAGATCGACCAGCGCCGCGAGGCCATCCTCAAGGGCGATCGGCCGGCGCAGGAGGCGCTGGACGAGGCCCAGCAGGTGATCGACTCGGAGCTCGGCCGGTAGTCTTTACGTAAGGCGGCGGGCGGTTGGCGGCCGACGGTGCGCTCGCACCACCAGCCCCCGGCCGCCTGCCGCCGCCCCAGGAAAGGACTCCGCCATGGCTATGCCCGTCGAGCGCGCGAGTGTTGCGCCCCGGCCCATCCTGCGCCCGGCGGTGAAGGAGGCGCTGACCGGCTGGATCTTCGCCAGCCCCTGGATCATCGGGTTCCTCTTGTTCACCGCCGCCCCGATGCTGTTCTCGCTCTACGCCAGCTTCACCCGCTACAACATCACCACCGACCCGATCTGGCTCGGCCTCGAAAACTACGAGCGGATCTTCCGCGACCAGTTCTTCTACACCTCGCTCGGCAACACCTTCTGGATGGTGCTGGTCAAGACGCCCCTCGTCGTCGTCGTCTCGATCGCCCTCGCCCTGCTCCTGGCGATGGACCTGCCCTGGGGCCCGTTCTTCCGCGCCATCTTCTACCTGCCGAACGTGCTCGCCGGCGTGGCCGCGGTCTTTCTCTGGAAGTGGATCCTCGCCCCCAACGGCCTGTTCAATGAGTTCCTGAGCTGGTTCGGCATCCGCGGGCCGGCCTGGTTCAGCAGCCCCGACTGGACGAAGCCCGGCCTGGTGGTGATGGGCATGTGGTGGATCGGCAGCGGTGTGCTGATCTATCTCGCCAGCCTCAAGAGCATCCCCCGCGAGCTGTACGAGGCCGGCGATATGGACGGCGCCGTTGGCTGGAATAAGATCTGGCACCTGACCCTGCCCCTGCTTTCGCCGACGATCTTCTTCCAGGTCGTCACCGGGATCATCGGCACCTTCCAGATCTTCACCACCGCCTTCATACTGTCCGCCAGCGGCGGCAACACCGACCCCTTCTTCGCCAACCAGTCGCTGCTGTTCTATGTGCTCTACCTGTACTACCGCGCCTTCGGTAAGATCGGCCGCGGCGGCTTCCAGATGGGGTACGCCTCGGCCCTGGCCTGGATCCTGTTCGTGATCATCCTGTTGATCACCCTGTTGCAGCTGTGGGCCTCGCGCCGCTGGGTCTACTACGAGTCCGAGGGATAAGGAGAAGTTCGTATGGCTACGACCGTTGACGCCACCCCGGTCGGCCGCGCGCGCCGCTCCTTGTTCTCGCGGATGTCGCCCGGCCGGATGCTGGCCTTCCTCACGCTGGTGCTGATCAGCATCACCTGGATCTTGCCCTTTCTCTGGATGCTCTCCACCTCGCTGAAGACGCCCCAGGAGCTGGTGAGCAGTAGCTTCTGGCCCGAGAACCCCACCCTTGAGCCGTACCGCACCGCCTTTTTCGCCTTCGACCGCTTCCCGAAGTGGGTGCAGTGGTTCTGGAACACCACCGTGATCACGGTGGTCTCGGTGATCGGCCAGGTGATCTCGACCACCCTGGTCGCCTACGCCTTCGCCCGCCTGCGCTGGCCCGGCCGCGACACGCTGTTCGGCCTCGTGCTCGCCACCATGATGATCCCCAGCGTGGTGACGATGATCCCCTCGTTCCTGGTCTTCTCGAAGCTCCCGGCCTTCGGCTTCCAGGGCTCGCAGAACTGGATCAACACCTTTCTGCCGCTCACTGTGCCCGCCTTCGCCGGCAACGCCTTCTTTATCTTCCTCATGCGCCAGCAGATGCGCGGCATCCCCATGGAGCTGTCGGAGGCCGCCCGCATCGACGGCGCCTCGGAGTTCCAGATCTGGTGGCGGATCATTGTGCCGCTGGTCAAGCCGGTCATGGCCGTGATCGCAATCTTCACCTTTCAGTCCGCCTGGGAGGATTTCATGGGGCCGCTCCTCTACCTGCAGAGCGAGAGCAAGTACACCTTGCAGCTTGGCCTGCGCCAGTTCGAGGCGGCCGCCGGCGGCCTCCCGGCCTGGAACGAGATGATGGCCGCCAGCCTCGTGGTAATGCTCCCCGTGATCGCCCTGTTCCTCGCCTTCCAGCGCTATTTCATCGAGGGCATCCAGATCGGCGGCAGCCTCAAGGGCTAGGTCGTCCCCCCCAACTTCTCCACGCGGCGGGTGCCACCTTGGCGCCCGCCGCGTGTTACTATGTCCAGAATGGATCAGGCAGTGAAAAGTTTGAACATTGCTGGTGTTGACAAAGAACACCAGGGCCGATACAATCCCACCAATCTTTGTGACTGGAACGGGGCCCATGACCGGACACATCCACCTTAGCGAAGCGAAGGGCGTGTACACGATCAGCACGCCGCGCTACCGTCTCACCACAGCCGCCGATCGCCCCTTCGTCAACCTGTTCACCGCCAGCGGTGAGCAGATCGCCCAGCTCTTCGTCGCCTCGAGCGCCCACAGCACCACGGGGCAGGACGACACCGCCACCCTCGGCCCCTGGGAGGTCGAGGCCGCCGCCGACGAGGTCACGCTCAGCCGCAGCGCCCGGAGCAGTGTGTGGGCGGAGAAGCGGATCACCTTCCGCTGCACGCCCGCCCGGCTCAGCTACGAGATCGCGCTCATGGGCGACGGCCGCCTCACCGACGTCCACTACTTCGGCGGCTACTACTCGGGCACCGTGCGCTGGGGGAGTGGCTTTTTCAGCTCCGGCCAGCAGTTCCTGCGCGGCCTCAGCCCCGAGCCGAACACGGACGAGGCTTTTCGTTTCGCCCCCGCCGAAAGCGCGACGATCGACCTGATGGGCGTGCCCCTCCCCGGCCGCGGCGACTGGTTCTTCACCCCGCCGCCCTTCTGCTTCGCCCTTGAGCACGCCAGCGGCTGGCTCGGCCTCGGCGTCGAGGCGGCGCCCGGCACCCACCAGTTCACCGCCTTCCGCTACCAGGGCGGCCGCGACAGCTTCCACCTGTCGCTGAGCTACGAGGGCCAGACGACCGTCTCCGGCGCGATCACCCTCCCCGCGATCGGCTTCGACTTCGCGGAAACCCCATACGCCGCCATCGCCGGCCACTGCGTCGTCGCCCGCGCCCGCCTCGGCTACCCCCGACCCGGGCCGCAGGCCGCCTGGTGGCGCTCGCCGATCTTCTGCGGCTGGGGCGCCCAGGGCTACCTGGCCGCGCGCGAGCACGGCCGCTACCCCGACTACGCCCGCCAGGAGCACTACGACCGCTTCCTCGCCACCCTTGACCGGCACGGCCTCGACCCCGGCATCCTCGTGATCGACGACAAGTGGCAGGCCACCTACGGCGAGAACACGGCCGACCCGGAGAAGTGGCCCGACCTGCCCGGCTTCATCACCGCCCAACACGCCCGCGGCCGGCGCGTCCTGCTCTGGCTCAAGCTGTGGGACCCGGAGGGCCTGCCGGCCGAGGAGTGCGTGCGCAACGCCGCCGGCCTGCCCCTCGCCGCCGACCCGACCAACCCCGCCTATGAAGCCCGCCTGCGCGCCGAGGTGCGCCACATGCTCGGCCACGCCGGCTATGACGCCGATGGCTTCAAGATCGACTTTTCCGCCCGCGTCCCCAGCGGCCCCAGCCTCGCCCGCCACGGCGCTGAGTGGGGCCTGGAGCTGATGCGCCGCTGCCTCGCAATCATCTACAGCGAGGCCAAGCGCACCAAGCCCGACGCTCTGGTGATGACCCACACCCCGCACCCCTACCTGGCCGACGTCGTCGATATGATCCGGCTGAACGATGTGAACATGCACACCGAGATCATCGCCGCGATGAACCACCGGGCCAGGGTCGCGGCCCTGGCCTGCCCCGAGGCCCTGATCGACACCGACAACTGGCCGGTCACCAACCGGGCCAGCTGGCGCACCTACCTGCGCCGGCAGGCCGGCCTCGGCATCCCGTCGCTCTACTACGTCGACCACATCGACAGCACCGGCGAGCCCCTGGAGGAGGAGGACTACGCCCTGCTGCGCGAGATCTGGGCCGGCCTGCGTGACCCGGCCCCGGCGCCGCAGCCGTAACGCGGAGGAGCGGGCGGATGGCGATCCTGGCGATCGATGTTGGGACAACCCACTGCAAGGCCGGCCTCTTCGCCGAGGACGGCGCGGCCCTGCGTATCGCCACAAGGCCCACCCCCCGCGCCGAGGGGAACACCGTCATCCCGCCCGAGCCGCTCTGGGCCGCCGTCGCCGCCGCGACCGCCGAGGCGCTGGAAGGAGGCCCCGCCGTCGCCGCCGTCGGGGTGGCCGGGATGGCCGAGACGGGCCTGCTGTTCGGGCGGCGCGACGGGCGCCCGCGCACGCCCCTGCTCCCCTGGTTCGACCAGGCCGCCGCGCCGTTCGCCGCCCGGCTCGCCGAGCAGGGCCCGCCCGCCGAGCGCTTCGCGGCGGCCGGGATCTACGCCAGCTTCAAAGTCAGCCTGGCCAAGATCCTTCAGGCCCGCGCCGCCGACCCCGCCGCGGTCGACGGCGCCGTCTGGCTCGGCGCCCCCGAGTTTGTCGCCCACCGGCTCTGCGGCGCGCTCGGCACCGACCCCTCGCTCGCCGGGCGCACCTACGCCTTCGACCTGCGCGCCGGCGCCTGGGACGCCCCCTGGCTCGACCGGCTCGGCCTCAGCGTCGACCTGTTCCCGCCGGTGCTCCCCAGCGGTGCCCCCCTCGGCCGTACCGGCGCCGACCTGGCAGGTCTCGGCCTGCCCGCCGGCGTGCCCGTCGCCGTCTGCGGCCACGACCACCCCTGCGCCGCCGTCGCCGCCGGCGCCGTAGCACCGGGTCAGGCCTTCGACTCTATGGGCACTGCCGAGGCGCTGCTCGGCGCCCTCGATCAGCCGCCGTCGCCCGACGCGGCGCTCGCCTCGGGGCTGACCTTCGGCCTGCTGCCGCTCGTCGGCCGCTGGTACTGGCTCGGCGGCCTGTCCTCCTCGGGCGGGGCCCTGGAGTGGCTGCGCGGCATCCTGGGCGACCCGCCCCTGAGCTACGCCGGCCTCCAGCAGCTCCAGGAGTCGCTCGGCCCCGAGCCGGGAACGCTGCTGTTCCTGCCCTACCTGGCCGGCAGCGGGGCGCCCCGCCCGGACCCGGCCGCCCGTGGCGCCTTTCTCGGCCTCGCCGCTAACCACACCCGCGCCGACCTCGTGCGCGCGGTGCTCGAGGGCGCCGCCTACCAGCTCGAAGCGATCCGCCAGGCTGCCGGCGCCCTGACCAGGGGGGCGCTCGCCACGATCGCCGTCGCGGGCGGCGGCGCCCGCAACCGCCGCTGGCTCCAAATCAAGGCCGACGTCTTCGGCCTGCCGCTGCGCGCCCTCGCAGACGACGAGGCCACCCTGCTCGGCGCGGCCCTGATCGCCGGCGCCGGCTGCGGCGTCTACGCCGGCGCCGCCGAGGCCCTCGCCGTGGCCGCCGCCCGCCCGTCCGTCGTTGTCGCGCCCGACCCGGCCCGCCACGCCGTCCACGCAGAGCGCTTCGCGCAGGCGTTCGAGCCCTGGCAGCGCCGGCTGACCCACCCATAGAAGGGAACCCCAATGGCCACTCACGCCCGACCCCACAACCTGCTGACCTTGCGCGAGGCGCTGCCGATCGCCGAGCAGGGCGGCTACGCCCTCGGCTCCTTCTCGCCGCGCTACGTCGCCATGATCCGCCCGACCCTGCGCGCCGCCGAGCGGGCCCGCTCGCCGCTGATCGTCCAGATCTCGTCCAACGAGTTCCGGCGCTACGCCGTCACCCCCGAGGCCTTCGCCGCCGAGTTCCGCCTGGCCCTCGTCGAGGAGCGGATCAGCGTGCCGGTGGTACTCCACCTCGACCACACCAAGGACCTGGCGACCATCCAGGCCGCGATCGCCGCCGGCTTCAGCTCGGTCATGATCGACGCATCGGAGCTGCCCTTCGAGCAGAACGCCGCCCACTCGCGCATCGCCGCCGACTACGCCCACGCCCACGACGCCTCGGTTGAGGCCGAGCTGGGCCGGATTGGCACCACCGACAAGATCGAGACCGACGACGACACCGAGCTGTACACCGACCCCGATGAGGCCGCCGAGTTCGTCTCCCGCACCGGCGTGGACGCGCTCGCCGTGTCGGTCGGCACGGCCCATGGCGTCTACACCGTCCGCCAGCCCCGGATCGACTTCGCCCGCCTGGAGGCCATCCGCGCCCGCACCCCCGTCCACCTGGTGCTCCACGGCGGCTCCGGCGTGCCCGCCGAGATGGTCAAGGCGGCGATCCGCCTCCCCGGCGGCGGCGTCAGCAAGGTCAACATCGCCACCGACCTGGAGCTGGCCGCCCTCGCCGCCCTCGACCGCGCCGAGCGCATGTCCGACGCTGAGATGAGCGCCCTGCCCGCCGCTGACCTCGCCCGGGCCCAGGCCGCCGTCGAGGCCACCGTCGCCGACAAGATCCACCACTTCCTCGGCAGCGCCGGCCAGGCCGACAGCGCCAACTGGCGCGACGTCGTCGCGGCGGCGCAGTAGCCGGGCAAAGAACCGCAGAGGCGCGGTACACGACCATGAATAGTATCGACGAAGCACGAGAGCGCGCTGAGGCGCTGCTGATCGCCAACGGCGGCGAGCTGGGGCTGCTGGGGGCCAACCAGGCTTACCAGCAGGTGTGGGCCCGCGACAGCATGATCTGCGGGCTCGGGCTGCTGCTCTGCGCGGGCGGCGAGGCGGTCCACCGCCGCTCGCTCGCCACGCTCGGGCGCTTCCAGTCGCCCCTCGGCAAAATCCCCCACAACGTGGGCTTCACCGATGTGGCCGACCCGGCGCTGATCGCCCACGGCGGCCGGCTGGAGGTGGCCGGCAGGGCCGGCGTGGCCGTCGAGGACACGATCCACGCCGGCTGCGTCGACGGCAACCTGTGGTTCATCGTCGGCCACTACTACACCTACGCGCTGACCGGCGAGCTCGCCCCGCTGCGCGCTGCCTGGCCGAGCCTGGAGCGGGCCCTGCTCTGGCTGCGCTACCAGGATTCGAACGAGTGCGGGCTGCTCGAAGTCCACGAGGCGATGGACTGGGCCGACCTGTTCGCCAACCGCTACAACGTCCTCTTCGACAACGCGCTCTACTACGCGGCCTGGAAGTGTATGGGCCTGATGGCCGCCGCGCTCGACGTCGACCCGGCCCCGTACCTGGCCCAGGCCGCCGATGTGCGCCGCAAGGTCAACGCGCTGCTCTGGGTCGGCCCCGAGGAGCCGAACGACCTCCTCTGGATCGCGGGCGAGCGCAAGGAGTGGCTGTACGTGCGCAAGCGCGTCGAGACGGAGCTGGTCGAGCGGCCCTTCTACCTGCCCTACATGGCCTTCCGCGACTACGCCGACCGCTTCGACACCCTCGGCAACCTCGTCGCCATCCTGGTCGGCGTGGCCGACCAGGCCAAGGCCGACAAGATCCTCGACTACATCCACGGCTGCGGCCTCGACACGCCCTTCCCGGTGGCCGCGCTCTACCCGCCGCTCCAGCCGGGCGACAAGGACTGGCGCGACTACTACCGGGTGCGCAACCTGAACCAGCCGCACCACTACCACAACGGCGGCGCCTGGCCCTTTATCGGCGGCTTCTACGTCGCCGCCCTCGTCCAGGCCGGCCGCCACGCTGAGGCGGAGCGCCAGCTCGTCCGCCTGGCCGAGATGAACCGCCAGGGGCGGCGCGGCGAGTGGGAGTTCAACGAGTGGTTCCACGGCCGCTCCGGCCGCCCCATGGGCTACGCCGGCCAGTCCTGGTCCACCGGGATGTATATCTACGCCCACGACGCCGTCCGCAACAACCGCGTCCGCGCCTTCGACCGCGCGAGCGGCTGGGGGCTCTAGCCCGGGGACGCCATATGCGACTGTCGGACTGTCTCTGGTGCGTCGAGGATAGCTGCAACGTGTATGTGCTGGGCGGCGACGCGCCGGTCTGCATCGACTTCGGCACCGGCCTGGCCCTCGGCGCCGAGCCGCTGCGGGGCCGGGCGCCGGCCCATGTGCTGATGACCCACCACCACCGCGACCAGGGGCAGGGCCTCCCCCTCGCCGTGGCCGCCGGCGCCCGGATCTGGGCGCCCCACCAGGAGCAGGATTTGTTCGCCGCCGTCGAGGCCCACTGGCAGGCCCGCGAGATCGCCAACAACTACAACACCCGCCAGGACCGCTTCTCGCTCCTGGAGCCTGTCCCCCTCGCCGGCACCCTGCGCGACTACACCACCTACGACTTAGGCGGCCAGCGCTTCCAGGTGCTGCCCACCCCCGGCCACACCACCGGCTCGATCAGCCTGCTCGCCGAGATCGACGGCCGCCGCGTCGCCTTCACCGGCGATCTGATCGCCGGCCCAGGCCAGCTCTGGTCGCTCGCCGCCACCCAGTGGAGCTATAACGGCGGCGAGGGGCTGGTCGCCACGATCCTCTCGCTGCTCGACCTCAAGGAGCGCGAGCCCGAGCTGCTGCTCCCCTCCCACGGCCCGCCGATCACGGACGTGGGCCGGGCGATCGACCTCACCGTCGAGCGGCTCCTGGCGCTGGTGCGCCTGCGCGGCCACAACCTGCGCCTGCTCCAGTTCCGCGAGCAGCCCTACCTGCCCATCAGCGAGCACCTGCTCTGGAACCGCACCAGCATGGCCTACAGCTATGTGCTGCGCTCGCGCTCCGGCCGGGCCCTGCTCTTCGACTTCGGCTACGACTTCATCCCCGGCGCCGCCATCGCCGCCGGCAGCGACCGCGCCGCCCGCCGGCCCTGGCTCTACACCCTCCCCGCCCTCAAACGCCAGTTTGGCGTCGACCGGATCAGCGCGGTGGTGCCGACCCACGCCCACGACGACCACGTCGCCGGGCTCAACCTGCTGCGCGACGCCGAGGGCGCCGAGGTCTGGGCGGCCCAGCCCTACGCCGACATCCTGCGGCTCCCCGAAGAGTACGACCTGCCCTGCCTCTGGCACGACCCCATCCCCGTCGACCGGGTGCTGCCCCTGGAGCAGCCGGTCGCCTGGGAGGAGCACCAGTTCACGCTCCACGCGCTGCCCGGCCACGCCCGCCACGCCGTCGCGATCAGCCTCCATGTCGACGGGCGGCGCGTGCTGATCGCCGGCGACCAGCACGGCGGCGACGGTGTGACCGCCAACTATGTCTACCAGAATGGCTTCGCCGTCGACGACTACCGGGCGAGCGCCGCTCTCTACCGCCGCCTCAGCCCCGACATCATCCTCAGCGGCCACTTCCCGCCCCAGGAAATGCAGCCCGGCTTCTTCGACGAGCTGGAGCGCCGCGGCGAGGTCCTGGCCCGCCTGCACCGCGAGCTGCTTCCCGCCCGCTCGCCCGACCCCGTCGCCGTCGAGTTCGCCGCCCGCATCCGGCCCTATGTGACGATCGCCAGGGCCGGGCGGCCGGTCGAGCTTTGCGTGACGGTCCGCAACCCGCGTGACGCCGCGGCCTGGGCCGAGGTCGCCCTGACCACCCCCCCCGGCTGGGAGCTCGCCGCCCCCCGCGCCGCCGTGTTCCTGCCTGTGGGCGGCGAGGGCCAGGTTACCTTCCGCGTCACCCCCCACGGCCCGCCGGCGCGGCGCGCCCGCGTGGCCGCCGACGTGACGATCGACGGGCGCCCGCTTGGCCAGCAGGCCGAGGCGCTGATCAGCATCAGCTGAGGAGCTTATGAACACCATCTCCTTCATGACCGCGAACTACGTCGCCCGCCAGCTCGACTACAACATGACCGCCGGCTGGGGCCAGGGCGACCGGGCCACCCAGGAGTTTTTCCGCCCGATCGCCACCTTCGCCGAGCGCTTCGACGCCATGCTCGCCGAGATAGCCGGCCTCGGCTTCACCGCGATCGACCTGTGGACCGCCCACCTGTACCCCACCTGGGCCACCCCCGAGCACATCGCCGCCGCCCGCGACCTGCTGGCCAAGTACCGCTTCCCCGTGGTCAGCCTGGCCGGCTGGTTCGGCTCGACCCCCGAGGAGCTGGAGGCGACCTGCCGCATGGCCGAGGCCCTCGGCTGCCGCGTGCTAGGCGGCTCTACCTCAATGCTGGAGAAGGACCGCGCTCGCACCGTCGCCACCCTGAAGACCTACGGCCTTGTGCTCGGCCTGGAAAACCATCCCGAGAAGACGCCCGCCGAGCTGGCCGCCAAGATCGGCGACGCCGGCGAAGGCACAGTCGGCGCGTGCGTCGACACCGGCTGGTTCGGCACCCAGGGCTACGACGCCGCCCGCGCCCTGGAGGAGCTGAAGGATCTGCTCGTCCACGTCCACCTCAAAGACGTCCTCGCGGCCGGCGCCCACGACACCTGCGGCTACGGCGAGGGCGTCGTCCCCATCCAGGCGTGCGTCGCCACCCTGCGCCGGATCGGCTACACCGGCGGGATCAGCGTCGAGCACGAGCCCGAGCACGCCAACCCCAACGACGCCGCCGTCGCCAGCCGCAAGCTGCTGGAGGGGTGGCTGGCGGGGTAGCCGTTTTGATCTTGACTCGGGCGACGAGCAGAAGGTAACCTGTCACATCTTGCACGAGGTGGTTCTATGGAGCAGGACAAACTGCGTATCGCGATCGTGGGCTGCGGCAACATCGCCGGGCCCTACGCCAGAAATCTGGCCACCTACCCGCAGCTGGAGCTGGCTGGCTACACCGACCTCGACCTGGGCCGCGCCGAGGCGCTGGCCGGCAAGCACGGCGGGCGGGTCTACCCCTCGCTCGACGCCGTCCTGGATGACCCCGCGATCGACCTTGTCGTCAACCTGACCATCCACCACGCCCACTACGCCGTGACGAAGCGGGCCCTGGAGGCGGGCAAGCACGTGGTCAGCGAAAAGCCGATCGCCCTGACCGCCGCCGAGGCTCAGGAGCTGGTGCGGCTGGCCGAGGCGCGCGGGCTGCGGCTTGGCGGCACGCCCTTCACCTTTTTGGGCGAGGCGCAACAAACTGCAATGAAGCTGGTGCGCGAGGGCCGGCTCGGCACGGCGCGCCTGGCCTACGCCGAGGTCAACTGGGGCCGGATCGAAACCTGGCACCCCGCCCCCGCGCCCTTCTACGAGGTCGGGCCCCTGTTCGACGTCGGCGTGTACCCGCTCATGCTGCTGACCGCGCTGTTCGGCCCGGCCAGGCTGGTCAGCTCCTACGGCCGTGTGCTGTTCCCCGATCGCGTCACCAAGCACGGCGCGCCCTTCACCGTCGGCACCCCGGACTTCGCGGTGACGATGGTCGAGCTGGCCGGCGGCGTGCTCCTGCGCCTGACCACCAACTTCTACGTGTTGAACAAGGCCAGCCAGCAGGGCATCGAGATCCACGGCGACGCCGGCTCGCTCCAGCTGACGAACTGGCAGGAGCCCAACGGCACCGTGCGGCTGGCGCCCTTCGGCGAGCCCTACGCCGAGCTGCCGCCGCTGCGCGAGCCGCCCGACGGCACGCGCTGGGGCATGAACGTGGCCGAGCTGGCCGACGCGCTGCGCGAGAACCGGCCCCACCGCTCCACCGGCGAGCACGCCGCCCACGTCGTCGAGATTCTGGAGGCCGCGGCAACTTCGATGCGCGAGGGGCGGGCGGTCGCCGTCGAGTCGAGCTTCGCGCCCCCCGAGCCGATGGACTGGGCGCGGTAGCGATGCAGCGCGGGCCGGCCGCCGCGCCTATCAACTGCGTGCGGCCCGCCGGCGCAGTTTGACATGGATTAAAGATATGACTACGACCAAAGATTTTCCAAAGACGAACGGGGCCCGCGGCGGCGTGCCAGAGGGCGCGCCGGGGCCGCGGCAGGCCACGCTGCACATGATCGGCAACGCCCACATCGACCCGGTCTGGCTGTGGCGCTGGCCCGAGGGCTGCCACGAGGTGCTGGCCTCGTTCCGCTCGGCCCTCGACCGGCTGAGCGAGGACCCGGAGTTTATCTTCGTCTCCAGCTCGGCCGCCTTCTACCAGTGGGTCGAGCAGCTCCAGCCCGCGATGTTCGAGGAGATCAAGGCCAGGGTGGCCGAGGGGCGCTGGGAGGTGGTCGGCGGCTGGTGGATCCAGCCCGACTGCAACGTGCCGGGCGGCGAGTCGTTCGTCCGGCAGGGGCTCTACGGCCAGCGCTATTTTCGGGAGAAGCTCGGCGTGACGGCGCGCGTCGGCTACAACGTCGACAGCTTCGGCCACCACGGCGTGCTGCCCCAGATCCTGCGCAAGAGCGGCATGGACTCCTATGTCTTCGCCCGCCCCAGCCCCCAGGAGCAGGGCCTGCCCGGCCGGCTGTTCCACTGGGAGGCCGACGACGGCTCGCGGGTGCTGGCCTTCCGCATCCCGTTCGAGTACTGCACCTGGGGCAAGGAGCTCGACGTGCACATCCGCCGTGTGGCCGGCGAGCTGCGCCCCCCGCAGGACGAGCTGATGTGCTTCTACGGCGTCGGCAACCACGGCGGCGGCCCGACCATTGAGAACCTGGCCAGCATCCGCCGCCTGCGCGAGGAGCCCGGCGCGCCGCGTATGGTCTTTAGCTCGCCCAACCGCTTCTTCCAGGCCGTCGAGGCCAGCGGCCGGGCCGACCGGCTGCCCGTCTTCCACGACGACTTGCAGCACCATGCCAGCGGCTGCTACGCGGTCCACTCGGCGGTCAAGTACTGGAACCGGCGCGCGGAGTGGGCCCTCGTCACCGCCGAGAAGTGGTCGGCTGTGGCCAGCGCCGCCGTCGGCCTGCCCTACCCGCAGGACGACTTCCGGCGGGCCTGGCAGGGCGTGCTGTTCAACCAGTTCCACGATATCCTCGCCGGCACCAGCATCGAGTCGGCCTACGAGGACGCGCGCAACCTCCACGGCGAGGCCCTCGCCATCGCCGACCGCGCCCTGACCCACGCCACCGTCGCGATGGCCTGGAACATCCGCACGCCCCTTGAGCCCGAGGCCCGCCCGATCGTCGTCTTCAACGCCCACGCCTGGGCCGCCCGCGTCGCGGTCGAGACAGAGTTCGGCCGCTTCAACGACGGCTATACGCTGGTCGACGACCAGGGCCGCGCCGTGCCCGTGCAGCGCCTTCAATCGGAGGCCACCGTGTCCGGCGGCCGCACCCGGCTCTGCTTCCAGGCCGACTTGCCGCCGCTCGGCTACCGGATCTACAAAGTCGTCCCGCTGCCCCAGGACGCGGTGGGCGAGCGACCCGCGCCGGCGACCGAGGAGCCTGAACCGTTCGCCGGCTCGTCCGACACGGTGCTGGAGAACCGCAACCTGCGCGTGACGTTCGACCCGGAGACGGGCTGGATCAGCAGCCTGTTCGATAAGCGCCACGGCGTCGAGGCCCTGGCGGGCCCCGCGGCGGTGCCGGTGGTGGTGCGCGACGAGAGCGACACCTGGGGCCACAACGTGTTCAGCTTCCGCGAGGAGGCCGGCCGCTTCAAGGCCGAGAGCGTGCGCCTGATCGCCCGCGGCCCCGTGCGCGCGACCCTGCGCGTGGTTGGCACCTACGGTGGCTCGCGCCTGGTGCAGGACTTCAGCCTCGCCGCCGACGGCGACATCGTCGAGGTGGCGGCGACGGTCGACTGGCACGAGCGCCACCGCGCGCTCAAGCTGCGCTTCCCGATCAACGTCCACTTCCACCGCGCCACCAGCGAGCAGCCGTACGGCAGCATCGACCGCTTCGCCAACGGCGAGGAGGAGCCCGGCCAAAGCTGGGTCGACCTGTCGGGCAGCGCCCGCGACACCGGCGAGCGCTACGGCGTGAGCATCATCAACGACGGCAAGTACAGCTACGATGTGATGGTGCGCGATATCGGCCTGACCGTGCTGCGCAGCCCGATCTTCGCCCACCACGACCCGGCCGTACCTCAGCCCGACGGAGAGTACAGCTACATCGACCAGGGTCGCCAGCGGCTGCGCTACGCGATCTACCCCCACGCCGGCGGCTGGGAGGAGGCCGAGACGGTGCGCCGGGCCGCCGAGCTGAACCAGGCCCCGATCACGGTGCTCGGCACCTTCCACCCCGACGGCAAGCTGCCCCCCGCCGCCGTCTACGCCGACGCCCGCCCGGCCAATGTCGTCGTCAGCGCGATCAAGCAGGCCGAGGACGGCGACGACCTGATCGTGCGGGCCTACGAAAGCGCCAAGACGGCCACCGCCGCCACCATCCGCCTCCCCCTGTGGGGCCGCACCATCCAGGCCGAGTTCGGCCCGGGCGAGATCAAAACCTTCCGTGTCCCCCGCGCCCAGGGCCGCCCCGTCGTCGAGGTCAATCTGCTGGAGTGGGAGTAAGGGGATATGCCGAAGATCACCATTATCGGCGCCGGCAGCGAAGTGTTCACGCGCAACCTGTGCAGCGACATCCTGCTCAGCCCGGCGCTGCGGGGCAGCACGATCAGCCTGATGGACATCGACGCCCGCCGCCTGGAGAACGCCCGCGCCGCCGTGGGGGCGATCGTGGCGCAGCGCGAGCTGCCCGCCCGGGTTGAGGCGACCCTCGACCGGCGGGAGGCCCTGCGCGGCGCCGACTATGTGATCACGACGTTTCAGCAGGGCGGCGTGGCGGCCTACGAGCTCGACGTCCGCATCCCGCTCAAGTACGGCGTCGGCCAGTGCGTCGGCGACACGCTCGGCCCCGGCGGGGTCTTCCGCGCCCTGCGCACCATCCCCGTGCTCGTCGAGATCTGCCGTGAGATGGACGAGCTCGCCCCCCACGCGCTGCTGCTCAACTATGTCAACCCCATGGCGGCCAACTGCTGGGCGGTCGACCGGCTGACCGGGCGGCCCCACGTCGGCCTGTGCCACAGCGTGCAGGGCACCAGCGAGATGCTGGCGCGCTGGCTCGACGTGCCATACGAGGAGGTGCGCTTCCTCTGCGCCGGGATCAACCACCAGGCCTTCTACCTCAGCTTCCGCCGCGGCGACGAGGACCTGTACCCGCAGTTGCACGTGGTTGTCGAGCGGCCGGACCTGCTCGCCCGCGAGCCGGTGCGAATCGACCTGTTCAAAAGCTTCGGCTACTTCGTGACCGAGTCGAGCGGCCACGCCAGCGAGTATGTGCCCTACTTCCGCAAGAGCGCGCCGATGATCGACGAGGAGCTGGTGCCGCGCTTCGGCAACCGCGAGCACTCCGGCTGGTATGACATGGGGCGCACCGGCGGCTACCTCAAGAGCTGCCTGTGGTGGGTCGACCACCACGAGGAGGCCTTCCGCAAGCTGGCCAGCGGCGAGACGCCAATCCCGGCCGAGCGTACCCACGAGTATGGCTCGTACATCATCGAGGCGATCGAGACCGACGCGCCGATCCGAATCAACGGCAATGTCCCCAACCGCGGCCTCATCCGCAACCTGCCCGAGGGCTGCTGCGTCGAGGTGCCCTGCCTGGTCGACGCCAACGGCGTGCAGCCGACGCCCATCGCCCACTTCCCAGCCCAGCTCGCCGCCCTCAACCGGACCAACATCAACGTGCAGGAGCTGATCGTCGAGGCCGCCGCGACCGGCAGCCGCGACGCCGTCCGCCACGCCGTCATGCTCGACCCGCTGACCGCCGCCGTCTGCACCCTGCCCCAGATCGACGCGATGGTGGCCGAGCTGCTCGCAGCCCAGGAGCACTGGCTGCCGCCCCTGCGGTAGTCGAGGAAGATCATGGATAACCGCCCCAATATCCTGCTTTTCCTGACCGACGACCACGGCGCGTGGGCCCTTGGTTGCCACGGCAACCGCGAGGTGCGCTCGCCGCACCTCGACGCCTTCGCCGCCGCCGGTGTGCGCTTCGCCAACGCCTTCACGCCGTCGCCCGTCTGCTCGCCGGCCCGGGCCTGCCTGCTCACCGGCCGCACGCCCTCCCAAGTTGGCCTCCACGACTGGCTGCAGGAGGCCGAGCCCGAGTTCGCCGGTCATGACTGGCTGGCCGGCGAGGTGACCCTGGTCGAGCTGCTGGCCGCCGCCGGCTACCACACCGGCCTGAGCGGCAAGTGGCACCTCGGCCGCTCGCACCTTTCCCCGCGCGGCCTCGACTGGTACTTCGGCCTGCCCGGCTGGCAGGGCGACCACATCGAGACCTACACCTACATCGAGGACGGCCGGCCGCTCACGCTGACCGGCAACAAAAGCCGGATCATCGCCGACAAGGCCATGGCCTTCCTCGACGCGGCGCCGCCCGACCAGCCGTTTTTCCTCCAGGTCGGCTTTATCGCCACCCACTCGCCCTACGCCGGCCAGTCGCCCGAGCTGGAGGCGAGCTACGCCGGCGCCACATTCGCCGACATCCCGCCCTACCTGCCCCACCCCTGGCGCCAGAACGAGGGCTTCCGCCAGAGCGAGACGTACAGCCGCGCCGACCTGACGGCCAAGTACGCCAGCTACTACGCCGCCGTCACCGAGATGGACGCCCAGGTCGGGCGGCTACTCGAACGGCTGCGCGAGCAGGGGCGCCTCGCCAACACCCTGGTCGTCTACGCCTCCGACCACGGCCTGGCCCTCGGCCACAACGGCTTTTGGGGCAAGGGCAACAGCACCCGCCCCCTGAACATGTACGAGGTGTCGATCCGGGTGCCCCTGATCGTCGCCTGGCCGGTCGGCGGCCTCGCCGGCGGCCGCGTCGTCGAGCGCTGTGTCGACCACTACGACAGCTTCCAAACACTCTGCGCCGCCGCCGGGGTCGCCCCCGACCCCGCCTACCCGGGGGCGAGCTGGCTCGGCCTGGCCCGCGGCGAGCCCGCGGCGTGGGACGACGCCCGCCACGGCGAGTACGGCGACCTGCGCATGCTCCGCACGCCGGCCTACAAGTACGTCCGCCGCTACCCCGCCGGCCCCGACGAGCTGTTCGACCTCCGCGCCGACCCCGAGGAGCGGGTGAACCTTGCCGGCGCGGGGAAGGGGGGAGGGGGGGAGAGGGCGAGGGGGGGGAAAGGGGACGGGCTGGCGGAGGTTGAGGCGGCGATGCGCGCCGACCTGGAGCGCTGGTACTCCCGCCACGAAGACCCGGCGGTGAGCGGGCTGCGCGTGAAGGCGCTGCCGCAGCACAACCGCAACGAGGCGTGGCGCGACGGGTTGCGGGAGGCCCGCGGCCTCCAGGTTTACGAGGGCAGCGCCGATGGCTGACCAGGGCACGGCGGGCGCCGAGCGGCTAAGCCAACCAAGTGGTGCTGAGGCCCTTGGCGAGGGCGGCGACGGCCTGAGCGTGATCGTCGTCCAGATCGATTCGCTGAGCCGCCACTTCCTACGCTGCTACGGCAACGACTGGGTTCGCACGCCCACGCTCGACGCCTTCGCCGAGCGGGCGCTGGTCTTCGACCGCCACTACGCCGGCTCGCTGCCCTGTATGCCCGCCCGACGCGAGATTTGGGCCGGGGCCGAGGAGTTCTGGTGGCGCTCGTGGGGGCCGCTGGAGCCGTGGGACCAGCCGATCGCCCACATGGCCCGGCGCGCCAGCGTGACCACCCACCTCGTCACCGACCACTACCACTTCTTCGAGTGGGGCAGCCACAGCTACTATTACGACTTCCACGGCTACGACTTCATCCGCGGCCACGAGATGGACAACTGGCGCGCCGCCCCCCCTCCGGCCGTGCCCGACTGGGCCCGAGTGATGGCCGAGCGCCGCCGCGACGAGACGCCCGTCTACCTGGCCAACGTGCAGGGCTTCGCCGGCGAGGAGGACTTTTTCGCCCCCCGCGTGATGCGGGCGGCCGCCGACTGGCTCGACCGCAACCACGGCCTGCCGCGCTTCTACCTCCACGTCGACAGCTTCGACGTCCACGAGCCCTTCCACATCCCCGAGCCCTACCGCTCGCTCTACACCGACGACGACTACCGCCGCCACAACCCCTGGCCCCACTACGGCCCGATCGATAGCGGCATGTCGGCGCTGCGCCCCGACGAGGTGGCCTGGGTGCGGGCCCAGTTCGCCGGCAAGCTGACCATGGTCGACCGCTGGCTCGGCAAGCTGTTCGCCCGCCTCGACCGGCACGGCCTGTGGGAGCGCACCTGTGTGATCGTCACCACCGACCACGGCCACTACCTCGGCGAGCACGGCTGGATGGGCAAGCCCTTCGCCCCGCTCTACCACACCCTCTGCCACCTGCCCCTGCTCGTCTGGCACCCCGCTTTGGGAGGGGGGGAGGGGGGCAAACGGCGCAGCGACGCGATCACCCAGACGGTCGACCTGTACGCGACCGTGCTCGACCTGCTCGGCGTCACGCCCCCCGACGGCGCGCACGTCCACAGCCGTAGCTTCGCCCCTGTTCTACGCGGCGAGCGGGCGGCGCACCGTGACCACGCGATGTGGGCCTACAACAACCGCCGCGTGGGCATCACCACCGGCGACTGGACGCTGCTGCGCTTCCACGACCCGGGCGCCGCCCCGGCGGCGATCTATACCCATAACGTCCAGCAGGGGCTCGGCTTCGGCATGGGCCAGCGCGACCGGCGGCCGCTCAGCTTCCCGTCCATCAGCGCCGGCCGCCATATCCCCGGCGTCGAGACGCCTGTCTGGCGGATCGAGCTGCCCTTCGACCACGCCCGCATGCGCCCGCCGCCGCTCGACGATCTGCTGTTCCACAACCCCTCCGACCCCGGGCAGGAGCACGACCTCGCCGCAGAGCGGCCCGCGCTCCTGCGCGAGCTGGAAGGGCTGATGCGCGACCACGCGCTCGCCGTCGGCGCCCCCGACGAGCAGCGCAGACGGCTCAAACTCCCATAGGCTTCCACGTTGGCTGTTGGCAGACGCCCCGCGCAACACGCAACGCACAGCAGACAACAGGCACAGGTATGCAGCACTTCACCATCGAGAAGATTGGCAAGCAGCTGGTCGAGGTCCGCCAGACGGTTTACCGCGAGACGATCGAGATCCCCGCACTCAAGTGCGTCGAGCGCCATGTGCCGGGCGCCCAGTGCCCCGACCTGGACGACGCGGACTGGCCCGAGTTCCGCGTCGGCGAGCGCTGGGGCGGCTACGACGTGATCGCCTGGTTTCGGGCCAGTGTCGAGCTCCCGGCCCACTGGCGCGGCCGCCGGGTCTACGCGCGCTTCCTCGCCGGCCCGCGCGACGGCGGCGACTCCACGGCCGAGGTGCTGCTGTACGTCAACGGCGAGCTGCTCCAGGGGATCGACATCTGGCACGAGGACGCCTGGCTGCCCCCCGAGGTCACCGAGCGCGGCCGCGTCCACTTCGCCCTCAAGGCCTGGAGCGGCGTGCTCGGCGTGCCGGACAAGCGCCGCTTCAAGGTGGCGATGGTCGGCCTGATCGACCCCTGCGCCGAGCAGCTGGCCCATCTCAGCGACGCCCTGATCGGCGCGCTCAAGGAGCTCGACCCGAACGACCTGCGCCGGGTGCGCCTCCTGGCCCTGCTCGACGAGGCCTACCGACGGCTCGACTTCACCCGCCCGCGCTCCGACGCCTACTACCGCTCGGTCGAGCAGGCGGTGTGCTTTCTGCGCGCCGGCCTCGACCGGCTCGCGGGGCTGGAGGAGCTCAAGCCGAAGGTCAGCGCCGTGGGCCATGCCCACATCGACATGGCCTGGCTCTGGCGGCTCGGCCACAGCCGCGAGAAGGCGGCCCACACCTTCAGCACGGCGCTGCACATGATGCGCCAGTACCCGGAGTTCCGCTTCACCCACTCCTCGCCCCAGCTCTACGAATACCTCAAGCACGACTACCCGGAGCTGTTCGCCAAGGTCAAGGAGCGCATCGCCGCCGGCCAGTGGGAGATCACCGGCGGGATGTGGGTCGAGAGCGACACCAACTTGGTGGGCGGCGAGTCGCTGATCCGCCAGTTTCTCCACGGCACGCGCTACATGCGAGAAGAGTTCGGCGTCGAAACACGGCTGCTCTGGCTGCCCGACGTCTTCGGCTACAGCTACGCCCTGCCCCAGATCGCGCGCGGCTGCGGCATGGATTACTTCCTGACCTCGAAGCTGAGCTGGAGCCAGTTCAACCGCTTCCCCTACGACACTTTCCGCTGGCGCGGCCTCGACGGCACCGAGCTGCTGACCCACTTCGTCACCACTCCCGAGCGCGGCTCGCGCATCTACACGTACAACGGCGAGCTGCGCCCGTGGGATGTGAAGGGGATCTGGGAGAACTACCGCCAGAAGGACCTCAACGACGAGCTGCTGATGCTTTATGGCTGGGGCGACGGCGGCGGCGGCCCGACCCGCGAGATGCTCGAGTCCGGCCGGGCCCTGGCCAACCTGCCGGGCCTGCCCAGCGTGCGCCAGGAGCTCGGCGAGCCCTTTTTCCGCCGCCTCGCCACCCGCCTGGAGGGCAAGGAGCTGCCCGTCTGGGACGGCGAGCTGTACCTGGAGTTCCACCGCGGCACCTACACCTCGCAGGCAGCCACCAAGCGGGCCAACCGTAAGAGCGAGCTGCTGTTCCACGACGCCGAGTGGCTCGCCAGCCTGGCCGACGTCCTTACCGGCGAGGCCGCCTACCCCCACGCCGCCCTGGACGAGGGCTGGAAGCTGATCCTGCTCAACCAGTTCCACGACATCCTCCCCGGCTCCTCGATCCGCCAGGTCTATGAGGACGCCGCCGCCGACTACGCCCGCGTCGCCGCCATCGGGGCCGAGGCCCTTGATGGCGCCGGGGACCGGCTGGCCCGTCGGGTCCGCGCCCCCCGCGGCGGGCTGCTCGTGCTCAACTCGCTGCCCTGGCGGCGCGCCGGCCTCGTCAGCCTGGCCTGGGCCCCCGAGCTTGCCGGCCGCACCGTCCAACTCGCCGACGGCCGCCCCGCCCTGATCCAGGAGGTTGCTGAGGCAGGCGAGCGCCGCCTGCTCGTCGAGGTCGATGGGGCGCCCTCGCTCGGCTATCGGCTGCTTCCGTGGGCGGAGGGACAGGGGGACGGGGGGACAGGCGGACAGGGCGCCCTTGTCGTGACGCCCAGGCGCCTGGAAAACCGCTTCTACCGGATCGAGCTGAACGAGCGCGGGCAGATCGGCCGGCTCTACGACAAGCGGGCCGGGCGGGAGGTGCTGCCGCGGGGGGCGCGAGCGAACGTGCTCCAGGTCTTCACCGACAAGCCGATGGCCTTCGACGCATGGGACATCGATATCTACTACCAGGAGACGATGCGCGAGGTGGGCGATCTGGTGGAGACTGTGGTCGAGGAGGTCGGGCCGCTGCGCGGCGCGCTCCGGCTCGTCTGGCGCTTTAACGACTCCACCATCACCCAGCGCCTGACCATCTACCGCGACGACCCGCGGATCGACTTCCGCGCCGAGGCCGAGTGGTACGAGCAGCAGATCCTGCTCAAAGCCGCCTTCCCGGTCGACGTGCGGGCCACCCGCGCCACCTACGACATCCAGTTCGGCCAGATCGAGCGCCCGACTCACTGGAACACCAGCTGGGACTGGGCCCGCTTCGAGGTCTGCGCCCACAAGTGGGCCGACCTGTCGGAGGGCAACTATGGCGTGGCCCTGCTCAACGACTGCAAGTACGGCCACGACGTGCGCGACAACGTGCTGCGCCTCACGCTGATCAAGTCGTCGGTGCGCCCGGACGCCCTGGCCGACAAGGGCCACCACGCCTTCACCTACAGCCTGCTGCCGCACGAGGGCGAGTGGCGGGCGGGCGGCGTCGACCGCGCGGGCTACGAACTGAACCTGCCCCTCCGCGCCGCCCTCGTCCCGCCCCAGCCCGGCGGCGCCCTGCCCGACAGCTTCAGCTTCGCCGAGGCCGACGCGGAGCACGTCGTCGTGGAGACCGTCAAGCGCGCCGAGGACGACCCGGACGCCTGGGTGGTCCGCGTCTACGAAAGCCGCCAGTTCCGCGCCCCCGAGGTGCGGCTGCGCTTCGGCCGCCCCGCGCGCCGGGCCCAGCGCTGCAACCTCGTTGAGCGAGAGGCCGCCGACATCCCCGTCGAGGGCGGCGGCCTGCGCTTCAGCCTGGCGCCGTACGAGATAGCGACGTTCAAAGTCTGGTTTTAGGGAACCAAGGCTACACCATGCCCAACCGCTCGCCCTTCCCAATCCGCGGCGTGGTCGAGGGGTTTTACGGCCCACCCTACACCTTCCCCGAGCGCGACGGGCTGATCCGCTTCGCCGGGCGCCACGGCTTCAACCTGTACATCTACGGGCCCAAGAACGACCGCCAGCACCGCAACCGCTGGCGCGAGCCCTACCCCTCCGCGGTGATAGCCCAGTTCGCCCACACCGTGTCCGAGGCGCGCCGGACCGGCGTGCGCTTCTGCTACGCGATCGCCCCCTGCGTCTCGATGCGCTACGCCGACAAGGCGGACTTCGCCCTTGTCGTGGCCAAGCTCGGCGCCTTCTACGAGCTGGGCGTGCGCGACTTCAGCATCTTCTTCGACGACATCACTCCCGTTCTCGCCGACGAGGCCGACCGGCGGGCCTTCGACACGCCGGCCGCCGCCCACGCCGCGGTCGCCAACCGGCTGTTCGGCTGGCTCGCGGGCCGCGCCGAGCCCTGCACGCTGAGCATGGTTCCGCCCGAGTACTTCGGCCTGGCCCCCTTCAGCCCGTACCTCCACGAGCTGGGCCGCCGGCTGCGCCCCGAAGTCGACCTGTTCTACACGGGCGCGGAGATCTGCTCCACGCGGATCGGCGCGGCCGAGGCTCGCGCCTTCGCGGCCGCCGCCGGGCGCCCGCCGATCATCTGGGACAACTACCCGGTGAACGACCTGGCGATGCGCCCCGAGCTCCACATCGGCCCGCTGCCCGGCCACGACCCGGCCCTCCCCGCCGCCGCCCGCGGCTTCGTAGCTAACCCGATGCTCCAGCCCGCCGCCTCGCAGGTGGCCCTGGCGACAACGGCCGAGTACCTGGCCGACCCGTCCGCCTACAACCCGGCCGCCGCCTGGGGCCGGGCCATCGCGGAGGCTGCCGGTCCCGACAGCGCCTGGGCCCTGCGGGCGTACGCCGAGTATGCGCTCGGCCCTTCCATAAGCGGGGCGACCCAGCCGCGGCTCGGCCGGCTGGTCGACGCGGCCCTGGCCGCCCTCGCGGCCGGCGAGCTGGCGGGGGCGAGCCCGGCCGTTGCGGGGCTGGACGACTACCTGCGCGAGATCGACGCGGCCAGCTACCACCTGAAGAACCGCATGGCCAACCTCCAGCTGCGGGCCGAGCTGCTCCCCTGGGTCGACCGGCTCGACTGGTGGTACGACGCCAGCTGGCGCGCTATCGCCGCGCTGCGGGCCCTTGAGCTTGGCCAGCCGGCCGACGGCCTCCTGCGTGGCGCCGCCGAGTGCTACGCCGAAGCCCGCGGCCACCACAAGCGCGACGCCGGCGGCCAGCTCGCGCCGCTGATCGAGTACGCCCTGGCGAAGGGGTCGTAGGGGGCCAGCCCGAGGGCGCAAAGGGTGTGAGCTCGCGCCCGCGCCACTGCGGCGAAATAGAACGGGAACCATGCACCTGCCGCTGCGCTCGTACATGCGCCTGCTCGCCGAGTACCTGGCCCGCCAACGCGGGCCGCTGCTGCTGCTCGCCGCGCTGCTTTTCGGCGGGATCGGGCTGCAGCTCCTTAACCCGCAGATCCTGCGCTCGTTTATCGACGGGGCCCAGGCCGGCCGCGAGCTTGGGGCGCTGCTGGGCGTGGCCGGGCTGTTTATCGGGGTGGCCCTGGCCCAGCAGACGCTCTCGGTGGGGGCGAGCTACGTCGGCGAGGTGGTGGGGTGGACGGCCACGAACGCGCTGCGCGGCGACCTGCTCGGCCACGCACTGCGCCTCGACATGGGCTTTCACAACGCGCGCACGCCGGGCGAGCTGATCGAGCGGATCGACGGCGACGTGACCGCCCTGGCCAACTTCTTTTCCCAGCTCGTGCTGCGCGTGATCGGCAACGGCCTGCTCCTGGCCGGCATCCTGGCCCTGTTCTTCCGCGAGGACTGGCGCCTGGGCGTGGTGATGGCGCTGTTCGTCGTCGCGGCGCTGGGCGCCCTCGTGGTGCTGCGCGGGGTCGGCACGCCCTTCTGGGCCGCCGGCCGAGGGGCCAGCGCCGACTTCATCGGCTTCGCGGAGGAACGGCTCGCCGGGCTGGAGGACATCCGCTCCAGCGGCGCGGCCCCCTACCTGATGCGCCAGCTCTTCGCGCACCAGCGCACGCTCCACCGGCGCTACCGCACCGCCCGCCTCGTCAACCACGCCGGCCTGATCGCCACCCGGGCCATGTTCGCCCTCGGCCAGGCCGCCGCCCTGGCCACCGGCGTCTACCTGTTCTTCCAGGGCCAGCTCAGTGTCGGCACCGTCTACATGATCTCCTACTACGCCGCCCTGATCACCATCCCCCTGGAGCAGATCAGCAACCAGTTCGAGGACCTCCAGCGCGCCGGCGCCAGCGTGGACCGCGTCGCCGAGCTGCGCGCCTTCGCCCCCGACGTGCCGGACGGCCCCGGCGCCGCCCTCCCGCCCGGCCCGCCCGCGCTCCAGTTCGAGGCGGTCAGCTTCGCCTACGGCGCGAGAGGGCACGGGGACACGCGGACACGGGGACACGGGGACAAGGCGCCAGGTGAAGCTGTCGCCAACTCTCCCCCACTCTCCCCCTCCCCCCCGCCGCCTCCCCCCCGCTCCCCAACGGTGCTCGACGACATCAGCTTCGCCCTCGCGCCGGGCCAGACCCTCGGGCTACTCGGCCGCACCGGCAGCGGCAAGACGACGATCACGCGCTTGATCGCCCGGCTGTACGACCCCAGCGCCGGCGCCGTCCGCCTGGGCGGGGTGGACGTGCGCGAGCTGCGCCTGGTCGACTTGCGCCGCCAGATTGGCGTCGTCACGCAGGACGTGCAGCTGTTCCGGGCCAGCGTGCGCGACAACCTGACCTTTTTCGACCGCTCCATCCCCGACGCGCAGATCGCCGCCGCGATCGCCGAGATGGGCCTCGCCGAGTGGCTCGCGGCCCTGCCCCGCGGCCTCGACACCCCGCTCACCGGCGGCGACGCCCTTTCCGCCGGCGAGGCGCAGCTCCTCGCCTTCACCCGCGTGCTGCTGAAAAATCCCGGCCTGGTCATCCTCGACGAGGCCTCGTCGCGCCTCGACCCCGCCACCGAGCGGCGGATCGAGCGGGCCGTGGGCCGGCTGCTGGAAGGGCGCACCGGGATCGTCATCGCCCACAAGCTCGCCACCGTGCAGCGCGTCGACCGGATCATGGTGCTGGAAGCCGGCCGAATAGTCGAGTACGGACAGCGGGCAACTCTCGCCCAGGACCCCGGCTCGCGCTTCGCCGCGCTGCTCCGGGCCGGCCTGGAGGAGGTGCTGGCATGAGCGACTCGGCCGCCCGCCCCATCCCCACCGCGAGGCTGCTCTGGCGGCTCGCGCGCTTCACCGGATGGCGGTTGCTCGTGGGCGTCCTGCTATGGACACTGTTCTTTGGCGCATCGTTGCTGATCGGCCCGCTGCTGCGCCGCATCTTCGACACGCTCAGCGGCGAGGCCCCGGCCGGCCTGAGTGTCTGGACCCTCCTCGCGCTGATGGTCGGCCTGCAGCTCGGCCAGCTCGCCTCCACCATCGTGCGCGTCTTGCTCGACGTGGCGATCGAGTGGCGCGTGGTCGCCCTGCTGCGGGGCAATCTGCTCGACCGGGTGCTGCACTTCCCCGGCGCCCGCGCCCTGCCCGACTCACCCGGCGAGGCGGTGAGCCGGCTGCGCGATGACACCGCCGAGGTAGCGACCTCAGTCTGGTGGCCGATGGCCACCATCGGCCAGTTGATCTTTTCGCTGGGCGCCCTCGCGCTCATGGCCAGCATCGATCCCTGGATCACTGCGATCGTCTTCATCCCCTTCGTCTTCGTCGCCGCCATCACCCGGCTACTCGGCGAGCGGATCGCCGTCTACCGGCGCTCCAGCCGTGCGGCCACCGGCGCTGTCACCGGCTTTCTGGGGGAAACGCTCGGGGCGGTCCAGGCGATCAAGCTCGCGGGGGCGGAGCGGCCGGTGCTGGCCGAGTTCGGCCGGCTGAACGAGGAGCGGCGGGCCCAGACGATCGGCGACCGGCTGTTTAACACGCTGATGGAGTCGACCTTCTTCAACATCGTCAACCTGGGCACCGGCGCGATCCTGCTCCTGTCCGCCGGGTCGATGCGGGCGGGCAGCTTTTCCGTGGGCGACTTCGCTTTGTTCGTCTACTTTCTCGACTGGGTCACCGACCTGCCCTACTTCGCGGGCGTGCTGCTGGCCCGCTTCAAGCAGGCCGGCGTGTCGCTGGAGCGTATGCTGGCGATGCTCCCCGGCCAGCCGGCCGAGGCCCTGGTGCGCCACGGCCCGGTCTACCTCAGCGGCGAGCTGCCCGCGGTCCCCTTCGAGCGCCGCGACGCGCGGCACCGCCTGGAGCGGCTGGAGCTGCGCGGCCTGAGCTACCGCCACCCCGAGACGGGGCGCGGCATCGCCGACGTCGACCTCACGATCGAGCGCGGCAGCTTCACCGTCGTGGTCGGCCGGATCGGGGCGGGCAAAAGCACTCTGCTGCGAACCGTGATCGGCCTGTTGCCCGCCGACGCCGGCGTAATCCTGTGGAACGGCCAGCCCGTGGACGACCCGGCGGCCTTCTTCACCCCGCCCCGGGCGGCCTACACGCCCCAGGTGCCGCGCCTGTTTAGCGAGCCGCTGCGCGACAACATCCTGCTCGGCCTCCCCGAGGCCGAGGTCGACCTCTCGGGCGCCCTGTCGCTCGGCGTGCTGGAGCAGGACGTGGCCCAGCTCGAAGCGGGGCTCGATACCGTGGTCGGGCCGCGCGGCGTGCGCCTGTCGGGCGGGCAGGTCCAGCGCGCCGCCGCCGCGCGCATGTTTGTGCGCGACGCCGAGCTGCTCGTCTTCGACGACCTGTCCTCGGCCCTCGACGTGGAGACCGAGCGCACGCTCTGGGAGCGGCTGTTCCGCGAGCGCGAGACGACCTGCCTCGTCGTCTCGCACCGCCGGCCGGCCCTGCGCCGCGCCGACCAGATCTTGGTCATGAAGGACGGCCGCGTCGAGGACTGTGGCCCGCTCGACGCGCTGCTGGAGCGCTCCCCCGAGATGCGCGCCCTGTGGGCCAGGGCCGACGAGGAGGCGGACGGGCCCGCCGGGGAGGCGCATGGGAGGCAAGGGCGCTGAGGGGCCATCTGTGGCGCGAGCCCGCCGGCGGTGCCGGGGCTTCGCCCGGAGTTGAATCTTTGAGCGCGGGGGCAACCATGGCCAACACCATGCTCTGGCAGATCGGGCCCGCCGACCTAGTCGACACCTACAAGACACCGCTCGCCCTGGGAGACGTCGTCTGGGCGGCGGGCGCAACCGGCGACCAGCGCTGGCCGCTGTTCCACCCGAGCGAGGCCGACCCGGAGGCCGGCTACCGCCCGCACCCGTACACCGTGCGCTTCGCCCTCGACCACGCGCCGGAGGGCGCCTACGCGCTGCAGATCGACTTTCTGGTGATCGCGCCGCGCCTGGCCTTTCTGGAGCTGCGGGTCAACGGCCGCGCGGGGCTGCTGTTCCCGCGCCCGCGCCCATCTCAGTCCGGCGAAATCCGGCTGCTTTCGGGGCTCCACACCACAATCTACTCCGACGGCACCGCCGAGGCGCTGCTCCCCGCCGCCCTGCTGCGCCGGGGCGAAAACGAGCTCGTGCTCGTGGCGCGCGACGACGGCGAAACGATCGTGGTCGAGAACGTGGAGGCGATCAAGCGGCTCGACCGCATGGCCAACGGCGCGGGCCTGGTCTACCAGGGCCTGCGCCTGCTTCGCCTGGCCGAGTCGCCGGCCGGCCCTGTCGCCCGCGCCGAGCTGCTGCCGACCGTGCTGTACCGGCGCGACAGCGCCGGGGGTCTGGCCGAGCAGTGCTACGCCTACGTGGAGCTGGCCGGGCCAGTCGAGCCGGCGACGCTCGACCTGCGGCTCCACGATCCAGCGCGGGAGCGGCGCGCGGTGCTGGAGCTGCCGGAGGCGGCCTTCGGCCACCTGCGCCTGCCCTTCGAGCTGCCCGACGGCGAGGCCCGCGAAGTGCGCTACACCATGAGCGGGAGCGTGGCGGGTGCGCCCGTCGCGCTGGAAGGGGCGTTGCGGCGCCGCCGCAAGTGGCGCGTCTACATCAGCCCCCACGCCCACACCGACATCGGCTACACCCACCGCCAGTGGGAGGTGGCCGAGCGCCTGTGCCGCAACATCGACACGGCCCTCGACACCCTCGCCGCCGAGGAGGAGGCCGCCAGCCCCGCCTTTTCCTACCACCTCGACGCAGCGTGGGCCCTGGAGCACTACCTCGCCACCCGCGACGAGGCCCGCTGCCAGCAGCTCCTCGCCCAGATCGCCGCACGCCGCGTCGGCCTGGCCGCCAATTATGTTGACCTCCTGACCCAGTTCGCGGCGCTGGAGGACTTGATCCGCAACAACGAGCTGAGCGAGGATGTGCTGCGGCCATACAACATTGCCCCGCGCTTCGCCGCCGTGGTCGACGTGGCCTCGATCACCGGCAGCGTGCCCGATCTGCTGGCCGGCGCCGGCGTGCGCTACCTCGTCCACGCGAACAACCAGGACCGGGGGCCCTTCCGGCTGAACGGCGGGCTCCACCGCCGCTCGCCGTTTCGCTGGGAGGGGCCGGCCGGGGGAAGCGTCCTCGTCTGGCTGGCCAAGATGTACTGCGAGCTGCGCAAGGTCTGCGGCAGCCCGCCCCTCGCGACGGCAGCCGAGCGCGGCCTCGACCTGTGGCTCGCAGAGTACGAGCGCGACGACTACGCCCCCGACGCAGTGCTGCTCTACGGCCAGGAGGCCGACAACACCGACCTCGACCCGCAGCCGGTCGGGTTTGTGCGGGCCTGGAACGAGCGTTACGCCTTCCCGCAGCTCATCCCCTGCGATGTGGCCGCCTTCTTCGAGGATGTCGAGCGGCGCTTCGGCGCCGGCCTCGAGACGCTGCGCGGCGACGGCGGCGCCTACTGGGAGGACGGCGCCGGCTCGACGATCGAGCCGTCGATGGCCGCCCGCCAGGCCCAGGCCGCCCTCCCCGCCGCCGAGCGGCTGGAGGCGCTCGCCGCGCTCCACCGCCCCGGCTGGGCCTTCCCGAGGCAGCACTACGACGCGGCCTGGCGCGAGCTGCTGCTGTACGACGAGCACACCTGGGGCGCCTTTCTGAGCTGCCAGGACCCCGACGCCCTGCTCCAGCGCGACCAGTGGGCGACAAAGGAGCAGATGGCCCGCGCTGCCGCCGAGTGGGCCCGGCGTCTGCTCCACGGCGCCGCGACCCGCCACAGCCTGAGCTGGAACACCGACGGCCGCGAGGTGGTCGTCTACAATCCCCACAGCTGGCCAGTGAGCGACCTCGTCCAGATCGAGATCGCTCTGGGCGAGCGGGCCTACACCGCGGCGGGCGAGCCGGTGCCATCGCGCCAGGTGCGCGCCACCAGCACCCAGCAGATCGTCGAGCTGTGGATCGACCAGCTCGGCGGGCTGAGCTACCGCCGTCTGCCGCTGCGCCCCACGCTGGAGGGGCCCGAGCGCGGGGCCCTGCCCCCCGTGGTTGAGCCGGCAGGGCAAGGGCCGCTCGCGATCGAGAACGATCACTACCGGCTGACCTTTGACCTGCGGCGCGGCGGCCTCGCGGGCTGGTATGACAAAACCCTCGGCCGCGAGCTGGTGGACGGCGCCGACGAGTGGGCCCTTGGCCAGCTCATCCACGCCGCCGGGGGCGAGGGCACCCGGCTCGTCAGCAACCAGGCCGACCTCCCCGACGGTGACCCGCGGCTGTCCGGCGCCTTCGAGCTGATCGCCTGCTCCGTCGAGCGCGGCGAGCTCGGCACGGCTGTGCGCCTACGCGGCCGCGCGCCCCACGGCGAGCTGGAGGCCGAGTGGGTGCTGCCGGCCGGCGCGAAGCGCGTCGACGTGGCATTCACCTACACCAAGGAGGAGCGCCGCGCGAAGGAGGCGGTCTACATCGCCCTCCCGCTGGCGCTCCTGGGTGCCGCCGTCAGCTCCGACTCGCAGCTCGGCTGGGTCGAGTGGCAGCGCGGGCAGCTCCCGGGCGGCTGCAAGGAGTGGCTGCCGCTTCAGAGCGCCGTCCGAGTCGAGCGGCCCGGCGCCACAGTGATCGTCGCCTCGCCCGACATCCCACTCTTCTGCGTGGGCGACGTGGTGCGCGGGCGCTGGCCGAAGGAGCGCGACTTGAGCGGCGGCCGGATCTTCTCCTATGTGTTGAACAACTACTGGCACACCAACTACAAGGCGTCGCAGGGCGGGCCCATCAGCTTCCGCTACCGCCTGACTAGCGGCGCCGGCTTCGCGCCCGACGCGGCCTTCCGCTTCGGCTGGGCCGCCCGCCGCCCGCCTTATGCCCAGCGGATCAGCTACCAGGACTTCCGCGAAGTTTCGCCGCTCTACGCCGACCCGGTGGGCGGCGCCCTCGCGCACGTTTCGCCCGCGCAGGCGCACCTGTCCACCCTCAAAGCCGCCCGCTACGGCGACGGCTGGGTCGCGCGCCTGCAGGAGATCGGTGGGGCGGCGCGGACGGCGACCCTCGCCTTCCCTGGCCGCCGCATCGCCCGCGCGTGGGCCTGCGACCTGCTGGAGCGCGACGGGGAGCCGCTGCGGCCTGAGGGCGACGGATCGCTCCGCGTGGCCCTGCCGGCCTGGGGGCTCGCGACGGTGCGCCTGGAGCTGGACAATGGGTGAGGACGCGAGAGCCGCGCCGTCGACCACGCCCCGATGGCGGCCCAGCGGAGACGAAGAAGGAGAGATCGCGCATGAGCACCCCGCACGACGAGTTGGCCGCCGAGCTGCGCGCCGCAGGCCAATACATGCTCGCCAACGGGCTGGCCTGGGGGAACGCGGGCAACCTGAGCGCCCGCACCGCCCCCGACCGCTACCTGATCACGGCCAGCGGCACGCGCCTGGGCGAGCTGGAGCCGGGCGACCTGATCGAGTGCGCGGTCGGCCGGGAGCGCGCGTCCCTCGACGGCGGGCGGCCCTCGAAGGAGCGGCCGATGCACGAGGCGATCTACGCGGCCCGGCCGGAGATCAACGCCGTGCTCCACGCTTCGCCGCTCTACAGCACCCTGGTCGCCTGCGCCGACGCCGCGCCCCCCGCCAGCTGGTTCGTCGAGTCGATGTACTATCTGGAGCGGGTGGCCCGGGTGCCCTACCGTCACCCCGGCTCGCCCGAGCTCGGCGAGGCGGTGGCTGACCAGGCGCGGGCGGCCAACGTGCTGCTGCTCGAAAACCACGGCGTCCTCGTCTACGACACGAGCGTGCGCGAGGCGCTGATGGGGCTGCACACGCTGGAGCTGGCCTGCAAAATGTGGATCGCCGCCCGGGGCGCCGGCCTGACGGTGCGCGGGCTCGCGCCCGACGTGGTGGACGACTTTCTCGACAACGCGGGGTACCGCCCCCGCCGGGAGTGGCCGCAATGAAGATGGGGGTTGTCGCCGACGACATCACCGGCGCGAACGACATTGGCGGGCTGTTCGCCAAGAACGGCTACCGCGTCCACGTCTACCCGCTGGAGCGCTTCGACGCCGCCGCCCTCGCCGCAGACGGCGCGCCGGACGTGCTGATCCTCGACACGAGCTCGCGCCTCGACCCGCCCGACGTCGCATACACGAAGGTGGCCGCGGCGACGCGACTCCTGCAGGAGGCCGGCAGCCCGCGGCTGTTCAACAAGACGTGCTCGGTCTTCCGCGGCAACATCGGCGCCGAGTTCGACGCCATGCTCGACGCCGCCGGCCGGAGCTTCGCCGTCGTCGTGCTCGGCTTCCCGCGCAACGGTCGCCTGACCGTCGACGGTGTCCACTACGTCCACGGCCTGCGCCTCGAAGAGTCGCCCTTCCGCAACGACCCCATCCACCCGATGACCCGCTCCGACCTCGTTGGCATCCTGGCGGCGCAGACGGAGCGGCCGGTCGGCCACATCGACCACGGTGTGATCGGCCAGGGCCCCGTCGCACTGCGCGCGGCCATCGAGGCTTGCCGCGGCCAGGCCCAGTATGTCATTCTGGACGTGGCCGACCAGGCGGCCCTGGCGACGATCGCCGCGGCGGTGGCGGACGAGCCGGTGCTCGCCGGGAGCTCGGCCCTGGCCGAGGAGCTGCCCGCCGTCTGGGGCCCGTCCACGGCCAGGGCCGGCGGCGCGCTCCCCCCCGCCGACGCCGGCGGCATCCTCTGCGCGGCGGGCAGCCTGACCCCGCAGACCCTCGCCCAGATCGCGCACCTCCGCGATGCCGGCCTGCCCGTCGTCGAGCTCGACACGCGGCGCCTCTTCGCGCCGGCCGCCGCGCAGGCTGAGATCGAGCGGGTCATCGCGGCGCTGGCCGACGAGCTCGACTCGGGGCGCGACGCAGCCGTGCATGGGGCCAACAGCCCCGAGCTGGTGGCGGCGACGCGGGCGGCGGGCGCCGCTGCTGGCCTCGCGCCGACGGAGGTGGCCCGCCGGGTGACGGACGCGCTGGCAATGGTGGTGGAGCGCGTGCTGGCGCGGACAGGGGGGAGGCGGCTCGTGGTGGCGGGCGGGGAAACGTCGGCCGGAGTCTGCCAGCGGCTCGACGTCGGCGGCATGCGCGTGCTGGACGAGATTCAGCCGGGGGTGCCGGCCTGCGTTACCCTCGGCGGCACGCCACGGCTGCTCGTGCTCAAGTCGGGCAGCTTCGGCAGCCCGGACTTCCTGGCCCAGGCGCTCGACTACCTGCGGGCGCGTTGAGTGCTCTTGGCCTTTGCGATGCTGCTCGGCGCCGGCGCCGACTAACCCTTCCGCCGGGCCGCGGTGCGCAGCGCGTCGGCGACGGCGCTCTGGAGCGTGGCCTTGGTGGTGATCCTGCTCAGGTCGGCGCCGAGCTGGACCAGAGTCTGAGCAACCTCGGGGCTGATGCCGGTGAGCACGACGCGAGCCCCGAGCAGGCCGGCCGCGCGGGCGGCGCGGAGCAGTGCGTCAGCCACCTGGGTGTCGACGACGGGCACGCCGGTGATATCGATGATTGCAGTTCTGGCGCGGGCCCGGACCACGCCTTCGAGCAGCGTTTCGAGCACCTGCTGGGCCCGGGCGCTGTCGATGCTGCCGATCAGAGGCATGATCACGACTCGTCGGCGACGGGGACGAGCGGCGTGCTCAGGTCGCGCAGCATCGCCTCCTGGGTCGCGATCACCTCCTCCTGCAACAGCAGACGGTCGACCTCGATCTGCAGCCGCTCGGTGATATCGAGCGCCACCAGCAACGTCCCCTCGGGGTCGACACCCGCGCCGTAGAGCGGCATGTAGCGCATCTCAAAGGTCCGCTCGCCGACCCGGCGCACCTCGTCGAAGCCCTCGCCCCCCAGCGCCCGCCGCAGGTCGCCCAGGATCTCGGGGAAGCCCGTGTACTGTTCAAACGCCGACGCGCCAACCGGCGGCCCAGACCGCGGGCCGAGCGCCTCCGTCACCTGGCCGGCCACGATCTGGAACAGGCCTGCTCCAAAAATACATCGCGCTGAATTGGGTAGCGGATCGAGATCTCAACGATCCCGCGCTCGCGCGCCTCCTTGAGCAGGCGCGATACGTTCGACCGGGAAAGCGAGAGCGCCTGGGCGATCTCTTGCTGGCTTTGGTCGTGGTAATAGTACAGGGTCGCGATCCGGGCCAGGAGCTCGTCGCGTTCTTCCAACATGGCGGTTCGCATTTGTTCAGCTGCTGCACGTTTGTGAGCACAGTATAGATGCCCGTGCAAGCTTTTTCAACTGTTTTGTCGGATGGAAAACATTTAGAAGTCGGGCCCCTCATTGCGCCGCTCCCGCTTTGCCATAGCCCAAGCCCGCCGCGGGGCGCCCCCCGCCCCCCTAGGGTACAATGAAGGGCGACTACGCGCCTGGAGAGTGGAGGTCCTTTGTTATGGCAACCCAGTTCGGAACGTTTGTGCCGCAAGGCTGGCGGCTGGATCTGATCGAGATCGCCGACCCGGTCGAGAAGTACGAGGCGATGACCAGGGTGGCCAAAGCCGCCGACGCGATCGACGTCTACGACTCGATCTGGATCTACGACCACTTCCACACCGTCCCTCGGATCGAGCACGAGACGGTCTTCGAGGCCTGGACGATCACGGCCGCCCTCGCTCGCGACACGCAGCGCGTGAAGGTCGGCCAGATGGTGACCTGCCTGGGCTACCGCAACCCGGCCCTCACGGCGAAGATGGCCTCGACCGTCGACGTGCTCAGCCACGGCCGCCTGTACTACGGCATCGGCGCCGGCTGGTACGAGCACGAGTGGCGGGCCTACGGCTACGGCTTCCCCGAAACGCGCGACCGCATGCGCGCCTTCCGCGAGGCGACCCAGATCATGGTCAAGATGTGGACGGAGGCCGAGCCGACCTTTGAGGGCGAGTACTACCACATCCGTGGCGCGATCAACGAGCCCAAGGGCGTGCAGAAGCCCTACCCCTCGCTCTGGATCGGCGGCGGCGGCGAGCAGGTCACGCTCAAGCTGGTGGCCCAGTACGGCAACGCCTCCAACTTCGCCGGCTCCCCCGACGACTTCCGCAAGAAGTGCGACATCCTGCGCGGCCACTGCGCGACGGTCGGGCGCAACTACGACGAGATCATCAAGTCGACCAACGCCAACATCGTCTTCCTGCGGCCGGGCGTGGACGTCGAGGAGGCCACCCGCGAGGTCCGCGCGACCTACAACTGGAGCGTCGAGGAGATGCAGCGCCAGGCCATGGTCGGCGAGCCGGCGCAGATCGTGGAGCGCTTGGCCGCCATGAAGGAGGCCGGCGCGGACTACTTCATCACCTACTTCCCGCGCATCGCCTACGACCACGAGCCGCTCCAGATCTTTGCCGAGGAGGTCGCCCCGCACCTGCGGTGATTCGCCGCCTCTTCGTGCCTCCCCGCCCGCCCACACTCGTGAGCCAGGCGATGTGCCTGGCTCACAGCGAATGCACTAGCGAGAAGCAGCCCACCAATGCTGGTCAGTGTCCTGCTGCCGGCCTTTAACGCCGCGCCTACGTTCGCCGAAACGCTCGCCACCGTCTTCGCCCAGGACTGGCCGGATTGGGAGCTGATCGTCGTCGACGACAACAGCGCCGACGAAACCTTAGCCCTCGCCCGCAACGCCGCCGCGCGCCACCCCGGCCGGGTCCGTGCCCTGGCCAACCCCCGCAACCTGGGCGCGGGGCCGACGCGCAACCGCGCCCTCGCCGCCAGCCGCGGCGCCCTTGTCGCCTCGCTCGACGCCGACGACCTGTGGGAGCCGGACAAGCTGCGCCGGCAGGTCGAGGCCCTGGTCGCCCACCCCGGCGCCGCCATGGTCTGGGGCCCAGGCTGGTACAGCGACGCGGCGGGAGCGCCTACGCGGCTTCAGCCCATCCCCTTGCCCGACGCGCCCGCCCTGCTCCCGACGCCGCTGCTGGCCGAGCTCATGCTCGGCGGCGTGGCGCCCTTCACCTCGGGCGTGATGGTGCGGCGGGCCGCCGCCCTGGCCGTGGGCGGCTATGAGCCACTCCGCCGCGGCCAGGATATGAGCTTTCTGTTCAAGCTGGCCCTGGCCTTCCCCGCCATCTACGACCCCCGGCCGCACTGCCGCTACCGGCTGCACCCCGCCTCCTCGACGAGCCGCAGCCAGCGCTCGCGGACGATCGCTCAGCGCGACGACGCCTTCTACCACTGGCTGGCTGGCTTCCTCGGCGGCCACCCCGCCGGCGCCCACCTCGCCCCCGCCGCCTGGCGCATGGTCGAGCGCAACCGTCCCCTCGTCGCCGCCGAGCTCACCGCGGCGCCGCCTTCCGTTCCCACCGCGTAGCCCGTCGTCCGCGGCCCGCAGCGCTGCCGCGGGCGGGCCCCGCGCTCACCCGGGGCTGGTGAGCCGTTCGAGAAGGATGAGCCCCGCGAGCGCCTCCTCGGCGGAGCCGCCGCACATCTCGGGGGATGGGCGGAGGGCGGAGCAGACGGCGGGGCGCTCGGGGCGGCCGAAGAGGAGGCAGCGGTTGTCGGGGCTGAGCTGGGCGCAGCGCACCCCCGCAGGCTTGCCGTCGGGCATGCCCGGGATGGGCGACGAGATCGATGGGGCGATACAGCAGGCCCCGCAGCCGGCGCGACACTCCACCCCGCCCCTCCTTAGGCTCAGCCCGCCTTCTCCAGCTCGGCCCGGAAGATCGTGCGGCCGCGCTCCTCCCAGCGCCGGTGGTAGTGGGACTTGATCAGGGCGCCGAGGGCGGCCGAGCGCTCGTCGGCCGGGCGCAGACGCAGGGCGGGGACGGCGGGGAGCACGGCCAGCAGCTCGGCGTAGAGCGGCTCGTGGTCGGTAAGAACGCTGATCGCGCCCCCGGCGGCCAGGCCGGCGGCCACGCGGCCGAGCAGCTCGGGCTCGACGAGGCGCTGGCGGCGCTGGCGGTTGCGCAGCAGCGGCGCCGGGAAGTGCAGGTAGGCCGCGCGCAGGCTGCCCGGCGGGATCTGGCGGGCGGCCACGTGCATGTCGGCGTGGAGAAAGCGCGCGTTGGTCAGGCCGAGGTCGGCGGCCCGCTCCACCGCCTTCCAGAGCGGCTTGGCCACGATGTCGGCGCCGAGGTAGTTGGCCTCGGGCCGCTCGCGGGCCAGCGCGCAGACGAACTCGCCCGTGGCGCAGCCGATGTCGAGCTCCAGCGGCCGGTCGTCGCCGAACAGGGCGGGCGAGGCGATCGGCGGGAAGCGCTCGGGCGCGGTGTACAACTCGCGCCCCGGCCACGTCAGCAGGTAGCGCTCGGCGAGCTCGGGCGGGGGCGGCGACACGTGGAGGCGCGCCGGGTAGCGGCCGCGGCCCATAGGGACGGCTCCTCCTGCTACAGCCGCGCCAGCGCCAGGGCCACGTTCGCGGCCCAGGCCAGCACCTTGAACTCGCCAGCGGCGAGGGCTCGCTCGACCTCGGCCCGGTCGAGCAGGAGCAGCTCCTGCTGCTCCAGGTCGTCGCTGGTGCCCGAGCGCCCCGCGAAGACGCAGCCGCGGGCCAGGAACAGGTGGGCCCGGCCGGCGCCGCGGTTGCCGTCGACGGCGTAGCTGCCGAGGTGCTCCCACGCGCCGGACTCGTAGCCCGCCTCCTCGCGCAGCTCGCGGCGGGCCGCGGCCAGGGGCTCCTCGCCCGGCTCCAGGTAGCCGCCGACGGGGGCCAGGCTGAGCCCATCGACGGCGTACTTCGTCTGGCGGAACAGCACGAAGCGGCCGTCGTCCGTCACGGCGACGACGTTGATGTAGTCGGGCGTGACGATCCACTGCCAGTTGTCGATCACCCGCCCGTCGGGCAGGGCCACGCGGTGGCGCTCGACGGACAGAAAGGGCGGGCTGCTCAGCACCGTCTCGCGGGAGATGGTGGTCCAGGGCTCGGGGGCGCGTGCGTCAGTCAAGGTGCAGCTCCAGCTCGATCTCGTCGCGGATGGGGATGCCGCCCTCGCCGACGAGCGGGATGGCGGGCTTGAGCGCCCGTGCGGCGGCGACGGCGCCGCGGTGTACGGCCACCAGGGTGTAGCCGCGGCGCTGGTAGAAGCCGAGGGCGTGCAGGTTGTCGTTCGTGGTGACGAGCCAGAGCCGCCGGCAGCCCGCCGCGCGCGCGGCCCCCTCGACCGCCCGCAGCAGCGCCGTCCCCACGCCCCCGTTCGGGCGCAGGCTGTCGAGCGAGACCAGCTCGCAGGCGCCGCCTTCCAGCACATAGGTCGCCAGGCCGGCCACCTCGCCACCGGCCTCGGCCACGAAGCCGGGCAGGCGCGACAGGTAGTAGCTCCGCCCGTGGACGACCATCAGGTCGTCGCCCCAGAGGCTGGCCGCCAGCGCGGCGAGGGCCGTCCGCTCGGCGTCCGCCACGGGCCGGATCGCGAAAGAAAACCCCGTCATCGCAGGTGACCTCACAGCGGCTCGCTCCCGCTAGGGGCAGAAGCGAGCGCCGGGCCCGCTTCGAGCGCCGACCCGGGCTGCCGCGAGTATACCACGCGCCGCGTAGACGGCGGGCCGGCCCTACCCCGCGGGCGGCGGGTGGCCGATCTCGTCCGCGAGCTGGGCGAGAAAGGCGCGCATGAAGGCGGTGCGGCGGGCGGCCTCGGCCCGGCCCGCGGCCGTCTGCATGGTGGCGGCGAGGCGCAGCAGCTTGGTGAAAAAGTGGTCGATGCTGGAGCGGGCGTCGTCGGGGGGGCGGCGCATGGGAAAGGGCTCATCAGGATCGTAGAGCGGGCGGCCCATCGTGGCGCCGAGCATGAGCGTGCGGGCGACGCCGACGGCGCCGAGCGCGTCGAGGCGATCGGCATCCTGGACGACCCTGGCCTCGGGCGTCTCGGGGGTGATGCCGGCGCTGAAGCTGTGGGCGGCGATGGCATGGGCCACGGCGGGCAGCAGCCGGGGCGGGTAGCCCTCGGCCGCCAGGAAGCGCGCGGCCTCCTCGGCGGCCAGGGTCGAGGCGCGTGGGCGCAGCGGCGAGTCCTTGGGGACGCTCACACAGTCGTGGAGCCAGGCCGCGGGCAGGACGACGGCGAGGTCGGCGTGCTCGGCGGCGGCGAGGCGGCGCGCGGCCGCCACCACCCGGCGGACGTGCTCTAGGTCATGGGCGGCGTCGGCCCCGGCGCGCGCGGCGACAAAGGCCGCACAGCGCGCTTCGAGGGCCGCGAGGTCGGGCGTGTCGCTCATGGCGCTCCCCAGGCTACACCAGCGAGTCCAGCCAGGCGGCGACGCGCCCGCGCAGGGCGCCCATGGTTTCGGGGCGGATGAAGTAGTAGGCCCACTGGCCGCGGCGGACGCAGTTGATCACGCCGGCCTCGCGCAGCAGCTTGAGGTGGTGGGAAACGGTGGGCTGCTTGACGGGCACGGCGTGCTCGATGTCGCACACGCAGACGTGGCCGTCGCTCTGGGCGAGGATGTCGAGGATCTGGAGGCGCACCGGGTGGCCGAGGATGGCCAGGTCCGCGCCAAGGGCGCGGGCGGCCTCGGCGTCGAGGCGGGGCTGAACGTCGGCGGCGGGAGGAGCGGGCGGGGCGGAAACCTGCTCGTGAATGTCGATCATACGGCGCCTCTCAGGCTTGCCGATGGCAGGCGGCCGGGCGCGAGCGCCGGCGGCCTCAAGGATCCAGAAGCGCCGCGCCCCGGCGGCACGGCGCACGTTATGTCTCGGAGATAGCGTAGCAGAAGGATTGACCGCTGTCAATATAAATCCCGGTAGTAACCGCGCCCTGATGCCAGCCCGATCTACCCTTCCTATCGAACGTATCTTGGACTTTGCCCCGGGCCGCGTTATGATATATGTGAAATCGTTCACAAGAAAGGAGCGGCCCCGTGGCCAGCCTTCCCACCACTATCGACCGCATCGACGCCCGCATCGCCGCCTGGATGGCCCGCAACAGTGTGGCCCTACTGCGCGTAAGCCTGGGCATCGTCTTCATCTGGTTCGGCGCGCTAAAGTTCTTCCCGAGCATGAGCCCCGCCCAGGACTTGGCAGCGCGCACGATCGAGGTCCTGACCTTCGGCCTGGTCGGCCCCGCCCTGAGCCTGCCCATCCTCGCAGCCTGGGAGTGCCTGATTGGCCTCGGCCTGCTGTGGCGCCGCACGACCAGGGCGGCGCTCCTGCTTATGGCCGCCCAGATGCTCGGCACGCTGACCCCGATTGTGCTGTTCCCCGCCGAGGTGTTCACGCGCGTGCCCTTCGCCCCCACTCTGGAGGGCCAGTACATCATCAAGAATCTGGTGCTGGTGAGCGCCGCCCTGGTCGTTGGCGCCACGGTGCGCGGGGGACGGGTTGTAGCAGAGCCGCTCCGCGCCGCATGACGTCGCGAACCGCGCCCCTACCTATGCCGGAGGGCCCCGCGGGGCCCTCTTGCTTTTCAGTGAAGATGTGGTACGCTTAGATAGTTAGTTTGCCTAACTAAAAACTATGACCAACACGCACACACCCACAAACGCACAGCGCCTGCTCCGCCTCCTCGAGCGGCTGCGCCCCCAGATGCAGGGCCCGCTGTTCCGACGGCTGAGCGAGCTCCAGCTGTCGCACTCGCACATGCGCGTGCTGCACGTCGTCTACGAGGAGCAGGCGATCTCGATGAAGGAGCTGGCCGACCGGCTCCAGATCACGCCGCCCTCGATCACCGCCCTCAGCCGGCGCCTCGTCCAGTCCGGCCTGGTCGAGCGGCGCCCCCACGCCGACGACAGCCGGGTGGCCCTGCTCGCCCTCACGGCCGAGGGCCGGGCCCTGCGCGACCAGCTGCACGCCGCCCACGTCCAGCGCGTCGGCCAGTTGCTCGCCAACCTGTCGCCGGAGGAGCAAACGCTGTTCCTCGACCTGCTCGACCGGGCCACCCGCGACGAGCAGGGGCCGGGATGCCACGCCGGCCAGCCCGAGATCGGCCGATCGGCGGATGGCCCGCCCCTTGATCCTGACTCTGCGTCATAGCCGACACTATGGGCGGGCAACGGCAGCAACCGCGCGGGCGCTACGGCCGGCCCGCCTTTTTCGCCCCGCGTGCGGGGATAACATCAACCTTTACCGTGATGGAGCAGAACGCGTGCAAGCACAGATGAACCGGCCGCTCGGCCGGGGCCGCCGCGAGGCCGGGGGCGGCATGGGCGGGCTCGGCCGGGCCCTGCGCTACCTCGGCAACCAGCGCCGCGCCGCCGCTCTGGCCTACGGGTCGCTCGTCGTCGCCACCCTGGCCCAGCTCGCCGTCCCGCAGATCGTCCAGAACATGATCGACACGGTCAGCGCCGGCTTCGCCCCCGGCAGCGAGCCGATCCAGGCCGAGGGGCTGGTGATCAACGCCGCCCTGCTCATCCTGCTCTTCGCCGTCCTGCGTGGGGTCTTCTCCTTCGTCCAGGCTTTCATGGCCGAGACCACGTCGCAGGGCCTGGCCTTCGACCTGCGCAACGCGATCTTCGCCAAGATCCAGCGGTTGTCCTTCAGCTACTACGACCAGAACCAGACCGGGCAGCTCATGATCCGCGCGACCGACGACGTCGAGCGCGTGCGCACCTTTATCGCCCAGGGGTTGGTGATGGCCGCCCAGTCGCTCCTGCTCCTGATCGGCGCCCTCGCCGTGCTCGCCTTCACCAACTGGGGCCTGACCCTGGTCGTGCTGCCGCTCCTCCCGGTGGCCCTGGTCATGTTCATGATCTTCGGCGCCGTCAGCCAGCCGCTGTTTATCGCGGTGCAGCAGAAGCTGTCGGCCCTGAACACCGTGCTGCAGGAAAACCTGGCCGGGCTCAAGGTGGTCAGGGCCTTCGCACGCGAGCCGTACGAGGAGCGCCGCTTCGACGACGCCGCCACTGTCCTGATGGAGCAGCAGCTCAAGGTCAACCGGATCTTCTCGTTTCTGTTCCCGGTGGTCTTCCTGGTCGCCCAGCTCGGCCAGGCCGCGGTGCTGTACTTCGGCGGGGCCCAGATCCTCCAGGGCACCCTGCTGCTCGGCGAGTACCAGAAGTTCAGCCTGTACCTGGTCTACATCTTCTTCCCCCTCGGCCAGCTCGGCTTTATCATCGCCCTGATGGCCCAGGCCGGCGCCTCGGCCCGCCGCATCTTCGAGGTGCTCGACGCCGAAAGCGACATCGTCGAGAAGCCCGGCGCCGCCGAGCTGCCCCCCATCGCGGGCCGGGTCGAGTTCCGCGACGTGACCTTCCGCTACCTCGGCGGCGGCGACCCGGTGCTCCAGGAGGTCAGCTTTGTCGCCGAGCCCGGCCAGACAGTCGCCCTGCTCGGCGCCACCGGCAGCGGCAAAACCTCGATCATCAACCTCGTCCCGCGCTTCTACGACGCCAGCGCCGGCGCCGTCCTGATCGACGACCACGACGTGCGCGACGTCACGATCGACAGCCTGCGCTCCCAGATTGGGATCGTGCTCCAGGAGACCAACCTGTTCAGCGGCACCATCCGCGAGAACATCGCCTTCGGCCGCCCCGAGGCCAGCGACGAGCAGGTGATCGCCGCGGCCAAGGCCGCCGCCGCCCACGACTTCATCACCGCCTTCCCCGACGGCTACAACACCCGCGTCGGCGAGCGCGGCGCGACACTCTCGGGCGGCCAGAAGCAGCGCGTCGCCATCGCCCGCGCCCTCATGCTCGACCCGCGCCTGCTCATCCTCGACGACAGCACCAGCTCCGTCGACCTGAGCACCGAGGCGAAGATCCAGCGCGCCCTCGACACCCTCATGCGCGGCCGCACCAGCATCGTGATCGCCCAGCGCATCAGCACGGTGCTCAAGGCCGACCAGATCCTCGTGCTCGACAAGGGACGGGTCGTGGCCCGCGGCACTCATGCCGAGCTGCTGGAGCATAGCCCGGTCTACGCCGAGATCTACCACTCGCAGCTTGTCGGCGACGCGGAGGAGTAGAGGACAAGGGGACGGGGGACAAGGGGAGTATGGATAACGAAGGAAACCATTTATGATGATGGGTGGACCGGGCGGCCCGGGCCGCATGCTAAATACCGAGACGCAGAAGCCCAAGGCCGTCGGCGCGACGGTCGCCCGCTTCTGGCGCTACTTCCGGCCCTACTGGTACGCGGTGGCCCTGACCGTTGTGCTGATCGTGGTCGCCACCGTGGCCCAGATCGCCCCCGCGGCGCTCACCGGCCAGGCGGTGGACTGCTACCTGCTGCCGAACCCCGGCACCTGCTGGTACGCCACCGCCGACCCCGCCGCCGACACGGGCGCGCGGCTGGCCGGGCTGGGCGGGCTGGTAGGCCTGGTGGTGGTCCTGTTCGTCGTCGGCTCGCTGCTCCAGGGCCTGGCCTTCTACAGCCTGAACTGGGCCGGGCAGCGGGCCCTGCGGCGCATCCGCGAGGACACGTTCGAGCAGATCCACCGGCTGTCGCTCGGCTACTACTCGCGCAACGAGGCCGGCAATATCATGAGCCGGATCACCAGCGACACCGACACGATCCAGCAGGCCCTCGGCTTCGCCCTGCTCAGCGTGATCGGCGGCGGCCTACAGATCCTACTCACCGGCGCGGCCATGCTCCAGGCCAACGTGCCCTACGCCCTGCTCAGCCTAACCGTGGTGCCCTTCATGGCCTGGGCCACCTTCTACTTCTCGGGGCAGGCCCGCAAGGCCTTCCGCAAAAGCCGCCAGGAGATGGGCAGCGTCAACGCCGGCCTACAGGAAAGCATCGCCGGCGTGCGCGAGGTCCAGGCCTTCAACCGCGAGGACGAAAGCATCGCCCAGTTCCAGCGGGCCAACGCCGCCAACCGCGACGCCAACATCCGCGCCGCCAGCTACACCAGCGCCCTCAACCCGGTGCTGGAGGCCCTCGGCTATGTGGCGATGGCCGTCGTCGTGGTGACGGGCGCCCTCAGCGCCCTGCGCAACCAGCCGCTGCTCGGCACGGCCGTGATCTCGCTCGGCACCGTGTTCGCCTTTATCCAGTACGTCCAGCGCTTCAACCAGCCCATCCAGCAGATCGCGGTGCTGTGGACCAACATTCAGAGCGCCATCGCCGGCGGCGAGCGCATCTTCGGCCTGCTCGACGAGCGCCCCGACCTTGTCGACGCCCCCGACGCCCGGCCGATGCCGCCGATCGTGGGCCGGGTGGTCTTCGACGACGTGCGCGCCGAGTACAAGGCCGGCCAGCCGGTGCTGCAGGGCGTCAGCTTTGTGGCCGAGCCGGGCCAGACGGTCGCGATCGTCGGGCCGACCGGCGCCGGCAAGACCACGATCATCAATCTGCTCCCGCGCTTCTACGATGTGAGCGGCGGCAGCGTGACGATCGACGGCCACGACGTGCGCGCCGTGACGGCGGCCAGCCTGCGGGCCCAGATCGGGATCGTGCTGCAGGACTCGTTTCTCTTCGCCGACACGGTGATGAACAACATCCGCTACGGCCGCCTCGACGCGAGCGACGAGGAGGTGATCGCGGCGGCCAGGCTCGCCTCGGCCGACAGCTTTATCGAGCGGCTGCCCGAGGGCTACCAGACGGTGCTTGGCGAGCGCGGCGGTGGCCTGAGCCAGGGCCAGCGCCAGCTGATCGCGATCGCTCGCGCCGCCCTGGCCAACCCGCGCATCCTCATTCTCGATGAGGCCACCTCCAGCGTCGACACGCGCACCGAGCGGCTGATCCAGCGCGCCTTCGACCAGCTGCTGGAGGGCCGCACCAGCTTTGTGATCGCCCACCGCCTGAGCACCATCCGCAACGCCGACCAGGTGCTCATGCTCCGCGACGGCCAGATCGTCGAGCGTGGCACTCACGACGAGCTGATCGCCCGCCGCGGCGCCTACTACGACCTGTACATGAGCCAGTTCCAGGCCCAGGAGCAGCCGGCCGAGGCGGCGTAGACCTTTGGCGGCGCGGGCGCCCCCGCGCCCCCGGGGGGGCCTGCGGCGCTGTCGGGGCTCCTCCCCGTGCCGGGGTTCCCGTGCGGGGCGCTGCTCGCCCCCGCGCCCCACGCCGCCCGAACCTGAAAAAGAGTGCTGGCCGGCCTACGCCAGCAGCACATCCTCAACTTCGTGATGCGCCTCACCCCTCCAGCATCGCCGCCCGAAACCGTAGGCGCGAAGCGCCCCACGTACAGCTATCCAGCTTTAGCAGGGGAGCATGACGCCGGAGCTGCAACCGCGGCGGGAAGCCACACTTGGGGGTCGAGGGGCGGAGCCCCCGCCGCGGGAGTGCAGAGGGCCCGCGGCCGGGCCCTCTGCCGCGGGCCCGGGGCGCGCAGCCCCGGCGGCAATCGCGAATGGCCCGGCAGGCCCGTACCCTCTCGCGGGCCCCGGGCGCGCAGCCCCGGTGGTGGTAAGATACACGCGCGTACAGCGCCCGCAACAAAGGAGTTGCCATGAGCCTGCGCCCGCTCCTGCACCAGCTGATCGACTACGCCGGCCTGTTCCCGCCGGCGGGCCTGCCGATGGACCAGGCCGCGGCGAACTACGCCGCCGAGCGCGCCGGGCCCGACGCCTGGGCCCTCGCCCGGCTGATCGTCCCTGCGCTGCGCCTCGACGAGCTGGCCGCGACGGGGGCGCTCGACACGCCGGACGACCGCTGGCCGATCAGCGCCCTGGTCGGCCCCGACCCCGAGCGCGACCTGGCCGCTATCGCGGCCTTCAACCGCCGCCACGCCGGCCGGGCCGTCGTCGACGCCGTCGAGCTGAAGCTGCTCGACGCCACGCCCCTGCTCGCCGGCGAGCTGCCCCTGCCCGCCGGAGTCACGGCCTACGTCGAGCTCCCGATCCACGAGAACCCGGCGCCCGCCGTGGCCCGCCTGGCCGCCCGCGGGCTGCGGGCGAAGCTGCGCTGCGGCGGCGTGAGCGCCGACGCCTTCCCCACGCCCGACGCGATCCTGCGCTTTCTGGAAGCGTGCGCGGCGGCCGGCGTGCCCTTCAAGGCCACCGCCGGGCTCCACCACCCGCTGCGCGGCGCCTTCCGCCTGACCTACGCGCCCGACAGCCCGCGCGCCCGGATGTACGGCTACCTCAACCTGGCCCTGGCCGCCGCCGCCGTCCGTGCCGGCGCCGGCCCCGACGCCGCCCGCGCCCTGCTGCTGGAGGAGCGCCCCGACGCCCTCGCCTGGGACGGCGACGGCGTGACGTGGGGCGACCGACGGTTCAGCGCGGCGAGCCTGGCCGAGCTGCGCGCCGGCGGCCTGGTCGCGGTCGGCTCCTGCTCCTTCCGCGAGCCCCTCGACGAGGCGGCCCAGCTCTACGGTGCTTTATGAGCGACGCGCTCAACCACACCCACGACCCGGCGCTCGGGAGCTGGGTGGAGGCGGCCAACCTGCCCGCGGCCGACTTCCCGATCCAGAACCTGCCCCTCGGCGTCTTCCGGCGCGCCGACACAGGCGAGCCGCCGCGCCTCGGCGCTGCGATCGGCGACCAGATCCTCGACCTGGCGGCCTGCGCGAGCGCTGGCCTGATCGCGGGCCCCGCCGCGCCTTGCTGCGCCGAGCCCGCCCTGAACCGCCTCATGGCCCTCGGCCAGCCCGCCTGGTCGGAGTTGCGCGGGCAGATCAGCGCCCTGCTACGGGCCGGCGCCGAGCCGCGGCCCGACCTGCTGGTGGCCCAGGCCGCGGCCGAGCTGCTGCTGCCAGCCCATGTGGGCGACTACACCGACGCCTACGCCTCGATCTTCCACGCCACCAACGTCGGCCGCATGTTCCGCCCCGACAACCCGCTGCTGCCGAACTACAAGTACGTCCCGATCGCCTACCACGGCCGGGCCTCCTCGCTGGTGCCGAGCGGCGCCCGCGTCGCCCGCCCTAGCGGCCAGCGCCGCCCCGATGAGTCGGCGCCCCCCAGCTTCGGCCCGTGCGCCGCCCTCGACTACGAGCTGGAGATCGGCCTGCTGATCGGCCCCGGCAACCCCCTCGGCGCGCCGGTTCCCATCGCGGCGGCGGGCGCGCAGATCTTCGGCATCTGCCTGCTCAACGACTGGTCGGCCCGCGACCTCCAGCGCTGGGAGTACCAGCCCCTCGGCCCATTCCTGAGCAAAAGCTTCGCCACCAGCGTCGGCCCCTGGGTGGTGACGCAGGAGGCCCTGGCCCCCTTCCGCGCCCCCGCCTTCGCCCGGCCCGCGGGTGACCCCGCGCCGCTCCCCTACCTGCTCGACCCGGCCGACCAGCGCGCCGGCGGGATCGCCGTCACCGTGGAGGTGTACCTCAGCAGCGCCCGTATGCGCGCCGAGGGCCGCCCCCCACTGCGCCTCAGCCGCGGTTCCTTCGCCGACCTGTACTGGACGCCGGCCCAGCTGGTGGCCCACCACGCGAGCAACGGCTGCAACCTGCGCCCCGGCGACCTGATCGCCAGCGGCACCATCTCCGGCGCCGCCCCCGAATCCCGCGGCTGCCTGCTGGAGCTTACCTCGGGCGGCAAGGAGCCCCTGGCCCTGCCCACCGGCGAGCAGCGGCGCTACCTCCAGGACGGCGACGAGGTGATCCTGCGCGGCCACGCCGAGCGTCCCGGGTTCCGTCGGATCGGGCTGGGCGAGTGCCGCGGGGTGGTGCTGGCGACCGAGTAGGGCGGGCCGGGGTCTGCCGCGGAGGCGCGGAAAGCGCAGAGGTTCGAAGCGGCCTCGAGAGTATTCAAACCCTCTGCGCCTCCGCGCCTCCGCGGTTCGTGCCCTTCGTGCCCCGATCCCGGCCGAGCGCGAGCAGGGCCATGCTGGCGAGGAGCAGGGCCGCGCCGCCGGCGCCGGCTAGAGACAGCCGCTCGCCGAGAAAGAGCAGGGCGAGCAGGGCCGAGCCGAGCGGCTCCAGCAAGGTCAGGATGGCCGCAGTGGTGGCGGGCACGCCGCGCAGGCCGCGCAGATAGAGGGCGTAGCCCAGGGCGGTGGGGACGAGGCCGAGGTAGAGCAGGAGGGCCCAGCCGGCCGGGCTGTAGGCGAGGACCAGCCCGCCGGCGAGCGCGGCGGGGAGGAGCAGCGCGGCGCCGAGGGTGAAGGCCAGGGCGATCGGCTGGAGCGGGTGGTAGTGGGGGGCCACCGCCCGCGAGCCAAGCAGCACAAGGCTGTAGCAGAACCCCGCGCCGAGCGCGAGGCCGGCGCCCGCCAGCAGCTCGCTCGGCGCGCCCGTCTGCGGCACGCCCCCGGCAAGGAGTGCCGTGCCCCCGATCGCCCCCGCCATGGCCGCGATCGTCGTCGCCGTCTGGCGCTCGCCGAGGAACAGGCGGGCCAGCACGGCGGTGAACAGCGGCCCGCTGCAGATGTTGATCAGCACCGCGGCCGCCACCCCCAGGCGCGGGATCGCCGCGAAGTAGCAGACCTGGTAGCCGGCGAAGGCCGCCCCGATCAGGGCCATCTGGCCCAGGTGGCGGCGCTGGATGCGCAAAAAGTCCCGCCCGACGAGCAGCCTGGCGAGCAGCAGCAGCGCCGGCGCCGAGATGAGCAGCCGCAGCACGCCGACGCTCAGCGGGTTCGTCTCCGCCATCCCGTAGAGCAGGCTCACGGCCACACCAATCGTCCCCCAGATCAGGGCGGCTGCCGCCACCAGCGCCATCCCCGACCGGCTCGCTCCTGTATCCATGTCCTCGCTCCAGATTCTGCGCGTGCTCACCAGGGGCACAGGGCCCGCCCGGGGCTTCTCGCGCTCTATGCGCCCCGCGCTGAATCGTACGCTCACACCCGCCGGCGATCTTGCCCGATCCGTTCGCAGGTTTGCCCGATCCAATCACGGCTCCGCGCCCCCGTGGCGCGCCCTGCGGTAACGGGCCGGGGGAACGCCGACCTCGCGGGCAAACAGGCGGGTGAAGTAGCTCTGGCTTTCGAAGCCGACGGCGGCCGCGACGGCGTGGATCGGCATGTCGGTCGTGGCGAGCAGCCGGCGGGCCGCCCGCAACCGCAGCCCCTGGACAAAGCCGAGCAGGCTTTCCCCGTACACGGCGCGGAAGCTGCGCTGGAGGTGAGCCTCGCTCGCGCCGACCGCCCGAGCCACCGCCGCGACGCGCAAGGGCTCCAGCCCGTGGGCCTCCAGGTAGTCGCGGGCCCGCCGGGCGATCGCGGCCGCAGGGTCGGGCCGGGCGGCCGCGGCCGGGGCGAGCGTGCGCGCGAGCAGCGTGCCCACGTAGCCGCCCAGGGCCTCGGCGACCAGCCCCTCGGCGCAGCCGCCGGCAGCAAGCTCGCTGCGCAGCAGGGCGGCGAGGGCGGCGGGGCGCTCGTCGAGTGGGAGGTAGATCGCGGGGGCCGCCGGGCGCAGGCTGAGCTGCTCGCCGGCCGACTCGACGACGGCGGCGGCCACGTCGAGCACCAGAAAGCGGTTGTCGCCCCTGGCCCAGCACAGGTGGGTCATGCCGGGCGGGAGCACCGCCCAGCGCTGCGCGCCGACCGTGTCCTCGCGGCCCTCGATGCGCATGTGGAGCCGGCCGCGGCCCGGGAAGACGACCTGGTAGTAGGTGTGGACGTGGAGCAGCGGCGCGGGGTCGTAGCTGCGCTCGCTGATCGACAACGGCTGTGGGCTCATCCTGCGTTCCTCCTTCGCGGCACTGCCAGTGATGATACCGCAGCGGGCGGCCCACCGCGAACGGGAGCGGGGCGGATCTTGCGGCGCGACCGAGCCGGGAAACGGTGGTATTCTAAGGCGCGGCGAATCTTGCACCCGGAGGGCAGTATGAGCTACGAGCCGAGGCCGGAGCATAAATTCACGTTCGGGCTGTGGACGGTAGGGAACGTGGGGCGGGACCCGTTCGGCGAGCCGGTGCGCGCGCCCCGCTCCCCGGTCGAGCTCGTCCATCTGCTCGCCGAGGTCGGCGCCTGGGGCGTCAACTTCCACGACAACGACCTCGTCCCCATCGACGCCAGCCCCGCCGAGCAGCAGCAGATTGTGCGCGACTTCAAGGCCGCGCTCAACGAAACCGGCCTGGTCGTGCCCATGGCCACCACCAACCTGTTCGCCGACCCGGCCTTCAAGGACGGGGCGTTCACCGCCAACGACCCCCAGGTCCGGGCCTACGCCCTGCACAAGACCATGCGCGCCATCGACCTCGGGGTGGAGTGCGGCGCGACGACCTACGTTTTCTGGGGCGGGCGCGAGGGCGTCGAGAGCGACGCCACCAAGCACCCCCTCGACAGCCTCAAGCGCTTCCGCGAGGCCCTCAACTTCCTGTGCCGCTATGTCCAGGACCAGGGCTACGACCTGCGCTTCGCCCTTGAGCCGAAGCCGAACGAGCCGCGCGGCGACATCTACCTGGCCACGGTCGGCCACGCCCTGGCCTTTATCAGCACGCTGGACCAGCCCGAGATGGTCGGCGTGAACCCTGAGGTGGCCCACGAGACGATGGCGGGGCTGAACTTCCTGCACGGGGTGGCCCAGGCCTGGGAGCTGGGCAAGCTGTTCCACATCGACCTGAATGACCAGGCCCCGGGCCGCTACGACCAGGACTTCCGCTTCGGCGCGGTGAACCCGAAGACCGCCTTCTTTCTGGTGAAGTTCCTGGAGGATGTGGGCTACGAGGGGCCGCGCCACTTCGACGCCCACGCCTACCGGACCGAGGATTATGAGGGGGTGCAGGCGTTCGCGCGGGGCTGCATGCGGACCTACCTGGTGCTGAAGGAGAAGGCGGCCCAGTGGAACGCGGACGCGGAGATCCAGGCGCTCGTGGCGGAGATCACGGCGGGCGAGCAGGGGCCGCTGGCGTACAGCCGGGAGGCGGCCGAGGAGCTGAAGGGGCGTCGCTTCGACCGCCAGGCCATCGGCGCCCGCGGCCTGCCCTACGAGCGCCTCGACCAGCTCACCGTCGACCTCCTCCTCGGCGCCCGGTAAGGCAGGGCGGGGGCGCGGCACGGCGCGCCCCCGCCGTCTCATCCCTCACAGATCTGCCAGCGATGGAGCTGCACCCATGACCTATCTGCTTGGCCTCGACATCGGCACATCGGGGGCGAAGGCGTTGCTGTGCGACGCGGACGGCCATGTGCTCGCCACCGCCACCGGCGCCTACCCGCTCAGTCAGCCCCGCCCCCTTTGGAGCGAGCAGGACCCGGCCGACTGGTGGCGCGGCGCCCAGGAGGCGGTGCGCGGCGCGCTGGCCGCCGCCGGCGTGGACGCCGCCCGCGTCGTTGGGGTCGGCCTGACCGGCCAGATGCACGGGGCTACCTTTCTCGACGCCCGGGGCGCAGTGATCCGGCCCGCCCTGCTCTGGAACGACCAGCGCACGGCCGCCGAGTGCGACGAGATCACCCGGCGCGTGGGCGCCGAGCGGCTGATCGCACTCGCCGGCAACCCCGCCCTCACCGGCTTCCAGGCCCCCAAGATCCTCTGGCTGCGCAACCACGAGCCGGCGCACTACGCCCGGCTGGCCCACGTGCTGCTGCCAAAGGACTACATCCGCCTGCTGCTCACGGGCGTGGCCGCCGCCGACGCCTCGGACGCCGCCGGCACCCTGCTGCTCGACCTGCGCGCGCGCGACTACAGCGACGAGATCCTGGCCGCCCTTGACATCCCCCGCCAGTGGCTGCCCCGCGTCTACGAAGGGCCCCAGGTGACCGGCCAGCTGGCCGCCGAGGCCGCGGCCGCCCTCGGCCTGCCCGCCGGCCTGCCCGTCGTCGCCGGCGGCGGCGATAACGCGGCGGCGGCCGTCGGCACCGGGGTGGTGCGGCCAGGGGTTGTGAGCAGCAGCATCGGCACCTCGGGCGTGCTCTTCGCCCACGCCGACACGATCGCCCTCGACCCGGGCGGCCGGCTCCACAGCTTCTGCCACAGCGTGCCGGGCGCCTACCACCTGATGGCCGTCACCCTCTCGGCCGGCGGCGCCTTCCAGTGGCTCCGCAACACCCTGCGCCAGACGGGCGCGGCCGACATGAGCTATGACGACCTCACGGCGGCCGCCGCGGCGGCGCCCCCCGGCGCCGAGGGCCTGGTCTTCCTGCCCTACCTGACCGGCGAGCGCACCCCCCACCTCGACCCGCTCGCCCGCGGCGCCTTTGTCGGCCTGACCAGCCGCCACACCGTCGGCCACATGGCCCGCGCCGTGATGGAGGGCGTTGTCTTCGCCCTGCGCGACGGCCTGGAGATCATGCGCGCCCTCGGCGTCCCCGCCGACGACATCCGGGCCACCGGCGGCGGCGCCCGCAGCGGCCTGTGGCGCCAGCTCCAGGCCGACATCTACGGCGCCCCCGTGGCCACCCTCGCGGCCGAGGAGGGCCCGGCCTACGGCGCCGCCCTGCTCGCCGGCGCCGGCGTCGGCGTCTTCCCCGACGTCCACGCCGCCGTCGACCGCTGCGTTCGCCTCGCCGGCACCACCGCCCCCGGCCCCGACCAGCCGCGCTACGAGCCGGTCTACGCCGTCTACCGCGACCTGTACGCCGTTCTGCGCGACAGCATGCACCGGCTGGCCGCGGCCGGGTAACCGCGGAGGCATTGTCACACATGCAGAAAGGCCGCCTTGCGGCGGCCTGGGGAAGTAGAGGGTTTAGGGGGCGACGTGCGGTATGTGTTCCGGGGCGTCTCTCGACGTGCCGCGCGCTGGTGACCGTCGCAATCACCACCGCTTTTTCCTGCCCTTACTTTAGCAAACTCCGTGCCAGGCGGCCATCGGCTCGGCGGTGGATCGTGGCGTCCGTCACAAGACGGAGGGCACCAGGGAGAAAGCACCCGCTGTCGCTACAGCAGCACCCGTGAGCGGAACTCTGGCCGGCCGGCGACGGAGAGGCGCGCCAGGAACAGGTCGCCGGCGTGGAGGTCCTCCTCGGGCGTCGTCTCGTCGCCGCCGGCCGTGGTGATGTACAGGTCGCGCCGGTCGGCCCCGCCGAAGGCCGCGCTCGTCACCCGCTCAGTCGGCAGCTCGATCCGCTCCAGCTCATTCCCGCCCTCGTCGAGCCGCACCACGCAGCCGCCGCCGAAGCGCGCCGACCAGACACAGCCCTCAGCGTCGACGGTCAATCCGTCCATCACGGGGTACTCGCCCCCGAGGCGCGCGAAAATTTCGGGGTCGCGCAGGGCGCCGCTGTCGGCGTCGTAGGCGAAGCGCGTGATCGTGCCGGCCTTGGTGTCCGTGAAGTAGAAGGCGTCGCCGGCGGGCGAGAAGCCCATGCCGTTGGCCTGGCCGAGGTTGTCGAGCACACGTTCGATGCTGCCGTCCGGGTCGAGCCGGTACAACCGCGCCGGCGTGCGCTCGCCGGGCATGGTGCCGCAGAAGACCCGCCCGGCCGGGTCGGCGATCACGTCGTTGAAGCGTGTCTCAGCCTCGTCCGCCAGCCCCTCGACGACGGTGGTCAGGGCCCCGTCGCGCCACAGGCGCACCCGCCCCTGGCCCTGGAACAGCAGCAGCCCGCCGTCGGCCTGCAGCGTGAAGCCGCCGATCACCTCGCTCTGGAGCAACAGCTCGTGGCCCGCGTCTGGGCGGTGGCGGTACAGCCGCCCCCGCGGGATGTCGACCCAGTACAGGCACCCTTCCTCGGGGCTCCACAGCGGGCCCTCCCCCGTCGCGCAGCGGATCGCCACCACCACCTCGGGGGCGCGCTCGCCCTCCGCCCTCGTCCCCCTCTCACCTGGTCGTGTAGCCACAGGCAGCTCCATCCTCCCGGCCAGCGGCCGGCGGTCGTCGACATCCCCAGCCGTCAGGGGCGTGCAACTGGCGTGCCGGTGGCCGCTCCTACCGGCACTGGTAACGGAGCGATCCGAACCGCCGTGTACACTGAAGGGACCGGCGGCGCACTGCGACGTTGCACTCATCCCCATGGCGCCGGGAAAGGAAGGTCTGCGATGAGCGCAGAGCCACGGGATTCACAGCCGACCGCCGTCCCGCCGCCGCAGCAAGGCCCCCTGGCGCCCCCCGCGCTGCCCCAGCCCTTCGACGCCGCCGGCGACCAACGCTTCGCCGCGATCGTGCAGCACTCCACCGACCTCGTCTCGATCAACGACTGGGCCGGCATGGTGCGCTACATCAGCCCGTCGGTCACGCGCATCCTCGGCTACGCCCCCGAGGAGCTGATCGGCCGCCCCAGCTTCGAGCTGCTCCACCCCGACGACCTCAAGCGGATCATGCAAAGCTACGCCGAGCGGGTCGAGCAGCCGGAAGGGCCGCGCAATGTGGTGATGCGCTTCCGCCACCGCAATGGCGAGTGGCGCACCCTTGAGGCGATGAGCACCAACATGCTCGACCACCCCGAGATCCAGGGCGTGGTGGTCAACGCGCGCGACGTCACCGAGCGCGTGGAGCAGGAGCGCCGGCTCAAGCTCCAGGCGGCCATTCTCGCCCAGATCAACGACGCCGTGGTCGGCGTCGACGCCGGGGGCCGCGTGATCTACTGGAACACGGCCGCCGCCTGCCTGTTTCGGGTTCGCCCCGACGAGGCCTGCGGCCGGCCGCTCGCCGAGATCTGCACCTACCGCATCCTGCCGCCCTATGATGAGGAGGAGGTGCGGTGCCTGCTGCTCGGCAACATGCGCTGGCGCGGCGAGGCCGAGCTCTTCTGCGCCGACGGCCGCCGCCTGATCGGCGAGATCGCCGCGAGTCGGCTGCGCGACGACCAGGGTGAGGTGATCGGCCTGTTCGCCGTTATCCGCGACATCACCGAGCGCAAGCGGGTCGAGGACCGCCTACGCCTGATGGAGGCCGTGGTGGTAAACGCCAACGACGCGGTGCTGGTGACCGAGGCCGCGCCGCTCGGCGAGCCCGGCCCGCGCATCTGCTATGTGAACCAGGCCTTCACCCGGCTGACCGGCTACAGCGCCGCCGAAACGATCGGCCGGTCGCCGCGCTTCCTCCAGGGTCCGGCGACGGGAGAGAAGGAGTTGGCAATGATCCGCCGGGCCCTGGCGCGCAATGAGCCGGTGCGCGTCGAGCTGGTGAACTACACGGCGACGGGCCGGCCCCACTGGATCGAGCTGAGCATCGCCCCCGTCTTCGACGAGCGCGGCGAGGCGGCCTACTTTCTTTCCATCCAGCGCGACATCGACGCGCGCAAGGCCGCCGAGCGGCTCGAGCGCGAGCGGCGCACCATCCTGGAGCAGGTCGCCGCCGACTGGCCCCTGCCCGCGATCCTGGGCCGGATCGGCGCCATGGTCGAGGCCCAGTCCGGCGGCCGCGGCCTGGTCCTGGCCGGCGCGAAGGGGCGGCTGGCGTGCCACCCGGCCGACGCCGTGCCCGCTGAGCTTGGCTTGGCGCTCGGCAGGCTGGCGGCGGCGCACACGGCGAGCGGGGCCGTCTCCGACGAGCCCCTGCATATCGATGACGTCCGGCGCGACCGGCGCTGCGCCGCATGGCGCGCGACCCTCGCCGAGCACGGCGCCCTGGCGTGCGCCGCTGTGCCCGTCAGCGTGGGCGGCGGGGTGGAGGCGTTTGTCGCCTGGTTCGCCGCGGCGCCGGCCGCCGACGGCGCCGCCCTCCACGACGTCCTCGACAGCGCGTCCAGCCTGGCCGCCCTGGCTCTGGAGCGGGGCCAGCTCGGGGAGATGCTGCGCTTCCAGGCCTTCCACGACCAGCTCACCGGCCTGACCAACCGCTACGACTTCCACAACCGCCTGTCGCTCGCCCTTGAGCAGGCCCGCCAGCGCGGCGCCCGCGTCGCGCTGCTCTTTATCGACCTCGACAACTTCAAGCACGTCAACGACACCCTCGGCCACCCGACCGGCGACGCCCTCTTGGTGAAGGTGGCCCGCCGCCTGGGCGGCTGCCTCGGGCCGGGCGCCCACCCCGCCCGCTGGGGCGGCGACGAGTTTCTGGTGCTCGACACCACGATCGGCGACCCAATCGACGCCGAGCGCAAGGCCAAAGCCGTGCTAGAAACCCTTTCCGCCCCCTTCGACGTCGACGGCCACGAGGTCGCCCTGACGGTGAGCATCGGCATCAGCATCTTCCCCGAGGACGGCGAGGACACCACCACCCTGCTCAAGCACGCCGACACGGCGCTCTACCGCGCCAAGGCCGGCGGGCGCAACGCGGTACGCCGCTTTTCGCCCGACATGTCGCACCAGGCCCGCGAGTTCATCGACCTGGAGCCGGCCCTGCGCCGGGCGATCGCCGGGGGTGACCTGGCGGCCTTCTACCAGCCCGTGGTCGACCTGGCGAGCGGGCGGGTGGTGGCGGTTGAGGCGCTGGTCCGCTGGGCGCACCCGCTGCGCGGCCTGCTGCTGCCGGCCGCGTTTCTCCCCCTCGCCGAAACATGTGGCCTGGGCGACCAGATCCGCACTCAGATCTTTGAGCTGGCCTGCCACGACGCGGCCGCCTGGCGCGCCGCCGGCCACCCCGAGCTGCGCGTCTCGATCAACATCGCCGCGCCCGAGCTGGCCGACGAGTGCTTCGCCGAGCGGGCGGAGGCGGCGCTGCGGCGCTACAACCTCCCGGGCGCCGCGATCGAGCTGGAGATCACCGAAAGCGCGGTGCTGCAGGACATCGAGCGCGCCGCGGCGATCCTGGCCCGCCTGCGCGCGGCCGGCGTGCGGATCGCCCTCGACGACTTCGGCACCGGCTACTCGTCGCTCAGCTACCTCGGCCGGCTGCCGCTCGACACGCTCAAGATCGACCGTAGCTTCATCCAGGCTCTCGACGGGCCCCTCGCCGAGGCGACCTGGCCGGTGGCCCTCGTGGAGGCGATCCTGGCCCTCGCCCGCCGCCTCAACCTGTCCGTCGTGGCCGAGGGCGTTGAGACGCCCGGCCAGCTCGACGCCGTGCGCCGCTTCGGCTGCACTCAGGTCCAGGGCTGGATCTTCGCCCACGCCGTCCCCCTGTCCGAGCTGCCCGCCACGATCGCCGCGATCGAGCGGCAGCCCACCGTGTAGGGGCTCGGGCGGGGCGCAGGGTCGCGAAGCCCGGCTTCTCCATATCGCCAAAGCTGCTACCCGCCCAGCAGCCCTGCCTCCGAGCTGAAGTCGAGGCCGACCGTCCAGGCGGCGCGCCGCAACCACTCCTCCCAGGAGGGGGCGCCGCTGGCCCGGCGCAGGATGTCGGCGATCTGGCCGAGGGCGAGGGCCGAGAGCGCGGCGGCGTCGGCGGGCGGGGACGGCGCGACGGCGCGGTAGCCGTCGAGCAGCGCGGCCCAGAGCGCGGCGGGCAGCCCGCGGAAGCGCAGCGTCCAGGCCAGCCAGGCCAGGTCGCGCAGGGGGTCGGCCCAGCCGGCCCACTCCCAGTCCAGCAGGGCCAGCCGCCCATCGTCCCAAAGCACGTTGTGCAGCCCCGCGTCGCCGTGGGTGAGCCGGGGGGCGGCCGGCCGCCAGCGTGGGTGGGCCAGGGCGGCGGCCAGGGCCGCCGACAGCTCGCCCGGCAGCGACAGGGCGGGGAGCGAGCCTGCGGCCAGGCGGGCGCGCGCGGCCAGGTCGAGGTCGGGCGGCAGCGCCGCGGCCGGCGGGGCGACACTGTGGACGCGGGCGAGGGCCGCGCCGAGGGCGCGGTAGGCCGGCGGCATGGCGGCGAGCGACCCTGCGTAGAGCTGCTGGCCGGGGGTGCCGGGCAGCCGGGCGGTAACTAACACCGTCCAGTTCTCGTCCTCGGCCAGGGTGAGCAGCCCGGGGGCGGCGATGCCACGGCCGGGCAGCAGGGCGAGAACGGCGGCCTCGCGGCGCAAGTCCGCCCGCGGGAGGGGGCGCTCGTCCGCCTTGATCACGCAGGGCCGGCCGGCGAGGGTGGCGGCGACGCTCAGGTGCGAGTAGCCGCCGCTGGTCGCCGCGAGGCCGGCGAGGCGGGCGCCGGGGAGGGTGCGGGCGAGCAGCGCGCTCGCGCCCTCAGGCAGCATACGGCTCCGCGAGCCGACCTTGGGCGAGCACATACCGGCGCAGGGCCAGAGCCACACCGTCGGCGTCGCAATCGGCCGTGGCGGCGCGGGCGGCCGCGCGCACCGCCGGGGCGGCCCCGCCCATCGCCACGCTCATCCCGGCCAGGCCGAACATGCTGATGTCATTCTCACCGTCGCCGATCGCCAGCACCTCCGCCGGCGGGATGCCGGCCAGCTCGATCAGCTCGGCGAGGGCGGCGCCCTTGCTCACCCCCGGGAACAGGAACTCGAAGAAGTTGGGGCCGGTGCGCATCACCTCGACGGCCGCACCCAACTCGGCCGCAAGCTCGGCGTCGAGCGGGCCCGGCCGCAAAAACGAGAGCACTTTGATCGGCGCGTCGAGCCGGAGCAGCTCGGTTCTGGCGAGCAGGCGGGGCGAGGGCTCGCCGTAGCTTTCGAGCAGCGCCAGGTGGGCGGCGGGGGTGCCTGGCTCGGCATATGTTTCCGCCGCGCCATAGACGACGTAGGGCAGGCCGCGGGCGGCCAGCGCATCCAGCACCAGCGCGAGCTGGTCCCGGCTCATGCCGGCACGGGTGGTCAGGCGGCCGCTCGCGGCGTCCGCGAGGACGGCGCCGTTAAGGGTGATCTGCGGGCCGCGCAGGCCGAGCTCACGGGCGTAGGGCCGGGCCGAATGAAAGACCCGACCGGTGGCGAGCAGCACCTGGGCGCCCGCGGCGAGGCAATCGGCCACGGTGGCGCGGTTGGCCGGGCTCAGGCGGTGCTGGGAGTCGAGCAGGGTGCCGTCAAGGTCGAGGGCGATCAGGCGGTAGGGCATGGGGTCCTCATCTAGCCGGGCGCATTCCGAGCCATGATACGCCAGATCGGCGGGCCCCCACCACCGCCGCACGGCGGATGGCCGCTGGCAATGGCGGCCCGCGGCGTGTACAATAATGGCCCGGCCGGGGATGAGCGGTCGAAGATACTGGTTGCGCAGCACAGGCGAGCCCATGGAGCGTGTTCACACAAAGGGCCCGGCCGCCGGCGGGGCGGCGGAGGCCGGCGTCGGCGTGGCGCCGGGCCAGCCGGCGCCCTTCAACTGGCAGGACGTCGTCGAGCGCGTCAGCGACGCCGTGATCGTGATCGACCAGGAGCAGCACATCCGCTTCTGGAACTCGGCGGCCAGCGCGATCTACGGCTGGGAGGCGAGCGAGGTGCTGGGTTTGCCGCTCAGCGAGCTGATCCCGGTGCGGCGCTACCTCGACGGCACCGCCCACGCGGAGGTCGTCGCCCAGGCGCTCCGTGACGACGTGTGGCGCGGCGAGGTCATCCACCCCCACCGCGACGGGCGCGACCTGTGGATCGACGCCTCGGTGCGCGTGCTGCGCGACGCAAACGGGGGCTACGCCGGGATGGTCGGGATCAACCGCGACATCACCGAGCGGGTGCGCCGCGAGCAGCGGCAGCGCGAGGCCGAGGCCCAGGCCGCCGAGCTGCTGCGCCGCCAACTCGGCCGCGTCCAGGTGCTCGCCGACACCTCGCGCGCCTTTGCCACCGTGTACCGCGACCCCGACGAGGTGCTGGAGGTGATCGTCGAGCGGGTGGCCGCCGTGATCGGAGACAGCTGCTCCGTCCACCTCCTGTCGCCCGACGGCGAGCAGCTCGTGCCGACCCGCTGCCACCACTTCGACCCGGAGGCGCGCGCGCTGATGCAGACGGTGTTCGACACCGCGCCCACCCGCCTCGGCGAAGGGCTCGGCGGCCTGGTGGTGCGCACCGGCCAGCCGCGCATACTCAACCATGTTTCGCGCGAGCTGTTTCTGCTCGCCCTGCGCGACGAGTATCTCGACTACTACGACCGCTACCCCGTCCACAGCCTGCTCGTCGTGCCCCTGCGCGTGCAGCAGCATGTCTTCGGCATGCTCGCCGTCGCCCGCGACCTCACGCCCGAGCCCTTCACGGACGACGACCTGACCCTGCTCCAGGATCTGGCCGACCGCACGGCCCTGGCCCTCGAAAACACCCGCCTCCACGCCGCCGAGCGCGCCGCCACGGACCGCCTGTCCCAGGCGCTCGCCCTGCTCGACACCCTGTTCGACTCGGCGCCGATCGGACTGGCCTTTGTCGACCGCGAGCTGCGCTTTGTGCGGCTCAACGCCAAGCTGGCCGAGATCAACCGCCGCCCCGCCGAGGAGCACCTCGGTCGGACGCTGCGCCAGGTGCTCCCCACCCTCGCCGACGAGCTAGAGCCGGTCTACCGCCATGTGCTCGACACCGGTGAGCCAGTGATCGACCTGGAGCTGAGCGGCACGATCGGCGGCCAGCCCACGCCGCGCACCTGGCTGCTGAGCTACTACCCGGTCCGGCTCAACCAGGGCCAGCCGATCGGCGTCGGCGTGGTCGTGGTCGAGATCACCGCGCTCAAGCGCTCGGCCGACGAGCTGCGCTCGCTGTCCCGCCGGCTTGTCGAAGTGCAGGAGGCCGAGCGCCGCCACCTGGCCCGCGAGCTCCACGACGAGGTCGGCCAAACCCTGACCGGCCTCGACATCATGCTGGAGATGCTGTCGCGCGCCCACCCCGACCTCGCCCCAACCACCCTGGAGACGGCACGGCGCTACGTCCGCGATATGACCCAGCTTGTGCGCCGGCTGTCGCTCGACCTGCGGCCGAGTATGCTCGACGACTTCGGACTCGTGCCCAGCCTGCTCTGGCTGTTCGACCGCTTCAGCGAGCAGACGGGCGTGCAGGCCCGCTTCCACCACGACGGCGCCGAGCGGCGCTTCGCCCCCGTAGTGGAGACGGCGGCCTACCGGATCGTCCAGGAGGCCCTGACCAATGTCGCTCGCTACGCCGGGGTCAAGCTGGTCGACGTCCAGCTCGTCGCCGACGGGCGGGCCCTCCAGATACAGATCGAGGACTCCGGCGTCGGCTTCGACCCGGGGCTCGTCGCGGGCCGGGCGTCGAGCGGGCTGGCGGGCATGCGCGAGCGGGCGTCGCTGCTCGGCGGCCAGATCGCCGTCGAGAGCGCGCCCGGCCGCGGAACACTTATCCTGGTCGACCTGCCCCTTGACGCGCCGGCCGCCCCGGCCGCGCCGACCGATAAGGAGCTGCCATGACTTCGATCGTGCTGGCCGAGGACCACAGCATTGTGCGCGAGGGGCTACGCCTGCTTCTCGCCGGCGACGCCGAGCTGCGCGTGGTCGGCGAGGCCGCCGACGGCCTGGAGGCGGTGGCCCTTGTCGAGCGGCTCCAGCCCGACCTGCTGATCGTCGACGTGATGATGCCGGGGCTGAACGGCCTCGACGTGATCCGCCAGGTCACTCAGCGCTCGGCGCGCACCGCGATCATCGTGCTGTCGATGCACGCGGACGAAAGCTACGTGCTCCAGGCGTTGCGCCTCGGCGCCCTCGGCTATGTGCTCAAACAGTCCGGCTCGACGGACCTGGCCAAGGCGATCGCCGCGGTGCGGGCCGGCCGGACCTACCTCAGCGCCCCGCTTTCCGAGCGGGCGATCATGGCCTACGTCGACAAGGCCCACGAGCGGCCCGCCGACCCCTACGAGAGCCTGACCCCGCGTGAGCGCGAGGTGTTCCGGCTTGTCGCCGACGGCCTCACCACCGCCGTGATCGCCGACCGCCTCGGGATCAGCCCGCGCACCGCCGAGGTGCACCGCATGAACGTGATGCGCAAGCTCGGCATCTCCACCCACACCGACCTTGTGCGCTTCGCGATCAAGCGCGGGGTGATCTCGCTCGACCAGTGAGCGCCCTGGGCGCCGGAGCTCCGCGCGGGGCGCAAAGATTGCGCCCCGCGCGGCTTGATTCTACGGGTTTTCCCATATCGTCTCGCCGCGGCCCGCGCCGTACACTGGTTGGAATAACCGGGGGCTTCGGCTATTGCCGCGCCCCATGTGGCACGCGTCGCGCACCCGCCTCCTGCGTTCCGCCGCCCTTCGCCCCTCGCCCCCGCCCCCGGCCAGTGTCGTTGTCCGCCGCTGAGGAGGCCCGTATGGCCCGCGTGTCGCTGATCCTCATCGACGCGGCCCAGGCCTACGCCCAGATCGTAGGCTACGTCTTCAGGACCTACTACCGGGACTCGATCGCCCTCGCGGGCCTGGCCCACGACGGGGCCAGCGCCCTCGACCTGGCCCGCGCCGCCTGTCCCGAGATCGCCCTGCTCGACTTTCACGACCCCGGAATCGCCCTGCTGTCCGAACTGCGCGCCGCGCTCGGCCACGACCGGATCATCGTGCTCGGCAGCGACGCCGACGCGGAGTACCGCACGATGGCCCTGGCCCACGGCGCCGCCGCCTACCTGCCGAAGTCGGCGATCAACACCTGCCTCCTGCCCGTGGCCGGCCGCCTGCTCGGCGATCACCTGCGGGCCCCCGCCCCCCTCCCCCTGGACACACAGTTTGCCTGAGCGCCCTCCGCGGCCTCCCCGGGCCGCCAGCGGAGGGACGAGCTGGGCGCGGGGCAGCGCAAGGCTGCCCTTTCGCCCGGCGCCCGCCGCGAATCCTCCTGTTTTGCCCCCTGCGCGCTAATTGGTGGCACAGCTCTTGCACCGTTTACCCCGACCATTCTCACGCGTCGTCCGGGCGTCGAGTTGGCGCCGCGCGGCGCCTGAGAGCCACCAGTAACCGGTGTCACGATGGTGTGGCGCCGGAGCCAACTGCGCCAGTAATAAGGAGAGCAGAACATGGCGAAGACGGTTGTTGGTCTTTTCGACAGCTTTGCGGAGGCCCGAAACGCGGTCCAGGACCTTGTTGATATGGGCATCGCGCGCGACCAGGTCAGCCTTGTGGCGAGCGACGCCCGCGGCGAGCTGGGCCTGGATCGCGAGCAGAGCGAAGGGACGGCCGCGGCCGACGGCGCCGGCGCCGGGGCAGTCGGCGGCACCCTTGCCGGCGGCGCCCTCGGCCTGCTGATTGGCACCGGCCTGCTCGTCATCCCCGGCATCGGCCCCGTGCTCGCCGCCGGCCCCCTGGCCGCGGGGATCGGGACGGCGACCGCGGCGATCGGCGCGACGGCGCTCGGCGCCGGGATCGGGGCGGCCACCGGCGGCCTGCTCGGCGGCCTGATCGGCGCTGGCGTGCCCGAAGCCGAGGCCCACACCTACACCGAGGGCGTCCGCCGCGGCGGCACCCTGGTCAGCGTCAGCAGCGACGATATGCAGGCCGAGCAGGTGCGCGATGTTCTGCTCCGCCACGGCGCGATCGACATCGACCGGCGCAGCGCCGAGTGGCGCACCGACGGCTGGGAAGGCCGCTCCCTGTCCGCCAGCGACCGCGCGGGCGACTCGGCGGGCGACGACTGGCAGGATAGCAGCAAGGTCGGCACCGGCACCGGCACGGTCGCCGGCGCCGCCACCGGCGCGGCCATCGGCGCCGTCGGCGGTCCCGTCGGCGCTGTGATTGGCGGTGTGGCCGGCGCGGCTACGGGCGCCGCCGCTGGTGCGGCGGGCGACGTGGCCGGCGAGCGCGCCGAGGATAACGCCGACACTTACAGCGAGCGCCGCCGCGACTACGACCCGAGCGGCACCAGCCGGGGCGGCACCGATTACGGCGTCAGCAACATCGGCGGGCCGCCCAGCGCCACCGACCGGGTCGGCGACGACGTGGGCCGGACCGCGGATCGGGCCGGCGACGACTGGCAGGATAGCAGCAAGGCCGGCACCGGCACCGGCACGGTCGCCGGCGCCGCCACCGGCGCGGCCATCGGCGCCGCCGGCGGGCCCGTCGGCGCCGTGATCGGCGGCGTGGCCGGCGCGGCTACGGGCGCGGCCGCGGGGGCCGCGGGCGACGTGGCCGGCGAGCGCGCGGAGGACAGCGGCGCCCTGGGCGACGACTACAACCGTGGCGGCACGACCTCCACCTCCGGCGTCACCGGCATGGCCGGCGCCGCCAACCCGAACTACGACCAGACGGGCGGCATGAACCGCGACCTGCTCCAGCCCGAGAGCGGCGCGATGACCCGGGCCGACGATATTGCCGGGTCTGGCAGCGCCGGGATGACGGACCGCGATCCGGACTACGCGCGCGGCCAGCGCCACGGGGAGCCGACGGGCCAGCCCGACTATGCCCGCGGCCTCGACAGCACCAACACCGACGCCAGCTCCGACTTCGCGCGCGGCATGCGCGATGACAGCGCCCCGAGCGGCCACTCCGACTTTGCGCGCGGTATGCGGCAGTTCACCGACTACGACAGCGACTTCCGCGGCCACTACTCCTCGATGGGCTTCGGCGGCCGCGACTACAGCGACTACGAACCGGCCTACCGCTTCGGCCACGACTTCGCCGGCGACAACAGCTACACCGGCTCGTCGTGGAACGACGTCGAGTCGCACGCCCGCCAGCGCTGGGAGCGCGACAACCCCAACACATGGGAGCAGGTGAAGGACTCCGTTCGCTACGCCTGGGAGAAGGTGCGCGGCCACCGCTAATCGGGAGCGCCGCGACGGCACGGCGGGGGCGGGGCAAGTGCCCCGCCCCCGCGCTCGTATCCGGCCGCGGGCCGGGCAAAGCGAGGCGCCGGCGGAGCTGCTCCGCCGGCGCCTGCCGTTTGCGTTCGCGGGGATGTCTACCAGCGGCTGCGGCGCCGGCGCGACATCAGATAGCCCAGGCCGACAGCGCCGAGCACCCAGGGCAGCGGGTTGCGGCGGACAGCCATCGCCACGTCGGCGTAGATGCTGCTCAGGTCGGAGTCGCGCAGGTAGGTGCTGCCGCGCTCCAGCGTGTCGGCGGCGCGCTCGGCGAACTCACCGGCCGCGCCCTGGGGGGCCTGCTGGCGGAGCTGCTGGGCCGCGGCGCTCAGCCCATCGCCGGCGGCGTTGAGGGCCTGGTCGGCCTGGTCGTTGAGCCGGTCGGCGGCCTGGTTCGCCACGTCACGGGCCTGCTCCGCGGCCTGAGTCGCGGCGTCGCGGGCCTGCTCGGTCGCGCGGGCGGCAGCCTGGCGGGCCTGGCCGGCCGTCTCGCCGATCTTCTCGCCGGCCGCCTGCACGGCCCCCTTCGGAGAGTCGACCCCGATCGCGGCCGCCTGCTCGCCGTGGGCGAGCTGGGTGGTGCTGGGCGGGGTGTCCTCGTCGCCCACGTCCGGCCGCACAGGGGCGTTGGGACGGGTCGGGGTGTCTGCCATCGCGCTCAGGTCGTCGTCGGCGTGCCGCAGGTGGTCGCGCATGCGCTCGACCACCTCCTCGGTGGCGTCGGGCGAGGGGTGCTCGCCCACGTGGAGGTCGTCGGCGCCATCCGGGCGCCCGTGTCGCATCGCGTCGCTCATTCACTCCTCCTTGTATCGATGCCGCGGCGCACCGGCGCCTCTGGCCGTAGTCGTCACCCGATCTCGTCGCGCTCCGGCATCTCCGCGTCGGTCAGGCCGTAGCCCTCCGAGCGCAGGCACAGCCAGAGCCGGCTGACCAGCTCGGCGTCGAGCGGGCGCTGGTCGCCGGGCACTTCGCAGGCGTGGGCGTACTGGGTCACCAGGCGGTCCATACGCGAGCGCTCCCACTCGAGGCCGCGGCGTGTTTGTTGCTGCTGGTACATCGGTCCTCCCGCGCAAGAAGATGGCGTATGATGAAGGGCCGGCGGGGGGCGGCCGCGCCGGCGCTGGCTACCCGATCGGCTCCACGGCGACGGCGGCTGTGGCCGCCGGCACAGGGATGACCTCGAGCGGCTCGGCGGCCGAGGCCGCCCGCGTCTCGGGCTCCACCAAGGGCTGAGGGCCGTACAGCTCGATATAGCCGCAGGCCGTGCAGACCTGGGCAAGGATCGGCTGCGGGGCCGTGCCCTGGGGGCCCGACACCATCACTGGGCCCTGCGCGGTGACCAGTTCGCTCGCCCGAGTCTCGTTGTCACACTTCGCGCACCGGATCATTGGGGAACCTCCCTGCTGCCGCGAGCCGTTGCACGCTTCAACTACCCGCTTCGCGACCGGTGGACGCAAGAATCGTGCCGCGGCCCCAGGCGCGTCGCCATCGGCCGTGGTAGCCTGGTGCGGGAAGAAGGAAGTTGCGATCAGGGGGTGCCGATGAGCTTTGTCGATCAGGGCCTCGCGGCGCGGCTGGAGCTGGCCTCGGCCTGGCGCGCCGTCAATTATGTCCGCGCCCGGGCCGCGCTGGAGCCCGGCTGCGGGGCCGATGTGCTCCACACGGGCGGCGGGTACGCCGTCTACGGCGGCGCCGGCTCGCCCGTCTGCCGCGCGGCCGGGCTGGGCATGGCCGGGCCCGTGAGCCCGGCCGACCTCGACGCCGTCGAGGCGTTCTTCGCGGCGCGCGGCGCGGCCCCCGCCGTCGACCTATGCCCGCTGGCCGACGAGTCGCTGCTGGCGCTGCTACGCGAGCGCGGCTACCGGCCGTCCATATGGTTCAGCATCGTCTACGCCCCGCTGCCGCTCGCCATCCCGATTGACCCGGCGGTGCAGGTCGAGCTGGCCGGCCCCGCGGACGCCGATCTGTGGCTACGCACGGTCGGCGCGGGGTTCGTCGAGGGCGCCGAGCCCGACCCGGCGACGATCGCGGCCGTGACGCCAAACTTCTACGCTCCCGCAGGCGCCTGCTACCTCGCCCGCGTAGACGGCGAGCCCGCCGGCGGCGGCGGAGCATACGAGCACGGGGGCGCCGTCGAGCTTGGCGGCGCCAGCACCCACCCGCGCTTTCGCCGCCGTGGCGTCCAGCGGAGCCTGATCGCGCGGCGTCTCGCCGACGCGGCCGCCGCCGGCTGCGACCTAGCCCTTTCGCTCACCGAGCCCGGCAGCGCCTCGCAGCGCAACCTGGAGCGGCACGGCTTCCGGCTGGCCTACAACCGCCTCACCCTAACTCGGGCGAGCTAACGGCGGCGCGGCGGGCGCGGCGACACAGCCGCGGCTCGCCACGCCGCCCGTCCGAGCAGCACCATGCCGAAGTTGGGCGCCAGGGCGATCAGCAGCGAGCTGAGACCGAAGCCGGCCACGCGCAGGAGGCGCGGCCCAACCACGAGCCAGTATGCTATGATGCCCCCGGCCCCGTCGCAGAGCAGGAAAGGCGCGCCGTGCAGCTCGACCAGATCCTCCAGGGCGACTTCCGCGAGGTGCTGCCCGCCCTCCCCGACAAATCGGTCGACCTGATCTTCGCCGACCCGCCGTACAACCTCCAGCTGCGCCAGGAGCTGTGGCGCCCGAACATGACCCGCGTCGACGCCGTCGACGACGACTGGGACCGCTTCGACGACTTCGCCGCCTACGACGCCTTCACCCGAGCCTGGCTCGGCGAGTGCCGCCGCCTGCTCAAGGACACCGGCACCCTCTGGGCGATCGGCTCCTACCACAATATCTACCGCATCGGCGCGATCATGCAGGATCTCGGCTTCTGGTTCCTCAACGACGTGGTCTGGGTCAAGGCCGACCCGATGCCAAACTTCCGCGGCGTCCGCTTCACCAACGCCCACGAAACCCTGCTCTGGGCCAAGAAATCGCGCGGGCAGCGCCGCTACACCTTCAACTACCACGCAATGAAGCAGCTCAACGACGAGCGTCAGATGCGCAGCGACTGGTGGCTGCCCCTGTGCGGCGGCGCCGAGCGCCTACGCCGTGACGGCGTGAAGCTCCACCCGACCCAGAAGCCCGAGGCCCTGCTGTTCCGCGTGATCCTGGCCAGCTCCAACCCCGGCGACGTCGTGCTGGAGCCCTTCGCCGGCACCGCCACCGCCTGCGCCGTCGCCAAGCGCCTCGGCCGCCGCTTCGTGGGCGTCGAGCGCGAGGAGCTGTACGTCGACGCCGCCCGCGCGCGCCTCGCCGCTATCCCCGCCCCCGCCGCCGACGACGAGGTCTACGGCCTGGTCGAGACACGGCGCAGCGCCCCGCGCGTCGCCTTCGGCGCCCTGATCGAGCACGGCCTGCTCCTGCCCGGCCAGGAGCTGCTCTTCGACCGCCGCCCCGACCGCGCCGCCACCGTCCTCGCCGACGGCACCCTGCGCCTCGCCGACGGCACCCGCGCCTCCATCCACCGCGCCGGCGCCCTGCTCAGCGGCGCCCCCTCCTGCAACGGCTGGGAGCACTGGTTCTTCCACGACCCCGCCGGCGCGCTCGCCCCCATCGACACTCTCCGCCAGCAGGTGCGCGCCATGCTCCGCGGCGGGCGCGCGGAAGCGGGCCAGTAGGCCCAGCCCGCCCTGAGCCTACCCGAAGCGCCGCGACAGGCACTCCTGCGTGCGCTTGTCGCGGGGGTGGAGGAAGAGCTCGCTGGTAGGGCTGAACTCGACGAGCCGGCCGGCGCGCGTAGCCGGGTCATGAGCATACAGGCCGTGTGGTCGGAGACGCGGGCCGCCTGCCGCATGGTGTGGGTCACAGTCGCGATCGTGAAGCGGCCGCGCCGATCACCGGCGGCAGATGACAGCGCGAAGGGGCCGGAGGCGTACGCCCTCGGCCCCTGCTTGGCTACAGTCCGCCCGTCGTCGGACGCTAGGCGGCTGGCTGGCGGCGGAACCGGGCGTTCACCCGAACCACCACGAAGGCGACGACGGCGAGGGCGATCCCGATCAGCACGACGTCCTGGTACACCTCGACAAAGCCGAGGATGCGCTCCCAGTTCGCGCCGAGCATCACGCCGGCCACCGTCAGAAAGCTCGTCCAGATCGCGGAGCCGAGCGTGGTGAAGAGCAGGAAGCGGCCCATCGGCATGCGATTCATGCCGGCGGGCAGCGAGATCAGGCTGCGGATCAGCGGGATCACCCGGCCGGCGAAGACCATCACCTCGCCGTGCCGGCCGAACACAGCCAGGCTCTTGTCCAGATCCTCCTCCGACAGCAGAAAGAATCGGCCGAAGCGGCGGAAGAAGGGACGCACCAGCGGCTCGCCGGCCAGCCGCCCGATATAGTACAGGGCGAGCGCCCCCAGCACCGAGCCGAGCGTGCCGGCCAGGATGGTCAGCACGAGGTTGTACTCGCCGTTCGCCACCTTGAAGCCGGCGAAGGGCATCACCAGCTCGGAGGGGATCGGCGGGAACAGGTTTTCGGCGAACATCACCAGGGTGATGCCGGGGTAGCCGATCGCCGTGATGATCTGATCGATCCAGATCTGTATCTGGGCCATTACCTCTGACAACGAGAACATGCGGTCGTCCTTTATCCTTTGGCTGGCTGATAGCGGGCTACCGTTCCGGCCTCGTCGCCCGATAGCTGCCGGTTATGGTAGGGGAGGCGGCCCGCCACGTCAAGCGCCCGCCGATGACAATCCTGTAGTGAGGGCGCGCGGGGCGCCCCGCGCAGTATAATATAGCTCCGCCGGCCCGGGCTCACAGCCCCGGCCTCCCGCAGCACAGCCGCGCCCGGCCCACGACCCGTCAGGCTTATGAGCGCTCTCTCCCCGAAGTTCTGCGGCGCGTGCGGCGCGGCTCTGCCGCCGGGCGACCCGCGCTTCTGCATCGAGTGCGGCAAGCCGCTGCGCCCCGGCCTGCCGCCCGAGCCCGCCGCGCCGCCCGCGCCAGCCCCGGCCGGGGCGACGGTGCGCCTCGGCAACGCGAGGGTCGAGCAAAGCGTGATCGGGGGCACGGTGCGCCTCCCGACCGGCGGCGCCGTGCCGCCCGGCCTGTGGGTCCGCGACGAGCCCCCCGGCCCCGCCGACGTGGTAGCGATCTACCCGCCCCTGCGGGCCGTGCGCGGCGGCTGGAGCGGCCAGGCCGGGCGGGGCTGGCGCCAGGCGGATCGCTCCGCCGCCGGTCCGGAGCTGATCTTCCGCTTTGTCGCCGAGGTCGAGTGGTTCCCCGCGCCCGGGTGCGGCGGCGGCCGGCGGCTCCAGGTCCAGGTCGAAGCCGACTCGCGCTCCTCCGAGGGCCGCGAGCGGCGCGGCTTCCGCTACGGCCTGCGCCGCGATGGCCCTATGCGCGTGGCAACGGCCCGCTGGCTGGAGGGCGCCGGTCCCCTCCCCCAGATCCAGATCATGGCCCCGCCGCGCGTCCCTCGCGTCTCCGACGTCGCCGAGGAGGTCGCCGCCATGCCCGACGGCGAGGCCGACCAGTGGGCGGCCGGCACTCGGGCGCCGGGCCTGCACCGGCTGCGCCTCCCCGGCTGGCCGACCCAGGAGCACACCCCGGTCGGTCGCGCGATCACGCTCGTGCCCACCGGCGAGGCCGCCTTCCGGCCGGGCTGGTGGCGGCGGCTGGCCGGCGGCCCGCCGCGCTTCCGCGTCCGGCTGGAGCGGCCCCTCGTCTGCACCCTCGACGAGTGGGAGCGCCGCCTCCCTCGCGTCCGCGACGAGGCCCGCCAGCTCGGCCTCGACCTCGACCCCGCCCAGGCCGCCGAGTGGTGGCTCGACCGCTACGGCCACGACGGCGCGATCTTCACCGCCGCCGCGGCCCGCTTCGGCGCCGATACCATCGTGATCGCCTTCCGCCGCTCCCAGCTCGCGCGCGTCCACTAGGACTCTGAGCAGCGCCGCTGTGAGCGCAGGGGTGGACGCCCGCCCCGTCAGCCCCCGGCGGCGGTGATCTCCCCCCGCAGGTCCCGCCCCACCAGCTCGCGCACCTCGCGGGGCGTGTAGCCGGCGCTGAACAGGAAGAACAGTTTGGCCAGGGCGGCCTCGGCCGTCATGTCGCGGCCGCTGACCACGCCGGCGCGGGCGAGGGCGGCGCCGGTGGCGTAGGCGTCGAGGTCGACCCGGCCGCGCAGGCATTGGGTGCAGGCCACGATGACCACGCCGCGGGCGCTGGCGGCGGCCAGGGCGTCGAGCAGGGCCGGGTCATCGGGGCCGTTGCCGGCGCCGTAGGCCTCCAGCACCAGGCCGCGCAGGGGGGCGAGCACGGCGGCCACCATCTCGGGGGAGATGCCGGGGAACAGCCGGAGCGCGCCGATACGCACCCCGGGGTCGATCGGCTGCACGCTGAGGGGGGCGTCGGGGGCGGGCGGGGGGAGGGCCAGGCGCCGGTCGACGGCGATCTCGATCCCGGCGGTGCCGAGGGGTGGGAAGTTCGGCGAGTCGAAGGCCTCCAGGCCGCTGGCGTTGACCTTGCTGGCCCGGCAGCCGCGCAGCAGCCGGCTGCCGAACCACAGGCACACCTCGGGGATGGGCTCGTGGGCGGCGATCAGCAGGGCGGTGAGCAGGTTCTCGCGGGCGTCGCTGCGCAGCTCGCTGAGCGGAATCTGCGAGCCAGTCAGCACCACAGGCTTGGCCAGCCCGCGCAGCATAAAGGCCAGGGCCGACGCGGTGTAGGCCATCGTGTCGGTGCCGTGGAGCACCACAAAGCCGTCGTACTCGGCGTAGTGGGCGGCGATGTCGTCGGCGATCAGCGTCCAGTCCCGCGGGGTCATCGTCGCCGAGTCGCGCAGGGTGGCGTACTCGCGCACGTGGTACGCCGGCGCCCGCGGGTCGCGCAGCTCGGGGAGCTCGGCCATCAGGCTGGCGAGGTGGCCGGGCGCCGGCGCGTAGTGCCCGCCCACCCGGCGCATCCCGATCGTGCCCCCGGTGTAGGCGACGTAGACCCGGCGGCGGCCCTGGCTCATGCTGCCCACCCCGAGCGCAGGCGGCCCGCGGCGGGTGCGGGGCGGCGCCGCGCGGCTCACCCGATCCGGGTGTCGTCCCACTCTAGCTCGGAGCGCCCGATCCGGACGGTGTCGCCGTTCTGCACGCCCGCCGCCACGAGGGCGTCGCTGATCCCGGCGGCGTCGAGCACGCGCTGCACCCGATCCACCGCCTCGTCCTGGTTGAAGTTGGTCATCGCCACCAGGCGCTCGATCTTGACCCCGCGCACGCGGAAGACGCGGTCGCCCTCCTGCTCGACGAAAAAGTCATTCTCGTTGACGGGGGGCAGCGGCCAGGCCAGGGGCTCCTCGTCGTCGCCGGCGGGCTCGCGGGCGGGCACGGGCAGCTCGCGCAAGATATCGGCGGCGCGACGCAGCAGATCATCGACGCCCTCGCGGGTGGCGGCGGCGATCGGGAACAGGTTCTCGGGGGGCACGCCGAGCTCGCCGCGCAGCCGCTCCAGCTGCTCCCGGGCCTCCGGCAGGTCCAGCTTGTTCAGGGCGACGAGCTGGGGCCGCTCGGCCAGCTCGGGCTGGTACAGCCGCAGCTCCGCGTTGATCTGGCGGAAGTCGTCGGCCGGGTCGCGCCCCTCGGTGCCGGCGGCGTCCACGACGTGGATCAGCAGGCGCGTCCGCTCGACGTGGCGCAGGAAGTCGTGGCCGAGGCCGACGCCGGCGTGTGCGCCCTCGATCAAGCCCGGGATGTCGGCGACCACGAAGCGGTCGTGGCGGCCCACGTCGACGATCCCGAGGTTGGGCTGGAGCGTGGTGAAGGGGTAGTTGGCGATCTTGGGCTTTGCGGCGCTGATCACCGAGAGCAGCGTCGACTTGCCGGCGTTGGGGAAGCCGACCAGGCCGACGTCGGCGATCAGCTTCAGCTCCAGCTCCAGCTCCAGCTCCTGGCCGGGCTCGCCCAGCTCAGCGATGCGCGGGGCCTGGCGGGTGGCGTTGGTGAAGTGGACGTTGCCGAGGCCGCCCTTGCCGCCGCGGGCCGCCAGCAGCCGCTGGCCGGGCCGGGCCAGGTCGATCTCGTAGGCCTCGCCGTCGATCGTCGCCCGCACCACCGTGCCGGGGGGGACGCGCACCGTTAGGTCGCGGCCCTGGCGGCCGTGCATGTTGTTCTTCTGGCCGTTGCCGCCGCTTTCGGCGGTGAACTTGCGCTCGTAGCTGAAGCTGAGCAGCGTGTTCAGCTCCGGGTCGGCCTCAAGAAAGACGTGGCCGCCGCGCCCGCCGTCGCCGCCGTTGGGGCCGCCGCGGGGCACAAACTTCTCGCGGCGAAACGTCGCCGAGCCATTGCCCCCGGCGCCCGACTTGACGGTGATCGTCGCGCGGTCAAAAAAATCAGTTGCCATAGCTCCAGAACGGCGCGGCTCGCGGAGCGCGTAGCACCAGGCGGCCGGACACCGCGAACCTTACCAAAAGACAGAACCGCAGAGGAACAGGGGCGCGGCGAGGTTCATCACCTCTGCGCCTCTGCGCCTCTGCGGTGAAAGGGGTCGGCGGCCGCCTAGGCCTTTGTCTCGCCCTCGGCCTTCTTCTCGGCGGTGGTGGCGGGCGCCTCGTCGTCGCGGACCGCCTTCTTGAACTCGCGGATGCTGCCGCCGAGCGCGCCGCCGATGCCGGCGAGCCGGCCGACGCCGAAGACCGCGATCACGATCACCAGAATAATCAGCAACTCCCAGGGACCAGGCATACCCATTGCTCACTCCTTGGCGGGCCCTTGCCCTGTTGGGGTGACCCGTGCATCGCGCCGGGCCGTTGTCGCAGCGCCCGACTATCTATCGCCGTTTCCGTTAGCTACGCCGTTGTTGCCTCATTATACCCCACCGGGGGGGTGTGTCAACACATCCTACCCCCGCCCGGCGGCCGCCGCGTAGGCCTGCAGCGTGCGCTCCGCCGTGGTGCGCCAGTTGAACTGGCCGGCCCGGCGCAGGCCGCGCGCCCGCAGCTCCTCGCGCAGCTCGGCGTCGCCGAGAACCCGGCTGATCGCGTCCGCCAAAGCCGCCGCGTCGGTTGGGGGGGCCATGAGACCGGCGTCACCTACTACTTCGGGAAGACTGGCGCTGTTGGATGTCACCACCGCCGTCCCGCACGACATTGCCTCCAGCGGAGGCATGCCGAAGCCTTCGTAGATCGAGGGAAACACAAAGACGGTGGCCGCCGCGTACCAGAGCGGCAGCTCCTCCTCGTCGATATAGCCGACAAAGCGCACCCGCTCGCGCAGCCCCAGCCGCTCCAGCTGCTCGAAGATCGGCTGGTACAGCCAGCCCTTGCCGCCCCCGATCAGCAGCGGCGCGTCGGGGTGGCGGCGGGCCACCTCCACGTAGGCCTGGAGCAGGGTGGGCAGGTTTTTGCGCGGCTCCAGCGTGCCCACATACAGCGCGAACCGCTCGGGCAGGCCGTGGCGGGTGCGCAGCCGCTCCACCGCCCCCGACGCCGGCGGCACAAAGTGGGACCTGGCGGCGTTCGGCGTCACCACCACCCGCTCCGCGGGCACGCCGAGCAGGCCCACCACCTCGCGCTTGGTGTGCTCGGAGACGGCGAGCACCCGCGCGGCGCGGCGGGCGGTGAGCCGGGTGGCGAAGTCCAGGTAGGTCCGGTTGTAGGCCCGGAACGTCTGGGGGAAGCGGATAAAGGCCAGGTCGTGGATCGTCACCACGGAGGGGACGGGGCAGGCCAGCGGCACCACGTTCAGCGCGCCGTGGAACACGTCGGCGCCGATGACCCGCAGCAGGGCGGGGGCGAGCAGCTGCTCCCAGGGGATGCGGACGCGCGGGTTGATCGTCGGCAGCAGGCTCGGCCGGACCGAGAAGTTGGCCGGCAGGCCGAGGGCCGCCGCGCCGAGCCCGCGGGTGGTGTAGATCGTGTAGCGGTTCGCGCGGTCGATCTGGCCGAGGTGCGCGAGCACCTGCTCGATATAGTGCGACACCCCGGCGCGCCGGAACGAGCGCGTGTGGGCGAGCAGGTGGGCGTTGACGGCGATATGCATACTAGGGGCTTGTGGCCACGCTGTCGGGGGCGTCGAAGGTGTGGCTCGGCACCAGGCCCCAGTCGCTGAAGGGGTAGTAGATCACCCAGGCCTTGCCCACCACCCGGTCCAGCGGGAGCGAGCTCCACTCGCGCGAGTCGCTGGAATTGGCCCGGTTGTCGCCCATCACGAAGATGGTGCCGCTCGGCACCGTCACGGGGCGCTCGTAGCAGTCCGAGCCGGCCATGCAGTAGGTCGAGCCGCCCCCCAGGTAGGGCTCGTCGAGGGGGGCGCCGTTGATGTACACCTGCCCATCGCGCACCTCCAGCGTGTCGCCGGGGAGGGCGATCACCCGCTTGATGTAGTCCTTGCTCACGTCGCGGGGGTACTCGAACACCACGATGTCGCCGCGCTGGGGCATGTGGAACGGGTAGATGATCCGCTGGGGGAGCGACTCCTGGCCGGGCAGCAGCCGCAGCGGCGCGTTCAGGTCGAAGTGGAAGTAGACCAGCTTGTTGACCAGGATGTACTGGCCGGTGTGCAGCGTCGGCTCCATGCTGGAGCCCTCGATGGTGAAGTTCTGCACGATCCCGCGCACGATGAAGAAGACCAGCAGGATGAAGATCGCCGTCTCCAGCAGCTCGCGGACGACGCCGCGGACGCGGACGGGGCTGGCCTCTGCGCGCGGGCTCTCGTGGTCGGGGATGGGCTCCCACTGGCCGGTTTCGCCGGGGCTGGGGGGGGCGGGCGAGGGGTCGACGCCGAACTGGCGTGGTGTCTGATCCATACTATTGACGCGCACAGAGACGGGGCTTCTGTGCTACACTTTTTGTATACTAAATGCGCCCGAGCACGCCGACCGAAGGGGCCGGCCCCTCTGTTGGCCCCTGGCATTATACTCGAAGGGGTAGCAAAATGCCAGGTATCCCGGCCCCCGACGACGCGCCGCCTGCCCAGGAGCCTCCATGTCAACACCCATCGCCGAGCTGGCGTCGCCCCGCGACGACGGCGCCACCGAGTGCCTGGCCTGCGCGTGGCGCTGCATCCTGCGCCCCGGCGACCCGGGCCGCTGCAACGTCCGCGTCGGCACCGAGGCGGGGATCGCGCTGCTCAACCACGCCCTGATCAGCGGCGCCGCCATCGGCCCCGTCGAGGACCACCGCCTGTGGCACTTTTTCCCGGACTCGCTGGTGCTCTCGATCGGCGGCTGGGGCTACGCTTTCCCCGCCGACCAGGGCCGCGGCCAGTACGCCGCCATCCCCGACGACCCGGCCAAGCAGCGCCGGCTCGACCCGGACCGCGCCGCCACCTTCGCCCTGGAGCGCCTGTGCCGCGGCGTCGTCTGGGCCTACGGCGAGCCCGCGGTCAACTTCGAGTATGTGCTGGCCCTGCTCCAGCTGTCGCGGGCCTCCAGCCGCTACACCGCCCTGTGCACCACCGGCTTTTTCACCCCCGACGCCCTTGAGCAGCTCGGCCTGTACCTCGACGGGATCAGCCTCGACCTGCGCGGCTTCTCCGACGCCGCCTACGCCCGCCTGGGCGGCATCCCGGACTGGCGCGTCGTCCTTGCCAACGCCGAGCACGCCAGAACCCACTGGCACTGCCACATCGAAGTCTCCACCCGCATCCACCACGGCGTCAACGACGACCCGGACGAGCTGCGCGCCCTGGTCGGCTGGGTCCGCGACGCCCTCGGCGCCCACACCCCCTGGCACGTGCTCCCCGGCGACGCCGGCAGCGAGACGGCCGCCGCCGTGGTCCGCGCCAAGCGCATCGGCCACGAGGGCGGCCTCCACTACATCTACGGCGCCGAGGCCAACCAGGCCACCCGCTGCCCCGCCTGCGGCGCCACCCTTGTCACCCGCACCAACGGCGTCGCCCGCCTCGTCGGCCTCAACGGCGCCCAGTGCGCCAACTGCGGCCACGACACCAAGATGCACCTGTCGATCTTCAAGCAGCGCTAGCGCGCTTACCGGGCGAGCGCCGGCAAGTACAGCCGCTCCTCACGCGCGGCCGAGTTCACCTGGAGGCGCAGCAGGCTCTCGGGCGACTCGTTGCCCGCCGCGTCCACCGCCTTGTAGCGCAGGGTGTAGCTGCCGTCTACCAGCTCGCCCAGGTTGACGGACCCGCCCGGGAGGTTGCGCCACTCGACGCCGTCCAGGCTCACCCGCAGCGCGCTCATCCCGGCGCCGCCCATGTCGTCGGCGGCCAGCGTCAGGCCGCGCAGCCGGCGGAAGACGGGGCCGAGCCGCGTATCAACCTCCGCGCCCACGCCGGCCAGGCCGTCCACGAGTGGGCCGAACTCCGGCCAGCCGGGCATCTGCACCCGGTAGCCCGCCACCGCGTCGCCACTGCGCTCGAAGTACTTGATGCTCAGCACATGGCGCCCCGCCGCCAGCCGCACGCTCCCGGTCTGCGTCGTGGCGGCGTGGAGGCCCGGCGCCTGCGCCACCACCTGCCTGTCGACCCACAGCCACGCGCCGTCGTCGCTGGTCAGCTCGAAGCGGTACTCGCCCTCGACGGGCGCGATAAACACCCGGGTCTGCTCGACGATGAAGTTGTCCACCACCCCCGGCACCGGCCCGCCGTCGGCCCAGTCGGCGAGCGCGCCGTCCCAGGCGAAGCTGCCCAGGTAGTCGCCGCGCACGATCGAGAGCGGGCTGCGCGTGCGGGCCAGGAAGTTGTCGGGCATGGCCCCCAGCCGGTAGGCCTGGGCCATCGGCCGCAGCTGCTCGTCGTAGGCCACCGGCGCGGGCGCCTGGCGCTCCGCTGTCACCGTGATCGCCGGCACCGCGAGGCCCTGGGCCTGGTAGGCCACGTACTCCTGGATCAGGCCGGCCTGAAGCTGCACCGTACCCGGCTCGCGGAAGCGCACATAGCCGACCACCTCGCGGGTCTCGCCCGGGGCGAGGGGGCCGTCGATGCCCCAGCGCCACGGGTAGCCGCCGCTTTCGCCCCCGCACGTCACCTGCCGGTTGGCCGGGCCCAGGGTCAGCCGGAAGCGGCCGCCCTCCTTCGGAAAGGCCGGGTAGTCCTGCCCGGGCGCGCCCAGGAAGCACTCGCCCTCGTCATACACATAGCCGTTTGCCGGGTCGTAGCTGGCGTCCAGGTCGGGGCGCGTGCCGGCCTGCGGGTCCTGGCTTTCGGCCGTCGCGCTGCCGCTGTTGCGGATGGTGAAGGTGACTTTGAGCAGCTCGCCCGCCGCCACAGTGGTGCGCTCGGGGCGCACCGCCAGCAGGTCGACCCGCCGGGCCTCCGGGGCCTCGCGCACGAACTGGACCGCGTCGAAGAAGACCACCCGCCGCGCGCTGTACGGCTCGCCCGTCAGGTCGTCGAGAAAGACCGAGCCGCCCGTGCCGGCGTTGAACTGGAAGCTGCCCAGGCTGACCCAGCCGCGCTGGGCGCCCTGGTTGACGCGCACCTCCCGCTCGCCCTCGGCGCTGCGCACCCGGTAGCGCGCGTTCGCCGTCGGCGCCCCCGCGTCGCAGCCCTCGGGGATGTGGACGAGCACCCGGTAGCGGCCGGCCGCCGGGATGTTCGGCGTCCACGTCGCGCTGTTGCTGCTCTCGGCCGCGCTGTCCGTCGCGTAGGTGTAGATCGCGCTCCCGCCGTAGCCGCAGCTGGTGTACCAGCTGGCGCTGCTGCGCTGGAAGCTGCGCTCCAGCTCGTCGATCGTCAGGTCGCCGTTGTCGCCCCCGCCCGCGCCCCCGTTCAGGCGCGCCCCCACCCGCTGGCGCACCGAGGGCAGGGTGTCGAGCAGCCGGTCGCCCGGGCAGGTCGTGTGGCCGGGCGTGGCCTGGCGGTGGCCGGCGATGTTCTCGACCACGGCGCCGGCGTGGAAGGGGTTGCAGTAGCGCGAGATCGAGCAGCCGTAGTAGAACGAGCGCCCGAGCGGGTCGATCCGCTTCTGGCCGGCCTTCCAGGCCAGCAGCTCGACGAGCTGATCCACCGCGCGCGGCTGCGGGTCGACGCTGGCGTAGGTGCCGATCAGCACCACGCCCATGGAGCCGTAGTTCGCCGTGTCGTGGAAAGCCACCGCGTCGTCGCCGCCCGCCCGGCCCTCGTAGATCACGCCGTTCGGGTCGATCAGGTAGTTGTACCCTACGTCGCCCCACCCGCGCGTGAAGGTGTGGAACGACCAGATCGCGCGCACCCGGTCGGCCCAGCTTTGCTGCCCGCCGCTCAGGCTGTTGGCGTCGGCGCTGTGGTGCACGACCATGTGGTTGACGGGGTAGTAGACCGGCCGGGCCCGGCTGCTCTGCCCGTCGGGGCTGCCCCAGGCCATGCGGCTGACCACGCCGGGCTTGCCGACGCTGGCCAGCTCGCCGGCCATCAGCGCGGGGGCCGGCTGCGGGCTTTGCGGGCCGAAGCGGGCGTCGACGGTGTTCACCTCGACGCGGCGCAGCTCCGGCAGCGCCCCGTCGGGGCCAGGGTCCATGTGGGCGCGCACCTGCCAGAAGCGGGCGCCCTCGCCGGCGTAGATCTCCTGGCTCCAGAACACATCGGCGCCGTCGGCCGGCACGTGGAGGTCGGGGTTCTCCTCCACCTCGCCCCACCGCGTCCAGGCCGTGCCGTCGAGGCTGGCCCGCACCTCGAGCGTCAGCGTGTGGCTGACCGGCTGGCTGGCCTCCCAGCGCAGCAGCATATGGGTGAACGGCCGCGGCGCCGCGGAAACGGGCGACAGGTAGCCGGCGCCGATGCCGGCGAGCAGGGCCGCGCCGGGGGCCGGCTCGGTGCTCAACACGGCCTTGTCGGGGCGGCCGGTGGCGGCGTCGGCGAGGGCCCGGGCGTCGGCCTGGCTGGCGCTGAGGGTCAGGGTGATCAGGATCGAGGCGGCGATCAGCAGCTGGGCCGCGATCAGGCGTGGGTGCGTGCGCACAGCGAACCTCCGTGGGCTGTTGGAAAACCGCCCCCATGCTAACAACTATGGGCCGTAGTGCCAGCCCTCCCCGATGACGATTCGATGACATAGGCGTCCTTCTCAGCTCTGCCTCAGGCGGGCGTCAGCGAGCGGCCCGCCCTTGACCGCCCACCTCCGCCCGGCTATACTGCCGCCCAGATCATCCAGGCCGAGGAGGGCGACGATGCGCGTGCTGCTGCTCGACAACTACGACTCGTTCACCTATAACCTGTTCCAGTACCTGGCCGAGCTAGGCGCAGCCGTGGAGGTGCGCCGCAACGACCAGATCAGCGTGGCCGAGGCCGCCGGTCTGCGGCCGGACCGGATTGTGGTCAGCCCGGGCCCCTGCACCCCGGCCGAGGCCGGCATCAGCGTCGCCCTCATCCAGGAGCTCGGCCCCCACATCCCGACCCTCGGCGTCTGCCTCGGCCACCAGGCCCTCGGCGCGGCCTACGGCGGCGCGGTTGTGCGCGCCCCCCAGGTGATGCACGGCAAGCGCTCGCCCATCCACCACGAGGGCGCGGGCGTCTTCGCGGGCCTGCCCGCCCCCTTTACCGCCACCCGCTACCACTCCCTGATCGTCCGCCGCGACGACCTGCCCCCCGAGCTGGAGGTCACGGCCTGGACGGAGGACGGCCTGATCATGGGCCTGCGTCACCGCGAGCACCCCATCCAGGGCGTCCAGTTCCACCCCGAGTCCATCCTCACCGACCACGGCAAGCAGCTGCTCGGAAACTTCCTCGGCGGCGCGTGAGCCTGTTCCTCGGTTCCGTCTCTGGTCGGATGCGAGCGGCAGCGCCGCCGTGCTACCCTTGGCCCATGCTGTACATCGCCGACAACAAGCTTTCTGGCGCGAACCTGATCGCCTGCGACTGGTTCGCGGGGCTGCGCGGCCCGCTCATGGCCGCAGTGTGCCCTTTTTCCGAGAGCTAGCCGGCGACGTCGGCACCGTTGAGAAGGCACAGGCCGTGGGCGCGACGAGCCCCGCGGCCTTTTTGTGTGCCCGACGGCGGCTCGCGCGCCCCAACCAGCAGGAGGACCCCGATGGAGATGGAGACCGTGAGCCAGCAGCCGCAGCTCGACGAGCGCCGGGCCTTGATGATGTCGCTCCAGGCCCTGCTCGACCTGGAGATGCTGCGCGTCGTGGCCGCCCTCACGCCCGGCGAGCGCCCGCTCGCCCCCCTGGCCGCAGAGCTCGGCGTGGCGGCCTCGTTGAGCCGCGGCCCGCTCGGCCGCCTGATCTTTCTGGAGATCGTGGCGGTGGAGCAGCGCGACGGCCAGCTGTTCTGCCGCCTGAACCGGCGCCGCTTCCACGCCCTCAACGGCGCGCTCCAGCGGCTCGGGCGCGACCTGTTCGCCGCCGAGCGCCCCGCCAGCGCCGCCGACGGCGCCGACCTCGCCGAGGCCGACAAGCGCGTCCTGCGCACCCTGCTCCGCGACGAGGAGCTGAAGGAGATCCCGTCGGGCCAGCGGCTCCAGGCCGTGCTGCGCTGGCTCGCCGCCAAGTTCGAGCCCGGCCGCCGCTACCCCGAGCGCGAGGTCAACGAGCTGCTCAAGCGCCACCACCCCGACTTCGCCACCCTGCGCCGCGCGCTGGTCGACTTCCGCTACCTCGCCCGCGAGCGCGAGGTCTACTGGCGGCTCGAAGGGCCCCCGGCGGCCGAGTAGGTTCTCGAGGGCGCCACAATCGCGCGGCGGCGCGGAGTGTTGGCCGTGGACTTGCACCAGCCTGTGCTGTGCGGACCCCCAGCCCGTGTCCGAATCATATCGGCTAACATTCCTTACAGAACCAGCACATCTCTGCGCGCTCTGCGCCGCTGCGGTAACAAGCATGACGATCGTGTTCGTCTTTCTGGACGGGGTGGGGCTGGCCCCCGCCGGCCCCGCCAACCCGCTGTCGACCGAGCCGTCCCCGCGCCTGCGCGCGCTGCTCGGCGGCCCGCTGACCCTGGAGCAGGCCCGCGAGGGGCCGGGGCTGCTGCTGCGCCCGATCGACGCCGCCCTCGGCGTGCCGGGCCCCCCGCAGAGCGGCACCGGCCACGTGGCCCTGCTCGCCGGGGTGAACGCCCCGGCCCTCCACGGTCGCCACCAGCCGAACTTTCCGCCGGTGGCCCTGCGCCCGCTGCTCGCCGAGCGCTCGCTGCTGCGCCGGGCCAGCCTGGCCGGGCTGCCGGTGGCCTTCGCCAACGCCTTCACGCCCGGCTACTGGCGAGCGGTCGAGGCCAGGCGCATCCGCCGCTCGGCCAGCGTCATCGCCGCCGAGGGCGCCGGCGTCCGCCTGCGCGACCTCGACGACCTCCACGCCGGCCGGGCCCTCAGCTGGGACATCACCGGTGAGGCGGTCGTCGCCCACGGCGAGGGCGAGGGTTTCGCGCCGCTGACGCCGGCCGCGGCGGGCGCGGTGCTCGCCGGCCTCGCCCGCGATCACGCCCTCGTCTTCTTCGAGTGCTTTCTCCCCGACCTCGCCGGCCACGGGCGCCTCGGCCCCGGCGGCCCCGCCCGCGCCGTCGAGCTGGTCGACGGCCTGCTCGGCGGCCTGCTCGACGCCCGCGCCCCCGGCGACACCCTGCTCGTCACCAGCGACCACGGCAACCTGGAGGACGCCGGCAGCAGCGTCCACAGCGATGCCCCCGTCCCCCTGCTGGCCGTCGGCCCCGCCGCCCCGGCCTTCGCCGGCGTCGAACGGATCGACCAGGTGGCCGACGCCATCCTCGCCGTTCTCGGCGTGCTATGATGAAAAGCGGGCTGGTTGGCCCAGGCCGCCGCGGCCGCTCTCCGGCCCGTCGATCCCGTGAACGTCGTGCCCCGCCGGGCGGGTTTGGAAGAGGAACGAGCGATGAGCGCTGAGCGGCCGGTCCGGGTGCTGTTCGTCTGCATGGGCAATATCTGCCGCTCGCCAATGGCCGAGGCGGTGTTCCGGCACCTCGTCGCCGAGGCCGGCCTGGCCGACCGCTTCGCGATCGCGTCCGTCGGCACCGGCCCGTGGCACGTCGGCAAGCCGCCCCACCACGGCACGCTGGCCCTCCTGGCCCAGCGCGGCGTCGACCACGGCGGAAAACGCGCCGCCCAGCTCGTCGTCGCCGACTTCGACCGCTATGACTACATCGTCGCGATGGACGAGGAGAACCTGGCGGATATGAGCCAGCTCCACCGCCCGGCCGGGGGCCGGGCCCGCCTGCTGCTCGACTTCGCCCCCGAGACGGGCGAGCGCGAGGTGCCGGACCCGTACTACACCGGCGGCTTCGACTACGTCTACGAGCTCGTCCTGGCCGGCTGCCGCGGCCTGCTCGCCCACATCCGCGAGCGCGAGGGGCTGTGAGCGCCCCCCCCGCCGCCGACTACGCCGCCACGATCGCCTTCGCCGCCGAGCTGCGCGGCGAGCCGGCGCGCGTGGTCAGCAAGCGCGGCCTGGAGGCGTTCGACCGCGTCCCCGACGCCGCTTTGCTCGCCGCCCGCCAGGTCCAGCCTGGCCCCGCCGAGCGCGTGCTCCTGCTCGGCTGCGGCAACGGCGCCCTCGGCGTGGCCCTCGCCCGCCAGCTCCCCGACGGCCGCCTGACCCTGCACGACCCGAGCCTGGTCGCCCTGCGCATGGCCGCCCTGACTTTGGAGGCAAACGGCATCCTGGGGGCCGAGATCAGCGCGCGGATCTCGCTCCTGCCGGAAGCAGCCGGCGCCTATGACCGGGTGGTGATCCTGGCCCCCCGCGGCCGCGCCCTCGGCCGGCGCTGGCTCGTCGAGGCGCTCGCCCTGCTCCGGCCGGGCGGCCGCCTATGCCTCGCCGGCGCCAACGAGGCTGGCGTCCAGCCCCTGATCGCCGACGCCGCCGCCCTTTTCGGCGCCGCCGGCGTGGTCGGCTACGGCCGCGGCTGCCGCGTCGCCGAGGCCATACGCCCCCCCGAGCCGCCCGCCCCGCCGCCGTGGGCCGCGCAGCCGGGCATCGCCCCGGGGACGTGGTCCAGGGTGAAGGTGCCGCTGCCGGGCGGCGAGGCGGAGCTGCTCAGCCTCCCCGGCGTCTTCAGCTTCGACCGGCTGGACGCCGGGACGGCCTTCCTGCTCGACCACCTCCCATCGCCGGCCGGCGCGCGCGTGCTCGACGCCGGCTGCGGCTTCGGCCCGCTGGGCGCCGCCGCCGCCCGCGCCGGCGCCGCCCACGTCGATATGCTCGACGTCAACCTGCTCGCCGTGGCCGCCGCCGCCGCAAACATCACGCGGCTGGACCTACGCGCTGACGCCCTCCCGAGCGACGCCCTCGACGCCGTCGCGGGTCGCCGCTACGACCTGATCGTCAGCAACCCGCCCTTCCACGCCGGGCGCGAGGTCGACACCGCGATGGCCGCGGCCTTTATCGGCCAGGGCCGCGCCCTCCTGGAGCGCGGCGGGCGCATGGCCCTGGTCGCCAACCGCTTCCTGCCGTACGAGCGGCTGCTCGCCCCCGCCTTTCGCCACGTCACCCGGGCCGCCGAAAGCCGGGCCTACCATGTGATCGTGGCCGAGACGTAGCGGCGAGCGCCCGGCGCCCCGTCTTCCGCCATATGAGGAATCTTATGGAACCTGCGCGGCTCGCCGAAACCCTGCGGGAGCTGGCGACGTTTTTCGCCGGCCGGGGCGTGCGCGCGTGGCTCGTCGGCGGCGCCGCCCGCGACATCGCCCGCGGCAGCCCGCCAAGCGACCTTGACGTGGCCGCCGACGGCGACGGGCTGGCCCTCGCCCGCGCCATCGCCGACAGCCTCGGCGGCGCCTTCGTCCCCCTCGACGACGAGCGCGACACCGGCCGCGCGGTGCTGCTCGACCGCGACCCATCCCTCGTCGTCGACATCGCCCGGCTGCGCGCGCCCACCGTCGAGGCCGACCTGGCCCTGCGCGACTTCTCCGTCAACGCGCTCGCCCTGCCGCTCACGCCCGAGGCGCTGGCAACCCTCGCCGCCGACGATGGCGCCGGCGACCGCCGCCCGCCGCCCTTTATCGACCCGACGGGTGGCCTGGCCGACCTCACGGCCGGCCGCCTGCGCCCCTGCGGCCCCACCAGCCTCAGCGACGATCCCGCGCGCGCTGTCCGCGCCGCCCGGCTCGCGGCAACGCTCGGCCTGCGCCCCGCCCCCGGGCTCGCCGCGGCCGTCCGGGCCGTGGCCCCGGCCCTCGCCGGGGTGGCTGCCGAGCGGGTGCGCGACGAGCTGCTAAAGCTGCTCGATAGCGCGGCGGCAGCCCGCTGGCTGGCCTTTCTGGCCGAGTGCGACGTGCTGACCCGGATCTTCCCCGAGCTCGCCGATAGCCGCGACTTCGAGCCGCCCGGCATGTTCTACCGCGACCTGCTGGAGCACCAGCTGGAAACGGTGGCCGCCCTGGAATGGCTGGTCGACGCCGGCCGCTGGGCCGCGGTCGACGTCGAGGCGCTGCCCGCCGCCGTGCGCGCCCGCCCGACGCTGACCCGCCGCCTGCCCTTCCCCGAACGCTACGCCGAGCTCCTGGCCGAGCCGCGCTCGGCCGGCCACCGCCGGGCCGGGCTGCTCAAGCTGGCCGGCCTGCTCCACGACATCGGCAAGCCGGCCACCGCCGCGCGCCAGCCCGACGGCAGCATCAGCTTCTACGGCCACCAGGACGTCGGCGCCGAGATGGTGGCCGGGATCGCCCGCCGCCTGCGCATCGCCCGCGCCGACGGCGCCTACCTGTCGCTCGTCGTGCGCGAGCACATGCGCCCCGGCCAGCTCCGCACCTCCGAAGTGATCACGGGCCGGGCCGTGGCCCGCTTCTTCCGCGACCTCGGCGACGCCGGCCCCGACGTGCTGCTCCACGAACTGGCCGACCACATGGCAACCCGCGGCCCAGGCACCCGCGCCGAGTCCTGGGAGGCCCATATCGCCTGGATCGCCGAGATGCTCGACGCGCACTGGGGTGCCCCGCCCGAGCGCTTCGTGCCGCTTCTGCGCGGCGACGACCTGATCCGCGAGCTCGGACTCGCCCCCGGGCCCCGCCTCGGCGCCCTGCTCCGCGAGGTGGCCGAGGCCCAGGCCGCCGGCGAGGTGACCACCCGCGACGAAGCCCTCGCCCTGGCGAGGCGGCTGCTGTAGGGACGGGGACAGAGGGACGGAGGGACAAGGGGACAAGGGGACAGGGGCGCGATTGCCGCCCCTTGTCTTCTTTACCAATCTTGAACGGCGCTTCCGGGGCGGCGGGCGGCGAGCTCCTGGGCCAAGGCGGCGGCGGCCTCCTCGGGGAGGGCGCGACCGCGGGCGACCGCACTGGCGAAGGCCGGTGTGGGGAGATCGCCCTGGGCGGCGCGCCGGAACTGGGCGAGGATCGGGCGGTGGCTCGGCTCGGCCGGGGCCTCGATCCGCTCGCGCAGGGCCGCGGCGGCGCCGAAGAGCACGCCGCCCGCCTCGTGGTCGCCGCACATGCCGGCGTAGGCGGCCAGGGCCTCCAGCGCGTACGCCACCCCGAGCCGCTCGCCGGTGGCGGCGAACTCGGCGAGGGCCTCGGCGCAGTCAGCCGCGCCCTCGGGGCGGCCCAGGAAAAGGGCGATCAGCCCGGCGTTGACCAGCAGGGCCGCCAGCTCCACCCGGTAGCCCCCCACGCGGGCCGCGGCGGCGGCGGCGCTGTACAGCCGCTGCGCCTCCGCGTGGTCGGCCCGGTCCCACGCGAGCTGGGCGAGGGCGCCGAGGGTGACCACCGTCTCGTGGCGGTCGCCGTGGCCCTGCCAGAGGGCCAGGGCCTCTTCCAGGTGGGCCTCGGCCTGCTCGCGCCGGCCGTCGGCGCCCTCGACGGAGGCGAGCACCCGCAGCGCGGCCGCAAGCTCGGCCGGCGCGCCGCCCTCCCGGCGCAGGGCCACCGCCTCCTCCGCTGCGGCGATCGCCCGCCGCGCGTCGCCCAGAGGGCTCGCGAGCACGCTCACCACGATCAGCAGGCCAGCCCGCAGCTCCGCGGGCAGCGAACCCGCGGCCAGGAGCCGGTCAGCCCAGGCCAGCCCCTCGCGGAAGGGGCCGCGCAGCACCCAAAAGCGCCGGAGCGCCGCACAGATCCGCGCCCCGGCCTCGCGCCGGCCCGGCTCGGCGAGCGCCAGGCGCAGGGCCGCCCGCAGGTTGTCGAGCTCACCGGCGACGTCGTCCAGCCAGCGCAGCTGCTCCGGGCCGCTCAGGGCCTCCTCGGCGGCGACGGCGTAGGCCAGGTAGTAGTCGAGGTAGCGCTGCCGGGTCGCGGCGTGGGCGGCGTCGGCGCCGAGCTGCTCCCGGCTGTAGTGGCGGATCACGGGGTGAAGCTCGTACCGCTCGCCGGCGCGGCGCAGCAGCGAGCGCTGCAGGAGCCCGCCCAGCTCGGGCAGCCCGGCCCTGGCGATGAACGCCGCCGCCTCGCGGTTGAAGCCGGCGTGAAAAATCGCCAGCCGGGCCAGCGCTGCGCGCTCCTCCGGCGGGAGCAGCTGCCACGACTGGTCGAACACAGCCCGCATGCTGCGGTGGCGGGCGGGGGCGTCGCGCAGCCGGCCGTTCAGCAGATCCAGCGAGCGGGCCAGTTCGCGGGCGATCTCACGGCAGCTGAGGGTCGCCGTCCACGTCGCCGCGAGCTCGATGGCCAGGGGCAGCCCGCCCAGCAGCCCGCAGATGTTGCGCACCGCGGCCTGGTCGTCGGCCGACAGGGCGGCCTGGGGCTGCTGGCGGCGCATCGCGGCCAGGAACAGCCGCTCGGCCGGGGGGGGCGGCAGGCCGGCGAGCTCGACAACCCACTCAGCGCGCAGATTCAGCCGCTCGCGCGAGGTGACAAGCAGGCGCAGGCCGGGGCAGCCGGCGAGCAAAGCATCCATCAGCTCGGCCACCAGGTCGGCGCCGCCGGCGGTGGCGCCGAGCAGCTGCTCCAGGTTGTCGAGCACCAGCAAGGCCCGGCGCTCGCGCAGGGCGGCCACCGCCAAATCGAGCGGGTCGGCCGCACCGGCCAGCTCCAGGCCGAGGGCCGTGGCGAGGGCGGCCGCGGCCCCGTCGGGGCTGCCGACGGCGGCGAGCGACACAAAGCAGGCGCCGTCGGGGAGGCCTGCCCGCTGCGCGAAGGCCAGGGCGAGGTGCGACTTGCCGACGCCGCCCGGGCCGGCCAGAGTGATCAGCCGGGCCGCCGGATCGGCCAGGAGGGCGCCGAGCTGGGCCAGCTCCGCCTCGCGCCCGACCAGCGGCGGGGCGGCCGGGAGCGGGCGCAGGGCGGGCGCCGAGGCGGCCGGCGGCGCGAACGCCGGAGCGTCCTCCGGCGGCGCGGGGGTGGAGGCGAGCGGGACGGGGGGCGGCTGCGCCTCGGCGCGGGCAAAGCTCGCCAGGGCTGCGCGCTGCTCCTCCGGCACGCCCAGGTGTGCGGCCAGCAGCAGCACGATCTGGCGCGAGGGCCGGCGCTCGCCGCGCTCCAGCTTGGAGATCAGGGCTGTAGAGCAGCCCACCAGCCCCGCCAGATCGGTCTGGGTCAGGTCGCGCGCGCGGCGGGCCCGCTGCAGCCACTCGGCAAAGGTTTCAGGCTGGGTCGTCATAGACAAGCGGAGCGCGCGAGGCGCCAGCGAGAAAATCGCCTTGCGCGTTTCCTTACAGCGGTGGTCGGGACGGCCGAGCTCCAAAGCAGCGCGCTTACCGCGGCATCGTGCGCTGTGCGCTCCGCTCTGGCCCAAGGTCGCCGGGGGCACAAAATACAGCCGCCGGCTGTAGATGTTGTTCCTTCAGTATACCAGCCCCGCCTCATAAAGTGCGGCGGCCGCACCTAACGGTGCGGCCGCCGCCATTCGCGCGCCGGGGCATATGTGGCTGTTACGCGCTATGGCCCTCCCTCCGCCGGCCCGCGGGCAGGGCGCGTGCCCGGCGGATATCCGTCAGCTCGATTACATATGGCGCCGGCCGGTTTGTTGCCACGGAGGGCCGCCGGCTCTGCCCCCGTGCCCACCATCAGCTGGGGCAAGTACAGCTGGAAGATGGCGGCAGGAGCCGGGTCGGACGCGACGGGCCCATACAGGTGGGTCGCCCCGTCGCGCTCGCGCTCCTCGACCCAGTACCAGTAGGAGGCGCCGGGTCGGGCGGACATGTCGTCCCAGTGGTACTCGGCGCCAGCGGTGGCGTCGCCGCGGGCCGCGACCAGCCCCCGCGCCGGACGAAGACGTGGGGCGGCCGGGGGGCTGGCGGCGGCCCGAATCTTGAAACGGGCGCGGCCAAGGGGCCGCGGCGCGGGCCGCGACGGCGCGACGGGTGGAGGGTCCGGAGATGCAGCGAGAGCTGGAGCGGGCGCCCGCGCTGAGCGTGGACGACGTGATCGAGCAGGTGGGCGTAGGCCGCTTTCAGTGGCGGCTGCTGTTCGTGAACGGGCTGGTCTGGGCCTCGGACGCGATGGAGGTCCTGATCATCGGCTTTGTGCTCCCGGCGATCACGGTGCTGTGGGGGCTGAGCACGGCGCAGGCTGGGCTGGTGGGCGCGGCCACCTTCGCCGGGATGTTCGTGGGGGCGTGGGGCTGGGGCCGCCTGGCCGACCGGGTGGGCCGGCGCAAGGTGTTTCTGCTGACAGTGCTGCTCGACGCGGTGTTCGGGCTGGCCTCGGCGCTGGCGCCGAACCTGTGGGTGCTGATCGCGCTGCGCTTTCTAACCGGGACGGCGATCGGCGGGACGCTGCCGGTAGACTACGCGGTGATGGCGGAGTTCCTGCCGGCGCGGGCGCGGGGACGCTTTCTCGTCTACCTGGAAAGCTTCTGGGCGGTGGGGACGATCGTGGTGGCCCTGCTGGCCTGGGCGATCATCCCCCTGCTGCCGGAGCAGGGCTGGCGCTGGCTGCTGGCGGCCTCGGCGCTGCCGGGGCTGCTCGGCTACTGGCTGCGGGTGGGCGTGCCCGAATCGCCGCGCTTTCTGCTGGTGCAGGGGCGGGCCGACGAGGCGCGGGCGGTGCTGAGCCAGGTGGCGCGGGAGAACGGCGTGGCCCTGGAGCTGGGCGCGCTGGCGGCGCCGGCACCAGCGGAGGGGCGGGCGAGCATCTGGGGCGGTGGGCTGGCGCGGCGGACGCTGCTGCTCTCGCTGGTCTGGTTCGCGCTGGCGCTGGGCTACTACGGGATCTTCACCTGGCTGCCGAGCATCTTCGTGCGCCAGGGCTTCGACTTTGTGCGCAGCTACGGCTACCTGGTGCTGCTGGCCCTGGCCCAGCTCCCGGGCTACGCCCTCGCGGCCTATCTGGTGGACCGGATCGGGCGACGGGCGACCCTCGCGTGGTTTCTGGCCGGCGGGGCGGCGGGCACCTACCTGTTCGCCATGACGACGGCGCCCTGGCAGGTGGTGGCGAGCGGCATGCTGCTCTCGTTCGCGCTGCTCGGCGCGTGGGGCGCGCTGTACACGCTCACGCCCGAGCTGTACCCGACCGAGGTGCGCACAACGGGCATGGGCTGGGCGAGCGCGATGGCGCGGGCGGCCGGGATCGTCGCGCCGACGCTGGGCGGCGTGCTGCTGACCCTGTCGCTGCCGCTGGCGCTCACCGTCTACGCGGCGGCCTTTGTCGTCGGGGCGGGCGCGGCGATGCTGATCCACGAGGAGCCGCGCGGGCGGCGGCTGGAGGATACGCTGGCGGTCGCGCCGGGCCAGGTGCGGTAGGGCCGAGCCGCACCCGGCTACGCAGGTTGTTCAGCAGCAAGCTGATCAGCAGGAGGATCACATACAGCACGAGGGCCACGACGGAAAGCGCCGCCACCGCCGGCGGCACGGCCAGGATCAGGCGGAACAGCTCCGTCGGCTCCGGCTGGACCACGCGGGCGGGGATGGGCAGCCCGAAGGCGCGTAGGAATTGGGCGGCGCCAAGCCCCGCGTTGATCGCCCTGTAGGTCCAGTCGATCGCCCAGGGCGCGATCAGCCCGAAGGCGAACGACCCGACCCAGACGAGCAGGAGGGCGAGGCCCTGCACGATGCGGGCGGCCCACGTCAGGCCCGCGCGCTGGAGCACCAGCAGCCGGTGTTTCCAGAGCGGCGGGCCCAGCTCCAAACGGGAGGGGAGCACCCGCAGGAGCAGCGCGAGCAGCGAGTACACCTGGCCGAACAGCCAGAGGACCGGCGTGGCCAGCCAGGTGAGCAGGATCGGGATGGCCAGCGCGAGCTGGATGGACCAGGGCGCCCTGGCGGGCAGCGGGTCCTGGAACCGGTCGTTGAAGATGCAGTTGTAGATGGTCGGGACGACCGTGGCGTGGATGGCCGGGGAACGCAGGTAGCCGGTGTGGCTGGTGTCGGGCCGGGGGCTGCCGCCGGCGACCTCGATGTTCGCGATCTGGAGCTGGCGCCGCCGGCCGGGGCCGATCGGTTCGCCGCTGGACGGGTCTTCCCAGCTCAGCGGGAGCGGGCTTTGGAGCGAGCCGCTGATCACATCCGCCGGGTCCCAGAAGTTGATCCAGCGCGCCACGCGCTCGTCGGCCCTGGCCAGAAAGGCGCGCACGTCGCCGCGGGCGCTCTCAACCACGCGCTGGTAGCGCAGGGAGTCGGCGCGCTGGTTCTGGAAGAAGTAGTGGATCTTATCGATCGGGCTGCCGTAGGTGACGAAGTAGCGCAGCTTGTCGAGCGCGACGGGCTCCGCCCCGGCGGTGCGGTTGACCTTTGCGAGGTCGAGCAGGGCCTCATAGGCGATCGAGCTGCCGAGGCTATGGGCGACCAGGACGACGCCCTTGCAGGCCGGGGGGTGGAACACATGCTGGAGCGTGGTAAAGGCGATCTGCTCGATCTCCTTGCGCAGGCGATGGCGGGCCGCGGTCTCCTCGTAGCTCGTCCAGAAGGCGACATCGCCGAGGAAATGCTCCAGAAAGCGCTTGATCCCTAAAAAGCTCAGGATCAGCGTGATGCTGGAGAAGATGATCGTGGGCGGCGAAAAGGTGCCGTTCGCGAGCGGCGCCGGCAGCGGCATGGGCGAGATGATGCCGGCCACGGCCGCGGCGAGGATGGCGAAAAAGAGCAGCAGGGCCACCAGGATCGAAAGCAGCACCGCGGCGTTCCGGCACTCGGCGAGGAGGTAGGTGCGGCGCCACGCGACCGCCAGGCGGCGCCGGGCCTCGGCGTCGCGCTCACGGGGGCGCGGCCCGGCGGCCAGCTCGGGGGCGGGCATGGGCCAGCGGTCGCTGTCGAGAAAGGCCATGAAGTCGGCGAACGTTCCGCGCTGGTAGAGCGTGCGGGCCATCGAGTCGTGGAAGGCGTCATAGGCGGAGACGACCTGGGCCAGCACCTGCTCCGCCTCGGCCTGCTCCACGGGCGAGCCGGCCAGCCGGCGCTTCACGCGCTCGTAAACTTTGTACAGGTTGGAAACGCGGTAGCGGGCGCGGCTGCGCCAGTCGCTCCCGAGGACGCGCCACGGGTTGCGGGCCTGGCCGATCAGCCAAAGCAGCACCCGCCACCACGGAACGCCCACGGCTGTCACTGGGGCCCAGTACACCTCGTAGAAGCGATACGTCTCGCGCACGTCGCCGCCGCGCCCGTCGGGCCGGTGGAAGTCGAGCTCGATGTAGCTGATCGTTTCTGACGGGTCGCCGTGCTGCAGCTCGAAGCGCACCCCGGCGTGCTTCAGCCGGCCAGCGCCGTTGCCCGGCCCGAGCTCGCGGTCGTAGGACTCGAGCTCCTGCACCAGGCCGCTCAGCTCCTCGTAGCGGCGCTGTGAGCCCATGCCGTGCACAAAGACGACGGCGACATGCTCCTCACCATCCGTTGCAGGCGCGGGCGGCTGATCTGGCCCGCCGCGCGCGGGCGCCGTTCTGGCTGGATCGATCATGGCAGGCTCCTCCGCGCTCAGACACCTTTTCCCTGCTATATCAGCCCCGCGCGTACATGTTACACATAATTGCAGACAAAAGGCGGATTGCCTGATATGTTTAACATCGTATTATTCAATGCATCTGTCACACTGGCTGCAAGCCGCCGAACAGATACACGGGCATCTCGCGGGGCCGCTATCGCCCGGCGTGGGCAGATGAGGCTGTGATGGATCTTGGTGAAGCTGGCCAGCATCCGACGCTGCTCCAATGGTGCGCCATCCTGCGCACGTGCGACGCCGAAGCCCTTGGCGCCCTGGGCGGGGCGACGGAGGCCGACCTCCAGGCGCTCGCCGCGGCAGGCGTTCTACAGGCGGCGGGGGCGGGCGCCCGCTACACGCTCGCCCCCGAAAGCCGCCGCGCCGCGCTCGCGGCCCTGCGCGCGGCGCGCCCGCGCGACGAGATCGCGATGCACGATCGGGCCTTTCACCTGTACGCCCGCCGGCTGGCATCCGCGGGGGGCGGGCCCCTGGCCGCGGAGGGGGAGCTGCTTTACCACCTGGGGGCGCTGCACGACCTGTTCGTCGAGTACATGGAGTGGAACGCCGTTAGCGTCTACCTTTCGGAGCTGGGCGCCCTGGGGATCGGGGGGGAGCGGGTCGAGCGCTGGCGGGAGTATTACGCAGCCTACACCGCCTTCCGCGTGGGGCATGTAGCGGAAGGCTGCGCGCGGCTGGAGCGGCTGCTGGAGGCGGCGGACCTTGAGCCCGAGCTGCGGCTGCGGGCGCTCCACGCCTGCCACGTGACCTACATCTACCGCTCGCGCTACGACCAGGCGCTGGCGCTGCTCCGCGCAGCGCGGCCCCTGGCGCGGGCCCTGGGCGACGCCGCGCGGCGCAGCTATCTGCTGCTTTCGATGGGCCAGATCTACAACGACCTGTTCGACCACCGCCGCGCGCTGACCTTGAGCAGGCTGAGCCTGCGCCTGGCCCAGGCGAGCGGGGCGTTGTACCGCGAGGTTCACGCCCAATACGAGGTGAGCAGCAACGCCATGCAGCTCGGCCTGTGGGACGAAGCGTTGGCGGCGCTCGACGCCTCGGAGGCCGCGTATCGGCGGCTGGGGATGGCGCGCCGGCTGTCGATGCCGCTGTGGGCCAAGGGGCTGATCTACCAGATCAACGGCGACAACGAGCGCTGCGCGGCCACCCTCAGCGAGGGGCTGGCGAGCGCCCGCATGGAGAACAGCCACAATGTGCTGGCCGCAATGGACATTCTGAGCCACCTCGGGCTGCTCGCCCAAACTCAGGGCGACGACGAGCGGGCGCTGGCGCTCTACGCCGAGGCGACCGCCCACGCCCACCAGTACGGCATCAGCCACTGGCCGCCGATCCTGCAGGCGCGCATGGCCGGCATCCTGGCCCGGCGGGGGGAGCCGGAGCGGGCCGAGTCACTGTGGCGGCAGGCGATCGACGCGGTCGAGGCCCTGCGCAGCAGCATCGACATCGAGACGCTCCGGGTGAGCCTGTTCGGCACCACACAGTATATCTACGAGTCGTTCGTGCTGTTCCTGCTTGAGCGCGGCGAGGTTGAGCGGGCCTTCGCTTATGTCGAGCGAGCGCGCTCGCGGGCGTTTCTCGACCTGCTGGCCCAGCAAACGGCAGGCGGCCGGCCGGCCGACGGCGCGGAGGGCGGGGCAGCGGAGCTGCCGGTGGGGCTGCTCGCGCCGCGCACGGCCACGCTGGGCGGGCTCCAGCGGCGCCTGGGGCGGGACGAGGTGGTGCTGGAATATTTTACGACGGGGGTGCGGCCCCGCGGCGAGCACTGGCTGAACAAGATCCCGGCGCATAACCGCGGGCTGCGCGAGGCCGTGCTCCCGCGGCCGACCACGCTGTTGTTCATCATCACCCGCGACCATGTGCGGGTCAGGCGGATCGTTGACGGGGTGCCGGGCCCGCAGATCAGCGCCGCGGCACCGGCGCCGCCCCGAGATCTCGACCCGAACAAACTGCAGCCCTCCGCGCTGAGCGATGACCCGGTGCTCGACATGCTGCGGCTCGACATCCGTATCAACTGGCTGTCGCAGCGGCTGATCGCGCCCGCCGCACGCTGGCTCAGGAGCTACCGCCAGGTCTACATCATCCCGCACGGGCCGCTGCACTACGTGCCATTTCTGGCGCTGCGCCGGCCCGACGGCGCCTACCTGCTCGACCCGGACGGGCCGGCGATCTCGTTCGCCCCCAGCGCCACAGTGCTGCTGCACACCCTGCGCGACGAGGGTCGGGGCACGGCCGCCGAAAGCCTTGCGATCGGCTACAACGGCCAGGGGCGGGCCCGGCTGGCGCACGCGGAGCACGAGGCCGCGGCCGTGGCCGAGCGGTTGGGGGCGGAGGCCTGGGTGGGGCCGGCGGCGAAGAGTGCGGCCCTGCTTGGGGAGCGGCGCCAGCTACGCTGGCTGCACATCGCCGGGCACGCCCTCTACGACCGGCGGCGAGCGCACACGGCGGCGCTGCTGCTCGGCGAGGGGGACGTGCTGAGCGCGAGCGCGCTGCTGCGCCCGCGCGAGCAGCGCTGGCGGGCCGAGCTGGTGACGCTCAGCTCGTGCATGAGCGGCTTCAGCAGCATCAGCGCCGGCGACGAGCTGTTCGGCCTGCAGCGCGCGTTTCTGTACGCGGTCGCGCCGAGCGTGGTCTGCACCCTGGCCAAGGCGCGCGACCGGGTCGCGCTGCTCGTCATGGACCAATTCTACGCGCGCATGCTGGCGGCGGGGCGCGGGCCGGCCCGGCCGGCGGCGGCCCTGCGCGACGCCCTGATCGCGGTGCGCACGATGCGCCGCGCCGAGGTCGAGGCGCGGCTGGCGGACTACGGCTACCCGCCGCTCCCCGCCGGCGGCCGGCCCGACGACGTGCCGTTCGCGCGGCCGGAGTACTGGGCGCCCTTTATCCTGATCGGCCGGCCGTAGCGGCCCGACGCGAAGTGGAGCCAGTAGTGTAACAAATGGCGCCTCCGCTGCTATAGGTAGGTGAAGCGCTTGCGGACAGCACCGCGCGGGCTGGCCGGGGCATATACCTACTCAAGGAGGAACGCGATGACCGCCACGACTAATGGCCACACGCCGACCGCCGTCACCGGAGGTGGGAGCGAGTGGCCCCCGGCGCCGCAGGCCGCCTACTGCCTGCGTGGCCCCCAGGTCGAGCCGAGTGCCAGCAAGTGGACCGAGGGTCCGACGGCCACGCTGCCGTGCGTGATCCGCATGAGCGACCTGATCGCCGTCACCGACCAGAAGATGATCGACGGTGAGGCGAACCCCTGGTTCTTCCCGCCCTACCCCGACGAGGACACGACACAGGCGGAGATCGAGGAGCTGCTGGAGCTGGCCGCCCTGCGCGACGACCCTGGCGCGCTGGTGAGCAACGTGCCCGGCCGCAAGCGGCGCAAGATCAGCCCCTTCCTGCAGCTGCGGCCGCAGCCGTTCGGGGCCGTCTACAACACCGAGCGCCCGGCCAGCGAGCCGGTGATCCGCACCGGCCGCGAGCTGGCCCGCTGGTTCGAAAGCGAGACGCCCGGGCTCGGCCACCGGCACGCGCTGAACTACCTGATCCGCGACGCCAACTGGTCGCCCCCCCGGCAGGCCCGGGTCTGGATGGCCCTCGACGTCGCCATCTACAGCGCCATCCTGGCGGCCTGGCACTACAAGTGGCGCACGCAGCGGACGGACCTGGTGCGCTACCGCCCGCGCCCGTACGAGTTCGACTACCGGGTGGACGTGCTGTTCAACCACGCGGTCAACGCCACTGGCAGCGGCGACGGCGCGCGCCGGCTGTCGCCCGACCCGTCGCCGGGCACGCCGCGCCACCCGGCCTACCCCTCGGGGCACAGCACCGTCGGCGGGGCGGCCAGCGAGATCCTGTCGTACTTCTTCCCGGACTACACCGCCGACTTCGACGACCTGGCGGACAACGCGGGCATGGCCCGGCTGTGGGCGGGCATCCACTACCGCTCGGACCACGAGGCGGGCGTCCTGCTCGGCCGCGCGGTGGCGCGGCTGATCATCGACCAGCTGCAGAGCGACGGCGTGCCGCCCGCCGACACCCCGGGGCTCGCGCCGAACTACGAGCTGTGGCCGCCGACGCAGGCGGAGGTCGACGCAACGGCCGTCGCCGAGTTCGGCAAGCTGGGGATGCACGCGAAGAATGGCGCGAGCTCCATGGCCGCCATGCAGGAGAACGCCCACGGGCCGCAGGAGGGGGCACCGGCGTTTATCGGCACCGTGGATCTGCGCCGGCAAGCGCGCAGCGCCAACGAGGGCGCCCCGCTCGAGAGCTCCGAGAGCGAAACGCGCGATCGGGCGGGCGGCCCGCAGGAGGGCACCCAGTAGCGACCGTCGCCCGCGACAGCGGGGCTTTGGAAAGGGCGGGATCGGAGGGGCGATAGCCTCTCCGATCCCGGCGCGTGCGGGGCACGCAGGCTCGCCGCGGCGGCGAGCCAAACCCATTGGGATCGCGCGACGCACACGCGGCATGTAGCGGCCTTCTGGCCGGCGCATCGGCGAGCAACGTGGGAACGGAGTGCAGCAGCGAAAGGGAGCAGCCGTGGACGAGCCGAAGACGGGGTTGATCGCAAGCCGCTTGCAGACCGACGAGGGCACGCAGATTTCATATACGTTGCAGCCCTTGCAGGAGCCGAGCCACGTCAGCTCCAAACAGACCCTCGGAGCGGCGCCGGACAGCAAACCCCAGCACGAACGCGTGGGGGACGGCACCAAGGGCAGCCATGCGTTTGCGCCGACGTCCCTGGGCGAAAACGAAAGACTCCGAACGACGGCCTTTCCGCATCTCCAGCATGTACCTGAATTCAAGCTCAACGAGCGCTGGCAGCCGGTCAAGCTGGTGATCGCCGGCCAAGGTGAGAAGTCGGCTCACGACGATGGTGCTTCTCCCATTGCGGTAAAAACCCTCGCCGGCCACGAGATCGCGCCACCGGGGCGGCTCTACCTGTTCAATCTGATCGTCGCCCTGGAGTGGCAGCCCTCGAACCGGACGCTCGACACATTGATGCGGGCGTTTCGCGCCGCCTCCGACACGCTCTACGACGCGACGAACGGTGGCATGGCCTTTGGGCAGGTCGTGTTCGCCGGGCCGGAGCACCTGGGCAAGGCCGACATCCAGATCCTGGCGTCGAACCGCTTTCACCCGCGGAGCTCGGTCGACGGCCTGAGCCTGACCGAAAAGTACTCGCCGATCCGGCTCGGCCGCGGCATCTGGCGCAAGGAGCGCCGCGTTCTGGTGCCGTGGGACGACACGGTGGGCTTTCGCGCGATCGCCCACGAGTGGGCCCACTACGCCCTCGGCCTACACGACGAGTATATCGACGAGCCAGTGGCCGTGACCAAGAGCAGGGGCGGGCTGCGCCTGGTCAAAGCGGAAACGGAGAAGCAGGAGTTTGTGGTCGTGCCGCGGGAGCTCGTCGCCCTGCAAACGCTGATGGAGACGCTGGACGCCGACGAGCTGGTGCCGCACATGCGGCAGCTTTCACGGGCGGACGATCAGAAAAAGGCCGAGCGGCTGTGCGCCCGGATCAAGGGCGAGATCGAAAGCAAGTTTGAGGGCGTCGCTGAGCGGCTGTGCAACGACAACCCCGGGCCGCATACTTTTCCGCTCCCCCTGCCCCGGTTCTTTCTGATGCCCGGCGGCTCGATCCAGCCCCGCCCTACCGACTCGACGCTTTACTACGGGGACGAGGGCATCTGTGATGTGGAACGCCTCGTCCTTGACCACTGCTGGCTGTATAGCTACCGCTGGGAGGACGGCAAGCTGCTGATGATGGCCCAGGGCAGCGTCGGCCGCGAAGCAAAGGCGAAGAGGCCGAGCGCCACCGGACCCAAGATCGAGGGCGAGGGCTTCGAGCTGCTGGGCGTGCGCGAGCAGGACCGCATCCTGGCGATCGGGCTGGAATCGGGCGACGCGGAAGCGGTCCACCCCACCAAGACGCAGAGCGGCGAGATTGCGGAGTTCTTCCTCAAGCAAGCCGGGCAGGACGAGGGGGCCAGTCAGGTCGCTCCACCAAAGCCCGATAGCCGCTGGGTCAAGTTTGGAGGGAACGGCTGGTCCGACCCGGTCGAGAGCGAGCCCCCTGTGATCGCAGTGATCCCGGCGCCGATCACGGCCCAGGAGGTCAAGCAGGCGAAGGCGCTCGGCACGCTGCCCCCCATGCGGGTGTCGGTGCGCCTCACCGGCGGCGGTGCGTACGACATGGTCTGGCTGGCGTCGCCAGGGGAGGAGGCGCAGCAGCTGGCGGCCGCGCCGGCCACCCTCGCCACGACAGCGGGGGCCACCATGGTCGCGCCCCAGCCGATCGCCCACATGGACGGCATCGTCGCGCTGGAAAGCGACGACGCGATCAGCTGGGTGGCGGAGTTCTCCTACGGCGGCAACGGGCCGACCACCGTGCGCAGCCCGGGGGCGCCGATCAGCGCCGGCTCCTCCGACGGCAACCTGATGATCTTCTCGTCGCTGGGCGAGGATCTCGCCAACGCGCAGCTGAACGAGAAGCTCCCGAACTACGACAAAACCCGCGCTGATTTCTACAATAAGCCGATCGTGACCACCCGCAACTACGCGGGATTCGAGAAGGCCGGGTTCGCGGACGAACTCTGGCAGATTAAGGGCAAACCGGTCAGCTACCTGTTCGCCGTCGCCGCAGCCGAGCCGGTAGACCTGCAGCAGCGGCCGACGATCGTGATGTACTTCGACGCCGGCGCGCTCAGGGAGGGCGAGCTGCTGGTGATCCACCGCTACGACGGCGAGCGCTGGGCGCCGCTCCCGACCTACCTGCCGCAGGGTGTGTTCTACGCCGCCACGCCGATCTCGGCAGAGACAGCGCCGAGCCTGGTGCACAGCGATGTTCCCGACGGCGCGCGGGTCGAGTACTACCGTCTATTTTCAATTACGGCGAGCTAGTCCGCAACGCAGGGGGCTGGACGCCAAGGCGGAGGCCAATCGCGTATGACAAACGTTGAACTCCGGCCGCATCTGGACGAGCAAATGATCGGCGCCACCGTCGCGCGGATGCTGGCCGCGAACGACTGGCGCCTGATCGACGCCGACGAGCTGGCGCGACTGGTGGCGCTCGCGCTCGCCAGCCCGCCCCCCACCCCCGCGGGTGATGGCCCGGCCGACGAGGAGCAGCCGGCGCCCAGCCGGCCGTGGCGCCGCCAGCGGAGCGCCGACCCGGTCGAGGCCGCGGCGCTGCGCCTGTACTCCGAGCAGCTGTACCGCGCGTTCGCGAACCAGCAGGGCGAGGAACGCCAGCAGCGGGCCTACTTCGAGCTGCTTCGCTACGCCCGGCGCGTGGCCGCGCGCTGTGGGCCCGAGCTTTCCGTCGACGACCGCGAGGAGGTGGCCGCCGAGGCCCTCGGCGAGCTATTCCGGCGCTACGTCGCCGGCGCCGTCGCGCCGAGCCGGCCCGTCCAGGAGACCGCGGGCAGCTTTATGGCGGTCACGCTTCAGCTGGTGCGGAACATCGTGCGGGTGATGCGCAGAAAAAGCGGCCCGCTGGTGCCCCTCGACGTCCCCGCGTTCGACCACGCCAACGGGGCCCAGCGCGGCCCTGACCATCCCCAAAGCAGCGCCGACCCGGTTGGCCACGCCGAGCGGCGAGAGCTGAGCGGCCAGATCGTGCGGGCGTTTCAGCTGGCGACCGAGCGCTACCCCCGCGCGCGGCTGCAGCTCCGCGTGGTGTGGCATACTATTGTCGAGAAGCTGAGCGACCCCACCATCGCCAGCCGCCTCGGCCTGTCCCTCGGCCACGTCCGCACCCTCAGATGCCGCGGCCTCGCGCGGCTTCAGAACGACCCTGACTTTCGTATCCACGCCCAGGATGAAGGGCTGCTCGGCGGCGAGCGACCGTCCCGCAAGGCCCGCCCGGCGGCGCAACAGGAGAGGGAGCTCGGCGATGTATAAGTACAGACGATCCACGCTGCCAGGGGGCGAGCCCAGGAGCGACGATCACACCTCCTTGCGCAGCCTGCTCCCCGAGTTCGCCATGGCCTGCCTAGAAGGCGGCCCGCCCGGCCACGAGTGGGACGCGCTCGAAGCCCACCTCGACGCCTGCGCCACCTGCCGCACAGAGCTCGACGACCTGCTTCAGCTGCTCGATGCGACGGCCGCCGGGATGCTCGCCCCCGAACCGGAAGACGAGCTTGCCCCCCCCGCGCTGAGCGAGCAGCTTGTCGCCCCCGAGCCGGCGAGCTTCGTCTCCGTTGTGCACGTGGCGGTCGCGTCGCTGCGGCGGACCCTGATCGAGTTCAGCGACGCCCTGCACGGGGCGATGCGGCAGCCGGCCCTCGGCGGCGGCTTCCGCTCGCAGGGCCCGCCCCTGAATGGCCACCGCCCGGGGGAGCCAGTGCCGGGGCTGGAGCCCGACACACCCCCCGAGGAGTTCCGGTATGAGCTGAGCGCGCCCTCCGACGACATCGCGGTCGCGATCGACTTTGCGCTGAAAGACCCGGGGCGCCAGCTGTACGAGCTCAAGATCACCGTGATCTCCCCCGACCGTGACCCCTACTCGCAGGACGGCCACCACGTCACCCTGCACTACGAGGCGCAAACGGCCGAGGGCGTCACGAACGCCACGGGCTGCGTTGCCTTTCCCGGCATCCCATACGACCTGCTCCCACAGCTTCAGATTACCATCACGCCACACCCGCCGAACGAGTAGGGCGGCCGTTACGACCTGCCTCAGCGAAGCCGCAGCCGGACGCGCTGCGGCTTCGGCGCGCGGGCGCAAGGGCGCCGTGCGGGAACGCTTCTTGCGCTCCTTCCCTGCGTTGAGTGGTGCGGCCCTGGGCGACACACGCCCGAAGCCGCTGCATATTGAGCAAAGGAGCGCGACGCATGACGGTGAAGGTAGCGATCATCTACTATAGCGCTACGTCGACGACATATCAGCTGGCGCGGGCGATCGAGGCGGGGGCGACGGCGGCCGGGGCCGAGGTGCGCTTCCGCAAGGTGCGGGAGCTGGCGCCGGAGCAGGCGATCCAGTCCAACCAGGGCTGGGCGGCCCACGCCCTGGAGACGCAGAACATCCCCGAGGCCAGCCTGGACGACCTCGAGTGGGCCGACGCGCTGATCTTCGGGGCGCCGACCCGCTACGGCCTGCCCGCGGCGCAGCTGGTGCAGTTCCTGAACACGACCGGCCCGCTGTGGGGCCAGGGCAAGCTGGTGAACAAGATCGCATCGTCGTTCACGAGCGCGGGCACGGGGCACGGCGGCCACGAGACGACCCTGACGGCGCTGAACAACACCTTCTACCACTGGGGCTCGATCATCGTGCCGCCGGGCTACGCCGACCCGGTACAGTTTGCCACCGGCACGCCCTACGGTACCTCGTTCGTGAGCAACAACGGCGAGCTCGATCCGGACGAGGCCGCGCTGAACGCGGCGCGCTTCCAGGGCCGCCGCGTGGTCGAGGTGGCCGTGATGCTGGTCGCCGGGCGGAGCGCCGCCCCGGTCGACGGCGGCGAGGTGGCAAAGGGCGCTCAGGAGCAGGAGCAGGCCAACCGGCGCTAGGGCCCGAAGCTGGCGACGCTGAAAACACCAAACTGCCCCGGCCGACGTTCAACTGTCGGCCGGGGCAGTTTGTGTCCGTGGATGAGAAAAAGGGAGGGCTGCCAGCTGTTCGGTATTCCCTCCGCATGCAATGCTACGGGTGCGGCCTACGGCTCGCCCTGGATCGTTGGCGGCGCCGCTGGGCCGACGCCACCCACGCTGAGCCAGAGGTTGCGGGCCGACAGCAGGGCCAGCGCAAGGAAGGCCACGGCGCAGGCCCGGTAGGTCAGCCGCGACCAGCGCCCGCCGGCGTACCGGAAAAGCTGCGCCACCAGGGCGGCGCAGAGAAACGACCACAGCACCGACGCGGTCATAAAGCCGCCGAAGAAGGTGCCATAGTGCCACACGGTCGGCTCCGCGATCCCGACTGCGGCCATGGCGCTGCCGAGGGCGGCCCAGTAGGCAATGTTCTGCGGGTTGGTGACCGACAGCAGCACGCCGGCACGCAGGGCGCGCCCGTCGAGGGCGTGCTCAGGGCCGGCCTGGATCTCGCGGCTCGCCTCGCGCCAGGAGTCCCAGGCGAGCCAGAGCAGGTACAGCACCCCGGCGACCCCCACCGGCAGACGCAGCACCTCCAGCTGCAGCAGCAGCCCGACGCCCACGAGCCCGAGGGCGGCCCAAAGGGCGTCGCCGACAAGCGACCCGAGCTGCACCGCAAGGGCCGGCCGGAAGCCGCCGCGGACGCCATAGCGGATCGTCTCCGCGAAGACGGCGCCCGGCGCCGCGTTAAAGACCAACCCGAGCAGCACCGCACTGACGAACAGGGTGAGCATCGCTTCTCCGTTATCGCGGGGCCGCCGCGGCCCCACGGCCGCGCTCCTGTGTGGCCCGGAGGACGGCGCCCCGCGCTTTGAACAGTATACGGCGGAAGGCTGCTGAAGCCGCGGTGGTGCGCGGCCGGGAGCGGTGCCGCGGCCTACTCCACCGTGACGCTCTTGGCGAGGTTGCGTGGCTGGTCGACATCGCAGCCGCGGCTGAGGGCGACGTAGTAGGCGAAGATCTGGAGCGGGATGACCGAGAGGATGGGCTGGAGCAGCGGCAGCGTCTCGGGGACGAAGATGGTGTGGTCGGCCTTGGCGGCGAGCAGCTCGTCGCCAACGGCGCCGACGGCGATCACCTGGCCGTGGCGGGCGCGCACCTGCTCGATGTTGCTGATCATCTTGGCGTAGATCGCGTCGCGCGGGGCGATGCAGACCACCGGCATGGACTCGTCGATCAGGGCGATCGGGCCGTGCTTCATCTCGCCGGCGGGGTAGCCCTCGGCGTGGATGTAGCTGATCTCCTTGAGCTTGAGCGCGCCCTCCAGCGCGATCGGGTAGCTGGCCTGGCGCCCGAGGTAGAGCGCGTCGGTGGCGCGGTGGAAGCGCTCGGCGAGGGCCTGGCAGACCGGGGTGGCCTGCTCGATCACCTGCGCGGCCTTGCCCGGCAGCTCGATCAGGGCCTGGAGGTGGTCGCGGATCTGCCGCGGGCCGAGGGTGCCGCGGGCCTGGGCCAGGCGCAGGGCGAACAGGTAGCTGGCCGCGAGCATGGAGGTGAAGGCCTTGGTCGAGGCCACCCCGATCTCGGGCCCGGCGTGGAGATAGATCGGGCCGCCGTCGGCCAGGCGGGCGGCCTGGCTGCCGATCGCGTTGACGACGGCGACGCTGGGCACCCCCTGGTCGCGCGCCAGCTCCATCGCGGCGAGGGTGTCGACCGTCTCGCCGCTCTGGGTGATCGCCAGCAGCAGCGAGTCGGCGCCGAGGACGGGCTCGCGGTAGCGGAACTCGCTCGCGTAGTCGACCTCGACGCGGACGCGGGCGAGGGACTCGACCATGAACTTGGCGACGAGGCCGGCGTGCCAGGCTGTGCCGCAAGCGGCGGCGTAGATCCGCTCGACCCGGCGCAGGGCCGCGTCGTCGAGGGCCAGGTCCTCCAGGTGGACGGCGCCGGCCTCCTGGTCGATCCGGCCGCGCAGCACATCCGTCAGGGCCCGCGGCTGCTCGTGGATCTCCTTCTGCATGAAATGCTTGTAGTCGCCCTTCGCGGCGGAGACGGGGTCCCACTGGGCGCGGGTGGGGGCGCGCTCGACGGGGGCGCCGGCCAGGGTCGTGATCCGGACGCCGTCGCGGGCGACGACGGCGAGCTCGCGGTCCTCGAGAAAGATCAGGTCGCGGGTGTAGTCGAGGATGGCGGGGATGTCGGAGGCGATGAACTGCTCGCCGGCGCCGAGGCCGAGCACCACGCCGCCGGCGTTGCCGAGGCGGGCGACGACCAGGGTGTCGGGCTCGTCGATGCAGAAGGCGACCACGGCGTTGCCGCCGCGCAGCTCGGCGACGGCGCGGCGCACGGCGGGCTCCAGGCGGCCCTCCTCGGCGTAGTAGCGGCCGACGAGGTGGGCGATCACCTCGGTGTCGGTTTGCGAGTGGAAGCTGTGGCCGAGCTCGGCCAGGCGGCCCTTCAGCTCCAGGTAGTTCTCAACGATCCCGTTCTGGATGACCACGACCCGGCCGCTCGCGTCGCGGTGGGGGTGGGCGTTCTCCTCCGTCACCCCGCCGTGGGTGGCCCAGCGGGTGTGGCCGATGCCGACGGCGCCGGTGGCCGGCTCCGCGGCGATGCGGGCGGCCAGGTTGCTCAGCTTGCCGACGCTGCGGCGCAGCTGGAGCCCCTGCTCCGCGCCGTAGACGGCGATGCCGGCCGAGTCATAACCGCGGTATTCGAGCCGCTGGAGGCCGCCCAGCACGACTTCGGTTGCGTTCCGGGCCCCGATGTATCCAACGATCCCACACATAGCGTTCACTCCATAGCGCGGCCGGGCCAGAGGGGATGCTGAGGGGGCGCGGCGGGGCAGCGGGGGAGGGTTGCTCCCCGGCGTGCGCCGGCGCTCCGCCGGCACCCTACGGGGCCGCGGGCCGCGGATACTGCGATTGAGCTGTTGGGTGGGGAAGGTGGATGCGGCATGGCGCCGAAGGGCGGTACGCCGCGAGGCGTTCCGCCGGCTGCCAATTGCCTGCTGTGTGGGCTGCCGCGGCGGTCTCTGCCCTGCCCGTCGCCGGGAGGTGTTGGCCCGCCGCTCGCAGGCGGCACCCGCGCCTGGGAGGCTTCCGCTGATCTATCGATGTTCTGGCCGGGGGCGGCGCCGCGCTGGGCGGGCGTGTGTGCCCTGTCGCCCGCGCCCGCCTGCTGCCACCTGGCCATTAGCCCCGGCCCGCGCCGGGGAACCTCCGCCCTCGTCAGCTCCGCCGTGGCGGAGCCCATGCGCTTTGCGTCGAACCCGCTGGTGGGCCCACCTCCCGGCCGCGTTCCCCCCGCGGCCCTCTGCTGCGACACGCTACGGAGTATAGCACAGCGCCCGCCCCCCGCGATGAAAAAGTGGTGACAAGCGCGGGGCCGCGGCGGATGTGCCGCGGCCCGGTTTGGAGGATTGGAGCGACGCCGCGGGCGCCCGCGCCGGGAGCGGTCAGACGAGGGCGGCGAGGGCGAGGAAGACGGCGACGGTGCCGCCGACGATGGCGAGGCCGGCGGCGCGAGAAACTTGGCGGCCGCGGGGCGTCTCAGGCTCGGTGGCCTCGGCGAGGGCGTGGTTGCCGAGCATCACGCTGATGATGATAAAGGCGACAAGGGCGAGAAAGGGAATCTTGACAAAGCTCAGGGCGCCCTGCAAGTTGATATAGTCGAAGGCGCAGGGGATGCTGCCGGAGCACTCGGGCGGCGGCAGGATGAGCATGACGATCAGGTAGTGGTAGAGCGAGACGGCCATCCCTGCCAGCGACAAGGGGAGGGCGTACAGGTGCACCCCGCGGTCGCCGCGCAGGATGCCGACGAGCAGGATCACGCTGAGCGGATACATCAAGATGCGCTGAAACCAGCACAGCTCGCAGGGCTGCCACTGGAGCACCTCGCTGAAGAACAGGCTGCCGCAGGTGGCGATCATCGCCGCCAGCAGGGCGATATGTTTGCAGCTGCGGGCCAGCATATCGGCCGCGCTCAGGGGCTCGGCGGGCCTCGCCGCCACGGCCGCCGCGCCTCGCTTCTCGACCCGTGCCATCGTTCGCTCCTTCTTGCGCGGGGGCGCCCCCGCCTCAGCGGCATTCTACCACTTCTCCATGACGGGCGACTCCATGACGGGCGACGGCGCCCTCCGCCCCCTCCCGGTCGCCTTGCCCCGCCGGCCAAAAGTCGGTAGGATGAATGGCACCGCCACCCCGCCCGACGGAAGGAGGCCCGACGTATGCTCGATGCCGCAGGTCCGCCTCCCGACGACCATGCCTGGAGCGACGAGCAGGTGCGCTTTCTGGCGGCGGCGGGGGCGATCCTGGCCTCCGCGCTCGATTACGAGCAGATCCTGGCCCGTATCGCCCGGCTGGCCGTGCCCTACCTGGCCGATTGGTGCGTGGTGGCCCTCGCCGACGAGGCGCGCGGCCCGCGGCGGGTGGCGATCGCCTGCGCCGACCCGGCCCGTCAGCCCCTCGCCGACGCCCTCGGGCGCCACGAGCTCGCCGCCGACCTGCCCTACGCCTACCCCCACGTGATCCGCACCGGCGTGCCCCAGCTGCTCGCCCCCGTCCCCCCCGACTACTTCGACCGGCTCTCGATCGACCCGGAGTACCGCGCGCTGATGCAAACTCTGGCCCCGCGCGAGGTGCTGACCCTGCCGCTGGTGGTGCGCGGCGAAACGCGCGGCGCGATCACGCTGGTGATGGCCGACTCGCGGCGGCAGCACACCACCGAGCGGCTGGCCCTGGCCATGGAGCTTGCCCGGCGCACCGCCGTGACGGTCGACAACGCCCTGCTATTCCGCGCCGCCCAGCGCCGCCTTGCCGAGATGGCCCTCATCCAGCGGGTGGCGCGGGCGATCAGCTCGGCGCTGCACCTCGACGAGATCTGCCACACCGTGGTCGAGCAGATCAGCACCGCCTTCGGCTACCGCCTGGTCAGCATTTACCTGCGCGAGGGCGACAACCTCGTGCTCCAGCACCAGGTCGGCTACCACACGGTAAAGGCCGTGATCGGGCCCGGCGAGGGCGTCAGCTCGCGGGTGCTGCGCACGGGCCGGACGGCCTTTGTGCGCGACCTGGCCGACGAGCCGACCTTTATCGCCGTGCTGCCCGAGATCCGGCAGGGGATCATCGTGCCCCTGCGCTACGCCGACCAGCCGCCCCTCGGGGTGCTCGCCGTGGAGGGCACCGGGAAGCCGGCCCTCACCGACGACGACCTGGCGTTGCTGGCCCTGCTGGCCGACCAGGTGAGCGTCGCCGTGGTCAACGCGCGCCTGTTCGGCGCGGTCGAGGGCGCGGCCCGGCGCTTTCAGTCGCTGATCGCCGCCGCCGGCAGCGTGATCATCTGTCTCGGGCCGGACCTGCGCGTTTCCGAGTTCAACCAGGAGGCCGAGCGGCTGTACGGGATCAGCCGCGCCGATGCGATCGGGGCGCCCTTCCCCGAGCGCTTTCTCCCCGCCGGCCAGCGCGACTGGGCCGCCGGGCTGGCCCGGGCGGCCTTTGCCGGCAAGGCGGTGCGGCCCTTTGAAACACAGATGCGCGACGCGGCGGGCCAGGAGCGCAGCTTTGTCTGGACACTGGCCGTTCGCCGCGGGGGCGCGGGGTCGGCCGAAGAGCTGCTGGTGATCGGGCAGGATATCACCGACCAGCGCCAGGCTGAGGAGGCCAGGCTGGCGATCGAGCGCAAGCTGTTCGAGGCCCAGCGCCTCGAAAGCCTCGGCGTGCTGGCCGGCGGGATCGCCCACGACTTCAACAACCTGCTCGCCGCGATCATGGGCAACGCCGGCCTGCTACGGATGGACCTCAAGCCCGGCAGCACCACCTACGAGAGCGCCGTGCAGATCGAGCTGGTGGCCGAGCGGGCCGCCGAGCTGGTGGGCCAGATGCTGGCCTACGCCGGCCGCGGCCGCTTTGTCGTCGAGCCGATCGACCTCAACGCCACCGTGCGCGAGATGATCGTGCTGCTCCAGGCTTCGGTCAGCAAGGGCGCCGAGCTGCGCGAGCGGCTGGCCGCCGACCTGCCGCCGATCATGGCCGACCCGGCCCAGGTGCGCCAGGTGGTGATGAACCTGATCGTCAACGCTTCGGAGGCCCTTGGCCCCGGCGGCGGCGCGATCACGATCGTGACCCGCCGGCGCCATGTCGGCCCCGAGACGCCCTTTGAGTCGCAGCCGCCCGGCGAGCCGGCGCCAGGGGAGTACGTTGAGCTGACGATCGCCGACACCGGCTCGGGCATGGACGAGACGACCAGGGCCCGCATCTTCGACCCGTTCTTCACCACCAAGTTCACCGGCCGCGGGCTCGGGCTGGCGGCGGTGCTGGGCATCGTCCGCGGGCACCGCGGTGCCTTGCGGGTGGAAAGCGCCGTCGGCCTCGGCAGCAGCTTTGTGGTGCTGTTCCCCGCCCTCGCCAACGCCGCCGTCGCCGCGCCCCGCCCGCCCCTGGCCGCCCCCGCGCCCGAGCCGTCGCCCGACGCTCGCCCGGTGGTGCTGGTGATCGACGATGAGGCGGTGGTCCGGCGCATGGTCAGCCGCGTGCTGACCCGCGGCGGCTACGAGGTGCTGTGCGCCGCCGACGGCGACGAGGGGCTGGCGCTGGCGGCCAGCACCCGCGATCTGGCCGCGGCCCTGATCGACCTGACCATGCCCCGCCGCGATGGCGAGCAGGTGTTCCGCCAGCTGCGCGCCAGCTACCCCGACCTTCCCATCGCCCTTATGAGCGGCTATAGCGTCGACGAGCTGAGCGACCGCTTCGGCGACACCCCGCCGCAGTTCCTCCACAAACCCTTCAGCGCCCCCGCCCTGATCGACCTCGTGGGCCGGCTCGTCGCCCAGGCGGCGCCACGCTAGGGGCCCGCTCGCGCGTGGCGCGGCGAAAGTTCGGGTATACTTTGCTTGCCTAGTCCAATACTTTTTCGCCGCAGCTGTTGTCGAAGGAGGCAGTCGTGACCGTACCCTTCCTGTCCGAAGCCGAGGCGCTGCACGAGGAGCTGGTGAGCGTGCGCCGCGACCTGCACATGCACCCCGAGCTGGGCTTTCAAGAGTTCCGCACCGCGAAGATCGTCGCCGAAAAGCTGGGCGGCCTGGGCTACGAGGTGCAGACGGGCGTCGGCAAGACGGGCGTGGTCGGGCTGCTCCAGGGCGGGCAGCCGGGCGAGAAGGTGGTGCTGCTGCGCTTCGACATGGACGCGCTGCCGATCCAGGAGGAGAATGACGTCGCTTACCGCTCGCAGACGCCCGGCGTGATGCACGCCTGCGGCCACGACGCCCATGTGGCGGTGGGGATCGGCGTGGCCACGCTCCTGGCCCGCCACAAGGACAAGGTCCCCGGCACGATCAAGCTCATGTTCCAGCCGGCTGAGGAGGGGCTCGGCGGCGCGCTGAGCATGATCGAGGACGGGCTGCTGGAGGGCCCCAAGGTGGACTACGCCCTCGGGCTCCATGTGTCCTCCACTCACGCGCTGGGCACGGCGGTGGTGCGCTCGGGGGCGCTGCTCGCCGCCTCCGACAAGCTGGAGATCAGCGTGCGCGGGCGGGGCGGCCACGGCGCCCACCCGGACCAGACGGTCGACGCGGTGCTAGTGGCGGCGCAGCTCGTGGTGGCCCTGCAGACGATTGTGGCCCGCAGCATCAACCCCCTGGACACGGGCGTTGTCACGGTCGGGGCCATCCACGCCGGCGAGGCCGGGAATGTGATCGCGGAGACAGCGCTGATGCGCGGGACGATCCGCAGCTTCAGCCAGGAGGTGCGGGCTCTGCTGCACCGGCGCATCCGCGAGGTGGCCGCCGGGGTGGCGGCGACGTTTGGGGCCACGATCGACGTGACCATCATCCTCGGCGTCGACCCGACGATCAACGCGCCCGAGCCGACCAATGTGGTCCACCGCTCGGCGGCCGCGGTGCTTGGCGACACCAACATCGACACCGCCTACCGCACCACTGGCGGCGAGGATTTTTCGGCGGTGCTGGAGCGGGTGCCCGGCCACTTCTTCATGCTCGGGGCGCGCAACGACGAGCGGGGCCTGAACTTCCCGCACCACAACCCGCGCTTCGACATCGACGAGGCCTGCCTGCCCCAGGGCGTCGCCATTCTCTGCGACGCGGCCATGCGCTGCCTCCAGGGCGAGGCCGACTAGAACCTGGCACGTTTCCTGCTTCGGATCGCGGCGCGGCCGACCGCGCCGCGATCTCACCTGTCGCTCATTGACACTGTTTCAGGCCCGGCGTATAGTTGAATTTGCAATAATTCTGGGATCCGCCCTTTTTGTGTTGGGATCGAGGAGGTTCTGGTGTCGGTGGAGCATTCGCAGCAGTACGGGGCGCCACGGCGGCGTGCCGAGGGGGAGGTCCTGGCGTCGTCGATGCCGGGCGCGATCGACATCCCCGGGGAGCACGGCCGGCAGAGTGGGCCCCGTTCTTCCACCCAGCCCCCCACGCCCCAGGCCCGCACGCCGCGCCGGCGCGCTCGCTGGCCGTGGCTGCTCGCCGCGCTTGTCCTGGCGCTTATCGCGGGTGTCGCGGGGTCGCTCTTCTATATCGACCGCAGCTACGCCGGCAAGATCTACCCGAATGTGTCGATCCGCGGCGTGGCCGTCGGCGAGCTGGGCCGGGACGAGGCCCGCCGCGCCCTTGAGGCCCGCTTCGCGCCCTTCCTGGCCCAGCCCGTGACGCTGACCTACGGCGACCAAAGCTGGACGCCGACGCTGGCCGAGCTGGGCGTGCGCCTGGAGGTCGATCGGGCGATCGACGAGGCCTACGCCGCCGGCCGGCAGAACAGCATGGTCGACAACCTGCGCCAGGTCGCCGCCGTCTGGCAGAACGGCCTGGAGCTGCCTCTCCATGTGACGATCGACCAGGACGTGATGCAGGCCTACCTGCTCGGCCGGGTCGCCGAGGTCGAGCAGCCCGCCGTCGACGCCCGCCTCCAGCTCGACGGCGCCCTGGTCAGTGTGCTGCCGGGCAGCAGCGGCCAGCAGGTGCTCGTGTCCGAAACGCTCCAGGAGATCACGGCGGCCATCCAAAGCCTCGACGCCCAAACGGTGGCGCTGCGCACGCGCGAGCTCCAGCCGCGCCTGAGCGACGCGGCCGCGAGCAGCGCGGAGGAGCGGATCGCCGGCCTGCTGGCCGGGCCGATCACGCTGGCCGTCGGCGAGCAGCAGTTCGAGTGGTCGCTGAGCGACCTGGCCCGGCTCGTCCGGGTCGAGCGCACGAGCGACGCCACGGGCGACGCCCTCGCGGTGACGGTCGACCGCGACCTGATCGGCGAGAAGATCGCCGCTCTGGCCGACGCCACCGAGCAGAAGGGCCGCTACCCGCGCGTGGCCTGGAACGGCGGCGACCTTACGATCACCCGCGAGGGCACGCCCGGCCAGCGCATCGACGAGGCCCAGGCGGGCGAGCTGGTGCTGGCCGCGCTAAACGCCCCGGCGGAGCAGCGGGCGATCGCGCTGCCCCTGCGCGAGACGGCGCCGCCCGTCACCGCCGACAACCTGAGCCAGCTCGGGATCACCAACCTGCTGTCCGTGGGTCGCAGCGACTTTTCGGGCTCCGCGCCCTACCGGATCACCAACATCAAGGCGGGCATGCGGCTGCTCAACGGCATCCTGCTCGCCCCGGGCGAGGAGTTCTCGTTCAACAACGCGGTCGGCAGCATCGACGCCTCGAACGGCTTTGTCGAAGGGTACGCGATCGTCCAGAACCGCACCCAGCTTGAGTGGGGCGGCGGGATCTGCCAGGACTCGACGACGATGTTCCGCGCGGCCTTCTGGGCCGGCCTGCCGATCACCGAGCGCTGGGGCCACTCGTTCTACATCAGCTGGTACGACAAGTTCGCCTTCGGCGACTACGGCAACGGCCCCGGCATGGACGCCACGATCTTCACGGGCGCCCTTGACCTGAAGTTCCTCAACGACACCGGCCACTGGCTGCTGATCCAGACCGGGACGAGCGGGACCACCGCCGAGGTGCGGATCTACGGCACCGACGACGGCCGCACCGTGCGCCTGGAGGGCCCGACCACGCGCGACCGCGTCCCGGCCCCGACCGAGCCGGTATATGTGGCTGAGCCGAGCCGCCCGCGCGGCAGCCCGCGCCAGAGCGACACCGCCCGCGGCGGCATGACGATCGATTTCGCCCGGGTGATCGAGCGCGATGGCCAGGTGGTCGAGCGGCGCACCTTCCAGACCCGGTTCAAGCCCTGGCCGAACATCTTCGAGATCAACCCCGCCGACCTCGGCCCCGACGGCAAGCCGCTGCCGCGCGCCACGCCCACCCCCGAGGTGGTGACGGAGCCCACGCCCGACCCGAACGCGCAGCCGCAGCCGGACCCGAACGCGCAGCCGCAGCCCGAGCCGCAGCCCGAGCCGAACCCAGAGCCGCACCCTGAGGCGCCGCCGCACGGCCAGCCGGTCGAGTCGATCCCGATCCCGCTGCCCGAGCCGCCGAGCGACGGCGCCGGCGGGTAGGGCCCGCGGAGCGAGGGCCAGGCGACGCAAGGCCAGACGATCACAGGGGGCGGCACCGCAGTGTGCCGCCCCCTGTCGATTCAACAGCCTGGCCCTGCCGTTCCCTTCGTGCGCTTTGTGTCCTCCGTGATGGTTGATCCGCTCCCAACGATGCGCTAGCAGGCGGCGTGGACGAGCGGGAGGGGCGCGCCCCAGACACGGGCGAGGGCCGGGGCGACGCCGGCGGGAGCGGCGGTGGTGGCGCAGGCCAGGGCGCCGTGGCCGGGGGGAAGGGCGGCGGCGCGGGCGAGGCGGGCGGCCTGAGCGGCGACGGCGGGGCCGGTGTCGACGATAGCGACGCCGGGGCCGGCCAGCTCGGCGATCAGGGGGCGCAGGAAGGGGAAGTGGGTGCAGCCGAGCACGATCGCGTCGACGCCGCGCTCGCGCAGCGGGGCGAGGTAGCCAGCCACGCTGGCGCGGGCGCGCGGGCTGTCGAGCTCGCCGGCCTCGACAAGGGCGACCAGGCCGGGGCAGGCGACGGTGGTGACGGCGACGCCCTCGGCGAATCGCTCGACGAGGCGGGCGAAGCGCTCGCCGGCGAGGGTGCCGTTGGTGGCAAGCACACCGACCTGGCCGCTGCGGGTGGCGGCCGCCGCCGGCTTGATCCCCGGCTCCATGCCCACGACGGGCACGGGCAGCTCGGCCCGCAGCAGCTCCACGGCGGCCGAGGTGGCGGTGTTGCACGCGACGACGACAAGCCCGGCGCCCCGTTCCATGAGCCAGCGCGCGCAGGCCAGCGACCGCCCGCGCACCTCGTCGACGGGGCGCGGGCCATACGGGCAGAAGGCGCTATCGGCGAGGTACAGCACGTCGTGGGCGGGGAGCCGCTCGCGCAGCGCCCGCACCACCGACAGCCCGCCCAGGCCCGAGTCGAAGACGCCGATCATGCTTCACCACACAGGCGCAACCGTGGTCGTGCCGCTGCGCTGTTGGTATGGGCCTAGCGGGCGCAGGCCTCGACAAAGGCGCGGAAAAAGCCGGACCAGCGGGGCTCGGCGGCGGGCCACAGATACTCGGGGTGGCACTGGACCGCGACGACGAGCTGGGTCCCGGTGCCCTCGACGGCCTCGACAACGCCGTCGGGGGCGTGGCCGACGACGCGCAGGCCGGGGGCGACGTCCTTGATCGCCTGGTGGTGCATGGTGTTGCCGAGGACGTCGGCGGCGCCGAGGCGCTCGCCGATCCAGCTGTCGGGGGCGAGCGCGACGGGGTGGCCGACGACGTCGTACTGGCGCAGCCGGCTGTTGTGGCGGTGGTCGAGGGCATCGGGCAGCTGCGCGGGGATGTCCTGGTAGAGCGAGCCGCCGAAGGCGACGTTGATCACCTGGAGGCCGCGGCAGATGCCCATAAGCGGCTTGTTGTCGGCGCGGGTCCAGCGAGCGAGCAGGAGCTCGACCCGGTCGCGCTGGGGGTCGACCAGGCCGAGGGCGGGGTGGCGCTCCTCGCCGAAGTAGGCCGGATCGATGTCGTCGCCGCCGGGGAGCAGGATGCCGTCGCACAGGTCGTAGAGGGCGCGGGTGGCGGCCTCGTCGTCGGACAGGTGGATGAGCAGGGGGACGCCGCCGGCGGCCTCGATGGCGCGCAGGTAGCCGGGGCGGACGGCCATGAGCACGCCGCCGCGGCCGTCGGGCTCGTTCATGCAGGAGATGCCGATGATCGGGCGCTTCATTGACGGAGCTTTCTTGTGCAGCGTGAAAGGCGCGGAGGGCGCGAGCGGTGGCTCTGCGTCCTCGGCGCCTTTGCGGGTGGGGCGAGCGAGCTAGGCGGCGAGGGCGGCCGGCTGGCAGGCGGCGGCGCAGCTTTCGACAAAGGCGGCGAACAAGGCTTGCCAGCGGGTGTCGGCGGCGGCCTGGAGCGCCTCGGGGTGGCACTGGACGCCGACGAGGAAGCTGGGGCCGCTGCCCTCCAGGGCCTCGATCACGCCGTCGGGGGCCCAGGCGACAGGGCGCAGACCGGGGGCGACGTCGCGGACGGCCTGGTGGTGCAGCGAGTTGATCGTGATCGTGTGGGCGCCCATGAGCGCGGCGAGGCGCGAGCCGGGGGCGAGGCGGATCTCGTGGGCCATGTGCGTCCAGTCCTCGCGCTCGTAGGACAGGTTGTGGTGCAGCTCGCTCGGGATCTCGGAGGGGATGTCTTGGAAGAGCGTGCCGCCGAGGGCGACGTTAATCACCTGGACGCCGCGGCAGATGCCGAGCAGGGGCTTGTTATCGGCCACGGCCCAGCGGGCCATCGGCAGCTCGGCGCCGTCGCGCAGCGGGTCGACCAGGCCGAGCTTCTCGTGGCGCCCGTGGCCGTAGTGGTCCGGGTCGATATCGCCGCCGCCGGCGAGCACCACGCCGTCGAGCCGCTCGTAGAGCACGCGCAGCGTCGCCTCATCCTGGATGGGGGGGATGAGCAGCGGGGCGCCACCGGCGCGGACGATCGCGTCCACGTAGGTCTGGCGGTGGCCGAACGACGGGGGGCACCAGGCCCGGTCGTGGAAGGTGCCGCAGGAGATTCCGATCAGTGGCTTCATGGCTGCACACGCTCCTCGCTTCGATCCGCTCCGGGCGCCAGCGGCCGGGCGTGAGACTATTCGCGTATTATAGCATACGCTCCTTGCAGCACGCCCCGTGCCGTCATCGCTCGCTGCGCTCGCTCGGGGCAGGGGGTGGTTTGGGCAGAACTGTCCCCTTGTCCCGTCACGCGGATGCGCCGAGGGCGGCGGCGAGGGCGAACAGGGCGCAGCAGGCGAGCAGGCCGAGCAGGCCGAGGATGGCGGGGTAAAGCAGGACGGCGAGGGTGGCGCGGCCGCTGTCGAGCTTATGGGCGATGCTGGTGGCGGCGACGAGGATGGCGAAGCCCCAGAAAAAGGCGATCAGCTGGAGCGCGGCGCCGAGGCCGGGGATGAAGCCGAGGGCGTCGAGGGCGTGGGGCGCGACAGACAGGGCGCCGAGGCCGAGCATCTGCTGGATGGAGCCCTGGCCGCCGAGCTGGCGGGCGGCGATGTGGGTGACGATCACCACGATCAGGAGCCAGCGCAGGTAGTCGAGGGGGCGGCTGACGAACTGGCCGAGGCCGCGGAGCGCGGCGCTGGCCGGGCGGGGGAGCACGCTGGGCAGGCCGGCCACGCTCTCGACGATCCCGATGATCCCTTCCCGGTTCGCGTCGAGCTGGCGGGCGAACTCGCGCAGCTCGGGCGTGTTCGCGCCGAGGCCGATCTGCTGGGCGTAGGCCTCGTAGAGCTGGCGGAACTGGTCGGCGGAGCGCTGCGGGTCGGCGCTGGTAAGGGCGGTCCGGATGCCCTCGACGCCGCCGACGAGCAGGCCGACAAGCAGCAGGACCAGCAGGCCGCTGCGGACGACGGCGGGCGACTCGCGCAGGCCACGCATCATCGTCTGGTTGAGGGTCAGCGCGCCGTTGAAGGTGTCCATCATGGCTGGGAGGCTCCGCTGAGGGCGCCGGCGACGCTGACAAGCAGGAACAGCAGGGCGCAGCCGAGCAGGAGGGCAAGGGCGATCAGGATGAGCGGGCCGAGCACGGTGGCCCAGAAGCTGCGCCACGCCGACAGGCCGTGGGCCTCGCGGATGGCGACATAGGTGGCGAGCAGGCTGAGCAGCGTGGCGCCGGCGACGCGGGCGAAGGGCACCACGAGCACGAGGCCGAGCAGGCCTGCCCCCGCGCTGAGGGCGGTGGTGCTGAGCGTCTGGGTGAGGGTGGCGCGGCCGCCAAGGGCGCGGGCCAGCAGGTGGGCGACCAGGCCGCCGATCAGCCAGCCGAGCAGGCCGAAGACGGGGGCGAGCAGCAGCTGGGTCAGCCCGTTGGCGGCGCCGCCGCCAGTGAGCGCGCGCAGGTTGGCCACGCTGGCGTCGAAGGAGGCGTCGAAGGCGGGGGCGAAGCTCGGGTCGTCTGCGGCCCGCTCGGCGTACCAGGGCAGGGCGCGCACGCCGTCGTAGACGGTGGCGACGACGGTTTCGGGGCTGGGCTGGGCGAGCCCCTGGAGCAGGCTGCCGATCAGGGCGGCGGCGCCAGAAAGCAGGCTGACGAGCAGCACCAGCAGCAGGCCGCGCCGCAAGCCGTGCTCGGCGTCGCGCTGCTCGCGGTAAACCTGCGGCTCGAGCAGCATGCCGCCGACGCCGAGGCGCAAAAGGGAAACGAGCGACTGCATCGCGATCCTCTGGGGTAGCCGGGGTTCCGCGCCGTATTCTACCACAGAGGATCGCTCCGCCTCAGGGGATCGCTCCCCTACGCCGCCGGCACCAGGCTGACGGAGCGGCGGCGGCCTTCGCGCAGAAAGCTGACGCGCCAGGGGCTGCGGCCCTTGAGCGACTGGACGGCCTTGCGCAGGGCGTCGACCGTTTCCACCGCCCGGTCCTCGATGCTGAGCAGGATGTCGCCGCCGCGCAGGCTGGCCTGCTCGGCCGCGCCGCGGGGGGCTACTTCGAGCAGCAGGACGCCGCCCTGCTGGCTGATGCCATTGGCCCTCGCGATCCCCGCGTCGAGGGCGGTGTCGAGCCCGCTGATGCCGAGGGCGCCCTTGCCGATCGCCTGGCGGTGGCGCTCGGTGATCCGCGCGATCACCGCGTAGGCGGTGGCGGCGGGCACGGCGAAGCCGAGGCCCTGGCCCCAGGGCACGATCGCGGTGGTGATGCCGACAACCCGGCCCTGCACGTCGACCAGGGGGCCGCCCGAGTTGCCCGGGTTGATCGGGGTGTCGGTCTGGATCAGCTGCTCGAGCTGCTGGCCTGGGCCGGCGGGCAGCGAGCGGTTGAGCGCGCTGACCACGCCCGCGGTGACGGTGAAGTCCAGCCCGAAGGGGTTGCCGATCGCGACGACCAGCTGGCCGATCCGCAGCGGCGCCGCCGACAGCTGGGCCACCGGCAGCCGGCCCTCGGCCACGCGCAGCACCGCCAGGTCCTTCGCGGGCTCGGCGCCGAGCACGCCGGCCTGGAGCTTGCGCCCGTCTGGCAGGCTCACCGTGACTTTGGAGGCGCCCTCGACGACGTGGGCGTTGGTCAGGATGTGCCCGTCACTGGAATAGATCACGCCCGAGCCAAGGCCCTGCTGCGGGCCCGGCCGCCCGTCCGGCATCCGCCCCGCGCGGCCGGTCTCGATCTTCACGACCGCGGGGCCGGCCCGCTCCGCCGCGGTGGTGATCGCCAGCGAGTAGGCGTCCAGGGCCGCGGCCTCATCTATGGTTGACATACGTGCTCCTTGCTTGAAAAGAGCGGTTAGCCAGCTAACAGTTCGTATAACAAAGTATACCCCCGGAGGAGGTATGGTGTCTATTAACGCTATGTTAGATGTAATTGTGTAATTGAAGAAAAGCGCCTACGGGCGACCCGTGGCCTTGAGAAAGGCCGCGCCCTTGCCGAGGCGGGTGTTGACGGGCACGCCCGCGCGGCACAGGGGGCACTCCTCGGGGGCGTAGGTGACCATCGGCAGGCTGACGAGCGCGAACAGGGCCGGGGCGGCCAGGGCGGCGGCCGACACCTCGCCACGGTTGCACAGCGCGCCAACGCCGACGGCGCTGCCCCCCGCGGCGGCGACGGCCGCGACCACGAGGCGGGCGGACAGGCCGGTGGTGAGGATGTCCTCGACCACCAGCACGCGCCGGCCGGCCACCAGCGCGTCGTAGCCGCGGCGGAACACGCGCCGGCGCTCCTCGCCCGCGCCCTCCTCCTCGGCGTAGACGGCCAGCACGCGCCGGCCGTACCGCGCGCTCAGGTGGTGCGCCGTCCACTGGGCCATGATCACCCCGCCCACGGTCGGCCCGGCCACCACCTCCACATCAGCCGGGGCGAACTCGGCGGCGATGCGCGCGCAGACCGCGCTGATCGCGGCCGTGTCGGGGTAGAGCGCGTCCTTGTTGACGTAGCTGCTGCCGTGCCGGCCGGAGGTGTAGACGAGGTGGTCGTCGGTCACGATCGCGTCGAGGTCGGACAGTAGCTCCAGCACCGTTCGCTCGCTCACAGGTGGTTCCTTTACGCTAGCTCAGCCGCGAGCCGGCGGGCCGCCTCGGCGGGGCCCCCGAGCTCCGGGGGCGGGGCGGTGAGCGGGCGGCCGACCACGAGGTAGTCGGCGCCGGCGGCCAGGGCCTCGGCGGGCGACAGCACACGGGCCTGATCGCCGCTGGCGGCCCAGGCCGGGCGGACGCCGGGGGTGACGATCAGGAGGTCATCGCCGCAGGCCGCGCGGATGGCCGCCGCCTCGTGGGGCGAGCAAACCACCCCGTCGAGGCCGCACGTCTGGGCCAGGCCCGCCAGGTGGAGGACGTGCTCGGCCAGGGGCGCGCCGACCTGGAGTTGGTCGCGCAGGGCGGCCCCGTCGATGCTGGTCAGCACCGTCACGCCGAGGAGTAGCGGGCGCTCGGGGCCGAGGGCGCGGGCGGCGGCGGCGGCGGCCCGCAGCATCGCGGCGCCGCCCGAGCAGTGGAGCGTCAGCATCCGCACGGCGGGGCCGAGGGCGCCGACCGCGCGTACCGCGCCCGCGACAGTGTTCGGGATGTCGTGGAGCTTGAGGTCGAGGAACAGCCCGCCGCCCGCCGCGGCGACCGCCCGCACCACCTGTGGCACCCCGGCGGCGCCGCACAGCTCCAGCCCGACCTTGAAGCCCCCGACGTGGGGGCGCAGCTGACCCACCAGCCCGAGGGCGGCGTCGAGGTCCGGCACGTCCAGGGCCGCGAGCACCCGCTCGCGCGGGGAACGAGGATGCGCAGTCATAGATATAACACCGCGTAGACGCCGATCCCGACCAGGGTGGCGAGCAGGTACAGGCCGTAGGCCCAGCGCATGAAGGGCTTGTAGCGCTGGAACTTCAGCCGGGCGGGCACAAGCTCGTTGCCGCGCAGCACGACGTACAGCCCGAACAGAAGCGCCACAACCCCAACGATCTCGTGGCCGGTCATGGTGAGAAAGGCCGAGGCCGGCAGGCCCACGTTCTCCTCCGGGTCGACGCCGACCAGCGACGGGATCATGATCCCGAGCACGAGCAGCAAGTTCATCACCGCCCCGCCCGTCTGCACCCAGCGGTGGGCCTCGTACTGCCCCCGCAGGGCGAGCCACGCGCCAACGGTGAACGCCGCCATCACCAGCACGCTCCCGACCAGCGCGATATCCGCGCCCAGCGACGCCCCAGTGCCAAGAAAGCCAGGTCCGTCCATATCGCTCGCTCCGCTCGCTCGGGGAGGGGGGGCCAAGGGGAGCGATCGCGCTGGTTCAAGGGCGCCGCGGCGGAACTGTCCCCTTGTCCCCTACTTACTCGCCAGAGCCTTGTTGATCCGGCGCACCAGGCCGGGGCCCTCGTAGATCAGGCCGGTGTAGAGCTGGACGAGGGCGGCCCCGGCGTCGAGCATGGCCAGGGCGTCCTCGGGGCCTCGGATGCCCCCGACGCCGACGATCGGCAGGCGGCCGCCGCTTTCACGGGCCAGGAGCCGGACCACGGCGAGGGCGCGGGCGCGCAGGGGCGGGCCGCTCAGGCCGCCGCTCTCGGCGACGAGGGCCTGCGGCGCGCTGTCCAGCCCGGCGCGGCCCACCGTTGTGTTCGTGGCGATCAGGCCGGCGACGCCGTGGCCGGCGCACACCTCCAGCAGCTCGACGATCGCAGCATCGCTCAGGTCGGGGGCGAGCTTGACCAGCAGAGGGCGGGAGGGGCGGCCACGGGCGGCGGCGAGCGCGCGGTTCTCGGCCTGGAGGCCGCCGAGCAGGGCGTCGAGGGCGGCGCGGTCCTGGAGGCTGCGCAGGCCGGCGGTGTTGGGCGAGCTGACGTTGATCGCGAAGTAGGCCCCGTGGTCAAACAAGGCGCGGAAGGAGGCCCGGTAGTCGTCGACGGCGGCATCGATGGGCGCGGCTTTGGACTTGCCGAGGCTGATCCCGACGGGGATGGGCAGGGCCGGCGCGGCGGCTAGGCGCGCGGCGAGGGCCGCGGCCCCGCCGTTGTTGAAACCCATGCGGTTGATCAGGGCGCTCTGGGCGGGCACGCGGAACAGGCGCGGGCGCGGGTTGCCGGGCTGCGGCTGCCACGTCACCGTGCCGGCCTCGACAAAGCCGAAGCCGAGGGCGGCCCAGGCCGGCAGGGCCACGCCGTCCTTGTCCATGCCCGCGGCCAGGCCGACCGGGTTGGGGAAGCGCACCCCGAACAGCTCGCGCTCCAGGGCGGGCGAGCGCACGGCGGCGATCCCTCCGGCGGCGCGCAGGAGCGGCCCGGCCCGCGACGCGAGTGCGAGCATGGCCAGGGTGCGCTCGTGGGCGCCCTCGGCGTCGCCGGAGCGCAGGCGGAACAGGATGGGGCGCAGGAGCTGCTTGTAGAGCATGGGCTATGGACTATGGGCTATGGGCTATGGGCCGTTGCGGCGACCATAGCCCATAGCCCGGCGAGCGCAGCGGCCAGCGGCCCAAAGCCTAGAACGGCTCGATGCCGGCCTCCGACAGATCGTCGGCGAGGCGCTCGAGATCCCTGACGTTGCGCAGCGTATCGACGCGGCCGAGAAAGCGCCTGCGTTGGGTCGGGTCGGCCATGAGGGCGCGCTCGATGAACTGGCGCAGGTAGATCTTGATCAGGTCGAGCTGGGCCGAGGACAGCGGCTCGACCCGCATGTAAACCTCGATCGCCTCGGCGAGGGCGCCCGTCGTCTCCTCCATCCAGAAGCGGGGCGGGACGGGCACCTTGAACGGGTATGGGTAGTCCGGGTTCTCGACAAAGACGAGTGGCCCGATCTGCTCTGGCTCCTGCGACATCGGGGGCCCCTATCCGGCCCTCAGCCCGAGGGCCTCGTACAGGCGGTCGAAGTTGAAGTGGGCGTCCATCATGCCGATGAACCGCTCCAGCTTGGGGCCCTGGTGGAAGCGCACCCGCCCGAACAGCTGCTCGGCCCGGTCCACCGTGGTCAGGGTGTCGTCGGGGACGAGGATGATCGGCACCTCGCGCTCCTCGGCCCGGTCGATCACCTGGTAGCTCGGGCGGATGTTGCCCGTCAGCACCAGGGCATTGGTGCTGGTTTCGAGGGCGGCGAGCTGGAGGTCGGTGCGGTCGCCGCCGGTGATCACGGCCTTGTTGGCCCGGCGGCGGAAGAACGACAGGCTGGCCTCGGCGCCCATCGCGCCGATCATGAGCGACTCGAGCATCTTCTCGGACCACTCGCGCCGGCCGATCAGCTGGCCGCCGAGGTTGTCGAGCAGCTCGCCGACGGTGATCCCGGCCAGGGCCTGGTCGCGCGGGAGCAGGCCGAAGACGGGGATGCCGCGGGCCTCCAGGAAGGGAACCACCCGGCTTTGGACGAACTCGCGCTGCGGGTCCTCGACCTGGTTGAGCAGCACGCCGAGCAGCCGGTCGCCGACGTAGCGCTGCACCGACAGGATGGTGTCGACGTTGAGCGTGGAGGCGTAGCGGCTGACCAGCAGGCCGGGGGCCTGGAGCAGGTCGGTAACCTGGTCGGCTGACAGGTCGACCAGGGCGCCCTCGGCCCAGGTGTTGGTGCCCTCAAGCACCACCACGTCCTTCTCGCGGCTGACGCCGAGGTAGGCCTCGCGCAGGTTCTTTGTGTAGTTGGCGGGCTGGCCGCGCAGGATCGACTCGACCACGCCGGGGGTGATCAGCACGGGGGCGATCTGGTCGAGCGGCTCCTGGAGGCCGAGGGCGCCGCGGATAAAGGCGGCGTCCTCGTCGAGGACGGCGTCGGGGGTGTGGGCGACCCGCACGCTGACGGGCTTCATGTAGCCGACGCTGAAGCCGTCGCGCTGCATGCGGCGCAGGAGGCCGAGGCACACCGCGCTCTTGCCCACGTAGGTCTCGGTCGACGCGACATAGAGTGTCGCCATGGCATGCCTCCCTACTGCAAGATAATCCGCGCGTCCAGCACGATCGCGCCCTCGCCCTCGTTGTGGGCCACCAGCGGGTTGATGTCCATCTCGACGATCTCGGGGAAGTCGGTGACAAGCTGGCTGACCCGCAGCACCGTCTCCTCGATCGCCGCGATGTCGGCGGGCGGCTCGCCGCGCACGCCGCGCAGCAGCGGGTAGGTGCGGATCGAGCGCAGCTGCTCGCGCACCTCCTCGACACTGAGCGGGGCGAGGCGGAAGGCGATATCCTTGAGCACCTCGACATAGATGCCGCCCATGCCCACGCCGACCAGCGGGCCGAACTGCGGATCCCGGCTGACGCCGACCAGGATCTCGCGGCCCTTGCGCACCATCTCCTGCACCAGCACGCCCCAGATCCGCGCGTTGGGGCTGTACTTGCGGGCCCGGTACTCGATCAGCTCATAGGTGTCGCGGGCGGTGGCCGCGTCCGAGACGCCCACCTTGACGCCGCCGATGTCGCTCTTGTGCAGGATGTCGGGGCTAGAGATCTTCATCACCACGGGGAAGCCGATCTCGGCGGCGATTGTCGCGGCCTCCTCGGGCGAGCGGGCCAGGCGGCTTTGGGGCAGCCGCATGCCGTAGGCCTCCATCACCTCGCGGGCCTCGACCTCGCCGAGCTCGACCCGGCCGGAGGCGCGCACCTCGGCGAACAGCTTCGCCACCCGCTCCTTGTCGGCCTCGAAGGCCCGGTACGTCTGCTGGGGGCGCTGCGACCACTTGAACTGGCGGTACATCGAAGACAGCGACTGGACGGCCCGCTCGGGGAAGGGGTAGTTGGGGATGCGGTTGGCGTTAAGCTTTGCCAGGGCCTCGCCGAGGCTGTAGGCGCCCATAAAGCTCGTCACCACCGGCTTGTCGCTGCCGCGCGCGCACTCGACGATCACATCGACCGTCTCGATCAGGTCAGTCTGGGCCTGGGGGGTGAGCAGAACCACGACGGCATCGACGTTAGGGTCGGCAAAGGCGGCCTCCAGGCCGACGCGGTAGCGGTCGGAGCGGGCGTCGCCGATCACATCGATCGGGTTGAAAACGTTGGCCTCGGCGGGGAGCTTGGCCTGGAGCTGGCGGATCGTCTCCTCGCTGAAGGAGGCCATCTGCATCCCCGAGCGCTCGATCGCGTCGGAGGTGATGATGCCGGGGCCGCCGGCGTTGGTCACGATCGCGATCCGGTCGCCCTTGATCATGGGCTGGTAAGCGAACAGGAGCGCCAGGTCGAACAGCTCGCTCATCGTGTGGGCGCGCAGAATGCCGCTCTGGCTGAAGGCGGCCTCGTAGGCCGTCTCCGAGCCGGCCAGTGAGCCGGTGTGGGACGAAGCGGCGCGGGTGCCGGCCGAGGTGGTGCCGGACTTGATCGCGACCACCGGCGTGTTCTTCGTCACCTCGCGGGCGGCGCCGATAAAGCCGGGGCCGTCGCTGATCCCTTCCAGGTAGGCCAGGATGACCTTGCTCTGCTCGTCGTTGTTCCAGGCCCGCAGCAGGGCGACCTCGTCCACGTCGGCCTTGTTGCCGAGGCTGACAAAGCGCGAAAAGCCGATGCCCTGGGGCTTGCTCCAGTCCAGGATGGCGGTGCACATGGCGCCCGACTGGGACATAAAGGCGATGCTGCCGTCGACCGGCATCAGCGCGGCGAACGAGGCGTTGAGGTCGCTGACCGTGTCGATCACCCCGAGGCAGTTCGGGCCGACCATGCGCATCCCATACTGCTTGACCAGCGCGATCAGCTGGCGCTCCAGCTCCCTGCCCTCGCCGCCGACCTCCTTGAAGCCGGCGCTGATCACGATCAGGCCCTTCACGCCCTTCTGGCCGCACTCCTCGACCACGGGGAGCACGTGCTGGGACGGGATGACGATCACGGCGAGGTCGATCGGGTCCGGGACGGCGAGGACCGACGGGTAGGCCTTGTGGCCGAGCACGTCGGGGGCTTTCGGGTGGATGGGGTACAGGCGGCCGGGGTAGCCGTTGTTGACGATATTCTTGAGGACGGTGTGGCCGAGCCGGGCCGGGTCGGGCGAGGCGCCGACCACCGCCACCGACGTTGGTGCGAAGATCTCCTCCAGCATGCTCCCTCCTTGCGGCTCTCGCCGGTATCATACCCGATGCGAGAGAGGCCGACAAGCACCCCTGCCGCAATACGCATACCAGGGCGACGGGGGAGAATTCCACGAAGGCGCATAAGGCACCGGCTTGTTTGCCTCCGGGCCTTCTCCGCCCCCCCCTTCATAGCCGCAAGCGCGGCTCATTGACACCGCCCCGGCCGCGTGTTACGATCCAGGCAATGATGATGCATTTATGTCATAGCCGGCCATGACGGCCGTCTGGGCCCAGATCTTTCTGCTGCCGCCGCTGGCGACGGTGGTGCTGTGGCTCGGCCTCACGGCCGGGCTGCTTGCGCTCAACCGGCGCGGGCGGCGGGCGAGCCGGCTGGGGCTGCTGGCGAGCCTGCCGCTGCTCGTCCTCGCCCACCGCGAGCTCGTCGTGGCGGGGGGCGACGCTAGCGTGGCCGGGGCGTACCGCTCGCTGGCGGCCGGGTTGCTGCTGTGGGCCTGGCACGAGCTGGCCTTCTACAGCGGCGTGCTGAGCGGGCCGTACCGCGGCCCCTGCCCGCCCGAGGCGCGGGGCGCCGGGCGGTTCGCCTACGCCCTGGGCACCCACCTGTACCACGAGCTGGCCTGCCTGGGCGAAATGTTGGTGCTCGGGGTGGCGCTCGCGGGCCAGCCGAACCTGGTCGGGCTGCTGGCGTTCGGGCTATGCTGGGCGATGCAGCAGAGCGCCAAGCTGAACGTATTGCTGGGCGTGCCGGCGCTGCAGGTCGAGCTGTTCCCGCCGCACCTGGCCTACCTGGGCAGCTACTGGGCCCGCCGGCCGGCCAGCGGCTTCTTTCTCCCCTCCGTCTCGGTCGCCACCATGCTCGCGGCCATGCTCTGGTCGGCGGCGAACGCCCACGCCGGCGAGGCGGCGGGGGTGCGGCTGGCCCTGCTCGCCGCCCTGCTCACGCTTGGCGCCGCCGAGCACTGGCTGCTCGTCGCCCCGGCCCTCGGCCGTCGCCGCCCGGCCCCGCTGCCGGCGCCGCCGGAAGGGTAACCCTGGAGGTGGTGGGGGCGCAGAGCATTTGGGTGAGCAGCGCGCCAGGGCCGTGCCACTTTGAAACGTGGCACGGCCCCGGTGTTTCATCCTACCGCTCGGCGCCGCTGCGCCTCGGCGTTTACCCCCGACTAGCGGGGCGTGGTCACGGTGGCGATGTTGGAGAAGCCCGAGCTGCCGGCAGCGTTGTACGCCTGGACCCGGTAGCGATAGGTGGTGCGGCCGGTGACGTTGGTGTCGACGTAGCCTCGCGCGCTGGCGTTCGAGACGGTGGTGAGGAGGGCGAAGTTGGTGCAGTTCTTGCCCGAGCAGCGCTCGACGCGGAAGCCACTCTGGCCGGAGCCGCTGTAGGACCAGCTCAGGGTGACCTGGGTGGCCGAGTTCGCCGTCGCGGCAAGGTTGCTCGGGGCGGCCAGCCCGGTGGGGCTGGGCGTGACCGGGGTTGGGGAGGGCGTCGGAGTCGGGCCGGCGCCGGCGCGCACCACCAGCGCGTAGGGCTGCGGGCCCTGGGCCACGTTGGTGCCCGTCACCTTTACCGTCCAGGTGCCGGCGGCCGCCGACTGGACATACACGTTCTCGACGTTGTTGACCGCGTCGGCGTTGCCGCCCGTCTGCGACCAGCCGTTGGCGAAGACATTGCCGCTGTAGACGGCGCCCGTGGGCGAGGTGACAGTCAGGTCGAGGTTGTTGACCAGGTTCTTGGTGGCCGTCTCGGTCGAGGGGTAGTCGCTCCAGACCAGGCTGACCTTGAAGGGCGCGTTGCCGGGGGCGGGGTAGGTGTAAGTGGTGGTGCCGCCCGTGCCCACGCCGGTGGTGTTGTCGACGTACGTGGCGGTGCCGTCGGTGGCGGCGTCGAGGTTGATCCGGCCCCAGCCCTCGTGGTTGTTGGGGATGGGGAAGTCGTTGTCGTTGGCGCCGTCGTTGTTCTCGTCGAGCAGGTCGACGGCGGAGTTGATCAGGGTCGCCTTGACCAGGGCGGCGCTGGCGTTGACGCCGTAGGCCTTGTTGTAAAAGTCGCGCACGACGGTGGCGGCGCCGGCGGCGATCGGGTTGGACATGGAGGTGCCGCCGAAGTACTTATAGTACTGGTTGACGGGCATGCCCCAGCCGTCGGACTGGAAGCGGCCGGTGCGCGGGCTGGTGGCGGTGCCGTAGCCCTCCTGGTACTTGCTGGAGTAGGTCGAGAGGATCCAGGTGCCGGGGGCGACCACGTCGGGCTTGATCCGGCCGTCGTCGGTGGGGCCGCGCGACGAGAAGGCCGCCATCTGCCCGGCATTGCCGGCCGTCAGGTCGTCGGCGACCGGGTTGGCGGTGAAGCCCCAGCGCTGGCGCGGCGTGCCGAGCAGGTTCTGGCCGCCCATGCTGCCGCAGGTCTGCCCGTTCTGGTAGCTGGTGTCGCGCGAGGTATAGGTCAGGGAGAGGTCGCACTGGTAGTCGCCCTTGCGGTCGTTCTCGCTCGCGCCGATCGTGATCACATTCTTGGCCGTGGCCGGCGCGCCGATCGAGTCGTTGTCGACCACCCCGTCGTTGTTGGCGTCGGCGCCGGAGTTGCCCGCCGAGAAGGTGATTGTCATGTCCTTCTTGTCCCAGACGAACTGGTCGGCGGTGGCGCTGTTGGCGGTGTAGACGCCGGCCTGGGACGAGCCCCAGGAGTTGGCGTGGATGCGGGCGCCGGCGCCGTAGGCCTGGTTGAACAGGCCGTACAGGTCGTTCAGGCCGGTCAGGTAGTAGTCGTTGGTGTAGCCGTAGAAGGCGCGGCACAGGCTCGAGACGGCGACGTAATTCTCGGTGGCCTGGAAGACCAGCTTCGCCGCGGGGGCCACACCCCTACCGAAACCGCCCGGGTCGCCGCCGCTGAGCACCGAGCCGGCGACGTGGGTGCCGTGGCCGCTGTCGACGTCGACCGCGCCGTCGTCGTAGATCGTCTGGAAGCAGCTATCGGGAACGCCGGGCCAGTTGTAGACCGCCTGGACGCGGCTTTCCGGGATGTCGCGGTGGGCCGTGGCGGCGGTGCCCCCGCCGATGCCCGTGTCGGCCACGGCCGCGATCTGGGTCGAGCCGTTGTAGCCGCGGCTGTTGGCGACGCCGCCGCCGATGATCCCGGCGCCGCCGTACTCGTTGTGCTTCTCGAACAGCACATACGGCTCGATCCAGGCCGTGTCGAGGGCCTGGGCGATCCGCTCGGCCTGGGCGCCGTCGGCGGCGACGAGCAGCAGGTCGGGCGCGAGCACACTCACCGCCGCGCCGGCCTGTGCCGCGGCGTCGGCCACCGCCTGCGTGTCGCCGCCGCGCTCGACGCGCACGCGCAGCATCTGCTGGCCCTGCCCGACCTCGGGGCTCACGGCGTAGAAGGGGTGGAACAGGTCGGTGTAGGCGACGCTGGCCAGCCGGCTGACCCGGTTGGCCGCCTGCGGGGTCATGCGCACTTTGAAGGCGTAATCCGGGATGTAGTCCAGGATCTCGGCGCCGAGCCCGGCCACCTGGTCCTTCCACGCCTGCTCGACCGGCCCGGCGAACTGAACAATGTAATAGGCCTTCTGGCCGAGCTGGGGAGCCGCGCGGGTGAGGCCGGGCGGGATCGCCGGGCGCTGGCCCCGGCTCGGGTCAAAGGTCGCGGCCTTGAGCCGGATCGGGCCGCCGCGGCCCTGAGGCTGGCCCTGGGCGAGGGCGGGGGCGCTGAGCACGAGCAGCAGCGCGACAACAAGGGCGACCGTGGCGGATGCTCTTCTGCGCATGTTTCCCTGGTTCCTTTCTTGCACCATGCGCCAACAAACAATCACAATGCGCCAGCGGCCGGCGCGTTGTGGCAGGACTGGGCGCGCCGAGCTGTCCGGCGCTGGAGGGCCGTATAAGCTGACGAGGGTTGGGCCTATCGCTCGCGAGGGGCGGGCCGCGCCAGGATCACGTCTGCTATGTTGCGCTGTTGTTGCCGGGTTGTCGTAATGTTGAGGATACGCGTATTATGGATCAACTCGGCAAATTTTACAAATTTAACATGTCCTGTGCAAACCCCGTACTCCGTCTGGGGTCCCTTGTCGCTCGAAACGATCCGTGGTATAAACCGCGCAGGCGCCGCGCCGAGCGCGCGGGTATCTGCCGTTGACCAGGGCTGATCGCTGATCAGCCCTTCTTTGCTGATGCCTACAATCGTCCAACTTGCTGCCGAGCTGGCCACTTTGCCCGAGATCGGCGCGATCGCCGGGGGGCTCGTCGGCGGGGCGCGCGTCCGCGTGGCCCCCGTCGCGGCCGCGGCGCGCGCGCCGCTCGTGGCCGCACTGGCCCGCCGCCACCCCGGGCCCCTGCTGCTCGTCGCCTCCAGCGGCGATGCGGCCCTGCGCCTCGCCGACGACCTGCGCCAGTGGCTCAGCCCTGAGCGGGTGCTGCACTACCCGGCCAGCGACGCAATGCCCTACGAGCATATGTCCCCGGGCAACGACGTGATCGGCCGCCGGCTGCGCGCATTGCAGATGTTGGGCGCTGCGCCGACCGAGCGCGCCGCCGCCGACAGGCAGCCCGCCGCCCTGGTGGTCGTCGCCCCCCTCAAGGCGCTGCTCCAGCCTACGATCACGCCCGCCGAGCTGGCTGAGGGCACCGTCACCCTATGCCGCGGCGACCAGGTCACCCGCCAGGAGCTGCTCCGGCGCCTGGTCGGGCTCGGCTATCGCAGCGCGCCCACCGTCGAGGAGCCGGGCGAGGTGAACGGCCGTGGCGACATCATCGATGTGTGGCCCACCGCCGACGAGCTGCCGCTGCGGGTGGAGCTGTTCGACGACGAGATCGACGGCCTGCGCCGCTTCGACCCCGGCACCCAGCGCGGCGAGGGCCGGCTGGAGCAGGTGCGGATCGGCCCCCCCCACGAGATCCCACTATGGCGGCGCGACGAGGCGGTGGCCCGCATCGGCGCCCTCCAGCTCGACACGCTCCGCCCCGAAGCCCGCGCTGAGTGGGACGAGGCGATCGCCCGGCTTGAGCTCGGCGAGCGGTTCGAGGGCCGGGCCTTCTACGCCCCCTTCTTCCGCGACGGCGACTCCGGGGCGGCCACCCTGCTCGCCCACCTCCCGCCCGGCAGCGCGGTGCTGCTCGCCGAGGCCCACCTCCTGGAGCAGCACGCCCGCGAGCTCGACGACCAGGCCGCCGCCCAGCGCGCGACGCTGATCGAGTCGGCCGAGCTGCCGCCCGACTTCCCCCGGCCCCACCTGCGCTGGGACGAGCTGTTCCACGGCGCCGCCGAGGCTAGGGCCCCTGGCCTCGCCCTGGCCGACCTGACGGCCAACGAGGGCGCGGGGGCCGTCGCCCCGCCCCGCTTCGTGCCGGCCGAGCTGTACGGCGGCCAGTTCCGCCGCCTCGTCACCGACATCGTGGCCCGCCTGCGCGCCGGCGAGCGCGTCCTCGCCGTCACCAGCCAGGCCGCCCGGCTCCAGGAGCTGGTCGCGGAGGGGCTGGCGCTTGAGACGGGACAGGGGGACAGGGGGACAGGGGGGCACGGAGATGCAAGCGACACTGTTCGCGCGAGCGGCGGAGCTGCCCCCCCCTCCCCCCCTCCCCCAAGCGAGCGAAGCGAGCGGTTCACCGTGGTCCACGGTGCCCTGGAGGCCGGCTGGCGGGCCGAGGCCCTTGGGCTGACGCTGTACACCGACGCCGAGATCTTCGGGCTGCGCCAGCGCCGGCCCTTATCGGAGCGGCGCAAGAAGGGGCGCAGCGCCGACGAGCGGGCCGCCTTTCTGCGCGGGCTGAAGAACGGCGACTACGTCGTCCACATCGAGCACGGCATCGCCGTCTATGAGGGGCTGATCCGGCGCAGCGTCGGCGAGATCGAGCGCGAGTACATGGTGCTGCGCTACGCCGGCGGCGACAAGATCTACGTCCCTGTCGACCAGATCGACCGCGTCGCCCGCTACATCGGCGCCGGCGACACCGCCCCGACCTTGACCCGCCTTGGCACCCAGGACTGGGAGCGGGCCAAGCGCAAGGCCCGCGCCGCCGTGCAGGACTTGGCGGAGGAGCTGCTCGGGCTTTACGCCCAGCGCCAGCTCAAGCAGGGCCACCCCTACAGCCCCGACAACGACTGGCAGCGCGAGCTCGAGTCCAGCTTCCCCTATATCGAGACGGACGACCAGCTCCGGGCCATCTCCGACGTCAAGGCCGACATGGAGCTGCCGACTCCGATGGACCGCCTGATCTGCGGCGATGTCGGCTTCGGCAAGACCGAGGTCGCCATCCGCGCCGCCTTCAAGGCCATTCAGGACGGCAAGCAGGTCGCCATCCTCGTGCCCACCACCGTGCTCGCCCAGCAGCACTTCGACACCTTCCGCAAGCGCATGGCCGCCTTCCCCGTCACCGTCGAGATGCTGTCGCGCTTCCGTTCGCCCAAGGAGCAGGACGCCATCCTCAAGGAGGCGGCAAAGGGCGCCGTCGACGTGCTGATCGGCACTCACCGCCTGCTCTCGAAGGATGTGCGCTTCAAGGACCTGGGGTTGGTGATCGTCGACGAGGAGCAGCGTTTCGGCGTGCGCCACAAGGAGCGGCTCAAGCAGCTGCGGGCCGAGGTGGACGTGCTCACCCTCACCGCCACGCCCATCCCGCGTACCCTGCACATGGCCATGGCCGGCATCCGCGACCTCAGCGTGATCGACACCCCGCCCGAGGACCGCGTGCCGATCAAGACCTACGTCCAGCCCTACTCCGACCATCTGGTGCGCGAGGCCATCCTGCGCGAGATCGAACGCGAGGGCCAGATCTACTTCGTCCACAACCGGGTCCACAGCATCTACCACGTCGCCTCGAAGCTCCAGTCGCTCGTCCCCGAGGCCACAATCGGCGTCGGCCACGGCCAGCTCGACGAGCGCGAGCTGGAAAAGGTGATGCTGGACTTTTTCGAGGGCCGCTACGACGTGCTGGTCTGCACGACGATCATCGAGAGCGGGCTCGACGTGTCCAACGCCAACACGATCATCATCGACGACGCGACGAACTACGGCCTGGCCCAGCTCTACCAGCTGCGCGGCCGGGTCGGGCGCAGCGCCAACCGGGCCTACGCCTACCTGCTCTACAAGCAGGAGAAGCGCATGACCGAGGAGGCCCAGCAGCGCCTGGAGGCCATCCAGGAGGCCACGGAGCTGGGCGCCGGCTTTCGGGTCGCCATGCGCGACCTGGAGATCCGCGGCGCGGGCAACCTCCTGGGCGCCGAGCAGTCGGGCCATATCGCCGCCGTCGGCTTCGACCTATACTCGCGGCTGCTGGAGCAGGCCGTCAAGCAGCTCAAGGCCGGCGTCGACGCCCGCCGCCAGGAGGACCGCGAGGCCGGGCGCGCGGGCCGGGCCGACGCCGAGGACGAGGCGCTCGACTCGCTCTCGGCCGACGTGCGCAAGCTCAAGGTCAGCGAAAAGGTGCTCGTCTCGCCGCTCGTCACCCTTGACCTGCCGCTGACGGCCTACCTGCCGCCCGAGTACATCCCCGACGACCGGGTGCGCCTGGCGATGTACCAGCGCATGGTCGAGGCGCAGACGGTGGAGGAGGTGCGCAAGCTGCGCCAGGAGCTGGCCGAGCGCTTCGGCCCCAAGATCCCCGACCCTGCGCTCCAGCTGCTCACCTGGCTCCAGATCAAGGCCCTCGCGCTCCAGGCCGGCGTCAGCTCGGTGGTGACGGTGGGCGACGAGTTCGTCATCCGGCTCCCAATCGTCGACCAGCCCCAGCGCGAGCGGCTGCGCCGGCGCTTCGGCCGCGACGCCAGCGTCCGGATCGGCCCCCAGTTCGTGCGCCTGGACCGCCGGGCCCTGGACGGCACCTGGAGCGACAAGCTCATGGGCGTGCTGGAGGTGCTGGCGGCCTAGCTAGACCATCTTGCGGGAGCGGAAGTAGATCAGCAGCCCGGCGGCGAGGCCGACCATGACCAGGATGACGATCGGCAGGGCCAGGGGGTGCTCGGCGTAGGGGATGAAGACGTTCATACCGAGGATGCTGGCGACAAGGGTCATCGGCAGCATGATCACGGAGATCAGGGTGAACGTCTTCATCTCCTGGTTGATCCGGTGCGAGGCGAGGCTGCTCAGGGTCGAGTCGAGGCCTTCGATAATCTCCTTCTGCTCCTCCAGCATATCCCACAGGCGGCCGAGCCCGTCGGTCAGGTCGCCGAAGTAGGCCTCCTCGTCGACGTGGAGGTAGGGCCGCTCGCGGGCGGCGAGCAGGCGGGTCACGGGCATGTTGGGGCGCAGGATGCGGCGCAGCGCGATAATGTCGCGGCGCAGAAACGACAGCTCGCGGACGGTGGCCTGGACGTCGCGGCGGAACATCTGCTCCTCGACGGCGTCGAGCTTTTCGTCGAGCTTGTAGAGCATGGGGAAGCAGTAGTTGACCAGGGCCTCGATCACGCGGTAGAGCAGAAAGCCCGAGCCGCGGCCCATCAGCAGCTCCTGGCCGCGCTCGTCGCCGGCCGTCTGCGTGATCCGGCGCATGGGGCGCAGGTGGCCGTCGTGGAAGGTGACGAGGAAGTCCGGGCCGACGAAGATATCGACCTCGCTGATCACCGACAACCGCTCCATCTCGTCAAAGTGGGGGAAGTGGAGCACCAAGAAGAGGTACTGCTCCTCGTCGTTCTCGTCGATCTTGGGGCGCTGCTGGCGCGACAGCACGTCCTGGACGTGCAGGGGGTGAAAGCCGTAGTGCTCGCCCAGGGCCTCGACGATGTCGCGCGTGGGCAGGATGACGTCGACCCAGGTCAGCCCGTTGTAGCTGAGGCACTTCTGAATGGCGCCCGGCGCGGCCGGCAGGGCCGTGGGGGCGATGGAGGGCTTGCGGGGGAAGGGCTGGCTCATGGACGACCTCGCTGTCTGCGCGGCACGCGCCGCCCCTCGATTATACCGCTATACCACCGCGCGGCGGGGCGCCGGCGAAAAATGGCCCGGCCGCCGTTCTATGTACTAAGCGTGCGGTGTGCTCCCCCTCCTTCAGCCCCGCGCGCCCACCCTCCTTCCGTCGAAGGGGCGCCCCCGGGCGCCCCTTCGGCGTGCTCCCCCACCCCTATGACCTTCGGCATATGCCGTCGTTCCCCCTTTCGGCACTGCCGCCGCGCCGCCCCCCCCCGCTACACTGAACGGCGAGTGGCGGGCGCGACGATGATATGTGGAGGGAGTGATGCTATATCCGATCCTGGTGGTGGGCCACGTCGGCGGGGCCCTGCTGGCGCTCGTCGCGGGCGCCGTCGCGCTTTACGTCAAGACGGGCAGCCGCCCGCACAAGGTGGCCGGCAAAGTGTACCTGCTCGCCTGGGCGCTGCTGGCCCTGTCGGGGGCCCTGCTCGGGGCGGACGACAGGCAACTGACAGCCTTCGAGGTGCTGAACGCGATCAGCTTCGGCTTTGCGCTGGCGGCGGTGCTCGCCGTCGTGCTGCGCCGGCGGCTCGGCCAGCGCTGGCTGCACCTACACCTCGAATGGATGCTCAGCTCCCTGGCCGGCCTGTGGGTGGCGACGGCCAACCAGCTCCTCGGCCGCCTGGCCGCCGTCCTTGAGCTGCCCTACCCGTTCTGGTTCTTTCTGCTGCTTTGCCTGGCCCCCTTCCCGTTGATGCCGCGCCTCGGCGCCGTTCTGGCCCGGCGCCATGGGCTGGCCGATCATCGGCTCACGGCCAGGGCGCGGCCGGCGCAGCGGGCCTGAGCGGGCCTATATACGCGCCGAGCCGCTCCGACCAGCCGGCTGGCTTGATCGGAGCGGCTCGGCGTTTCGGGCCCGGCCCCAACGCTTCTCGCCTTTGCGGTTGCTTTCGGGCGGGGCCTACACCTCGCCGTAAATCTCGAGCAGCTCGCGCCACTCGCCCGTCAGCTCCTCGCGGCGGGCGGCGTAGTAGAAGTGGGGGTCGCCCTGCTCGTCGAGGTAGACGAGGTCGACCTGGCTGCGCATGGGGCGCAGGTAGCCCAGATTGCCCCACCAGCGCACCTTCTCCATGGCCAGCGGCATGTCCTGCTGGTACATGCGGGCCGCGTACTCGCGCACGGTGCCTGGCTCGATGTCCTGGAGCCGCCAGGGGACGCCGCTGACGTCGCCAGTGCGCAGGTTGCGGAACACATACTGCCACTCGCCGTCGTCGCCCTGAGTGGCGGAAACGACCTCGATCCCGGTGCGCGGGCGGCTGACCCGGATCAGGCTGAGCCATGCGTCGGTCAGCTTTTCGAGGGGCACGCCGGTGTACTCCTGCTGGCCGCTGCCCTCCTTGTCCTTCATCACCAGGTCGAAGCGAGCTCGTCCTTCGCCGTCGCGGGCGATTCCGGCCAGGCCGCCGCGGCCGCGCCAGCGCACGCGCCGCTCGCCCCAGCTGGCCGGGTCGGGGAGGCCGTTGTCGGCGGGGGCGCTGGGCGGCGGGGGGGGCACCTCGGCGGGCGGGGCGGGCTGCTCGTCCTCGCGCTCGAAGGCCTGCGGCTCCTGCTCCACGGCGGCCTCGCCGTTCGACTCGTTGAGCAGCGCGGCCCAGGCCTCGCTCAGGCCCCAGTCGCTGACGCCGTAGAAGATGTGGTCGATCACGCCGTTGGCGTCGCGGTGGACGAGGTCATACTTGACCCGGCTGCCCTGGCGGTAGGCCCGCCACAGGCCGAGGCGGCCCTTCCACTTCACCTGGCTTTGCAGGTCGATCCGGCCCTCGCGCAGGTCCTCGTGGCGGCTGATCGCGTAGGCCCACAGGCCCTGGGCCCGGTCGCGGGTCACGCCCGCGGTGGTCCGCAGGTCGCGCACCTCGTACAGCCAGACGCCGCTGCGCTTGGTGCCGGTGACGATCTGAACGCCGGAGCGGGGCAGGTCGAGGTCCTGGCCGTTGTCGAGGGGCGACGAGGCGCCCTCGGCGAGCGCGCGCCGGCAGAGCTGGATGATCTCGCCGCGGTCGGCGATCGTCGTCTCGCCCTCGCGGCGGACGTGGATGGCGCCGTTGGTGCCGACGTAGGGCGGCGGCTCGGCGGCCTTGACCTCGACGCGCATCACGTCGTGGCCCTCGTAGCTCATCAGCTCGAACGACAGGTAGGGCTGCGGGGACAGCTGCTCGGCCACGCCCTTGCGCAGCGCCTCGCTCACCTGGTCCGGGCGGGACACGCCGACCACGCGACCGCCGGGCTCGACCCCGATCACCAGCACGCCGCCGCCGCAGTTCGCCAGGGCCGCGACGTCGGGCCAGAGGGCTTGGGCGGCCTGCGGGTCGTCGCCGAGGACGCGCAGCACCTGGCGCTCGGTGGGGCCGTTGAAGCGGACGGCGTCGACCTGCCACTGCTTCTGGTCGCGCTTGGGGACGCGGACGCGGTCGAAGTCTTGGCTGGCGAGCAGGGCGCGCAGGGCCTCGAAGCTGTTGTCGGGCAGGAGCAGCTCGACGTAGCGATCCCCGATGCCGTGGCGGTGGAGCACCTGGGCCTCGCCGTTGGCGGCGCGGCGCAGGCGGTGGGCGTCGCTGCCCTGGAGGCAGAACATGCGCCGCTCGTAGTGCTCCGTCTTCCCGTTGTAGAAGCCGGGGGAGGTAAACTTTTCGTGGTCGGTATAAAAGTTGATAAACTCCAGGGCGTGGAGGTGCTGGCTCTGGGTGGCCGCGACGCGGGCCTGGCCGCTGGTGCCAAGCCGCAGCGTTTCGGTGATCACGCCGTTGGGGCCGTTGACGTGGGCCGCGACCACCAGCCCGCCCGCGCGGGCGATGATCTCATAGGCCTCGGTGACGTGGCGGGTGTTGGCTACGCCGCACAGGCCTGCCTTCAAGCTGTCGGCGGGCACGCCGAGCTGGAGCAGCGTGGCCTCGATCAGGCTGATCGGCCGGTTCGGCGGGAAGATACCCAGGATGTGGGCGCCAAAATGGGAGGTGAACTCGAAGCCGGGCAGGACGGTGATCTTCGCCAGCAGACGGCGGTACTCGTTCAGCCGCTCCTGCTCCTCCGGTGTCAGCCGGCTGGCGCCCTCCAGGGTCGAAAGAAAGTCGATCTCGCGCTGGAACTGCTCGTAGCCGTGGACAGTGTTATGGTCCGTGAAGGCGATCAGGTCCAGGTCGCGGCGCTCGGCCTCGCGGAGGATGTCCAGGTAGGTGATGTCGGGCTCGGCGTAGTCCTCGGAGGCGGGCGTGTGAATGTGCAGATCGGCGCGCATCCAGCGCATCGTGGCGCGCGGCTCGGCGGTGGCGCTCATACTCTCGTTTACTCCACAGTCAAGATTGTTTGCTCTCTCAATTCTCTCTCGCGCGCTTTTGCTCCGTCCCCGGCGCAATATAACTGCATAACCGGGCGACCATCGCCTCCTTTCCGCGGCAGAAACGGCCGTTTAATGCAAGAGTCGCCCTGGCCAATGGGCGCTGTATCTATGCCGCTATTCCCAAGTATATTACCCGAAACGCCGCCAATCGACAATGAGAGCAAGCTGCGGCGCGTACCGAAGCAGTATAGCACACCTGTGCCAGCGCAGGAGGAGCCACCCAATGATCGGCCACGACGACTACTTCGCGCGGATCTACGCCGGGCTGCTGGGCAAGATGGCCGGGGTTTACTTCGGCCGGCCGGTCGAGGGCTGGTCGTATGAGCGGATCGCCGCCACCATCGGGCCGGTCGAGGGCTACATCCACGAGCGGCTGGGCCTGCCCCTCGTGGTGACGGACGACGACCTGAGCGGCACGCTGGCCTTTCTGCGCGCGATCCCCGAGCAAAACTTCCCCCAGGATCTCCACCCGCAGCACGTGGCCGCCGCATGGCTGAACAATATCGTCCCTGGGCGGACGATCCTGTGGTGGGGCGGGCTCGGCAACTCCACCGAGCACACCGCCTTTCTGCGCCTCCTGGAGGGCGTGCCGGCGCCGCTCAGCGGCTCGGCCGCATTGAACGGCCCGATCGTCGCCGAGCAGATCGGCGCCCAGATCTTTATCGACGGCTGGGCGATGCTCTGCCCCGGCGATCCGGCTCGCGCCGTGGGCCTGGCCGCGGCGGCCGCTCGGGTCAGCCACGACGGCGAAGCGGTCTACGCCGCCCAGCTGATCGCGGCCATGGAGGCCGCCGCCTTTGTGGAGCCGGATATCGCACGGCTGCTGGAGCTGGGCCTGGCCCACATCCCCGCCGAAAGCACCGTGGCCCGGCTCGCCCGCGCGCTGCTGGCCCTGCGCGGGCGCGAGCCCGACTGGCGGGCGGCGCGGGCCTGGCTGGCCCTGCACTACGGCTACGACCGCTACCCGGGCAACTGCCACGTCGTCCCCAACCACGGCGTGGTGCTGCTGGCCTTGCTCTGGGGCGACGGCGACATGGCCCGCTCGCTGGCGATCGCGGTCGAGGCCGGCTGGGACACCGACTGCAATGCCGGCAATGTCGGCTGCCTGCTCGGCATCCGTGGCGGCCTTTCGAGCATCCCCGCGGCGCTGCGCGCCCCCATGAACGATCGGCTGTACATTCCCAGCGCCGACGGCGCCCGGGCCGTGACCGACGCGCTCCACGAGGCGCTGTGGGTGGCGAACATCGGGCTGCGCTGGCGCGGCGCCCCCCTGCTCGCCCCGGCCGGCAGCGCGCGCTTCCACTTCGCCATGCCCGGCAGCACCCAGGGGGTCGCCGCCACCCCCGGCCTCGCCCTCGACAACCCCGACGGCGCCGGGCTGCGCCTGCGCTGGGGCGAGGCCGGCGCCCCCCGGCGGGCCCTGGGGGCGACCTTTATTCCGCCCGAGGCGCTGGAGATGCCCGGCTACGAGCTGCTCGCCGCCCCGGCGCTATACCCGGGGCAGACGCTGCGCGCGCGGGTGGTCGCCGGCGCGGGCAACCCTGCCCCCGCCCGCTGCCGCCTGAGCGTGGCCGTGTACCGGGACGACGACAGCCTCGCCACCCTGGAAGGGCCGGAGTTGAGCCTCGCGCCCGGCCTGGCCGGCGAGCTGAGCTGGCGCCTGCCCGACACGGGGGGCGCTCCTATCGCCGGGGCGGGGCTGGCGATCGCCGGCGCGGGCCCGGGCGAGCTGCGGCTGGAGCGGCTGGGGTGGGAGGGCGCGGCGGACGGGCCGCTCACCCCGCGCGGGCCGGGCGGGCGAGCCTGGCGCCGGGCCTGGGTCGACGCCGCCGACCACTACGCGCGCAAGGAGGATGGCGCGCTGCAGATCGTGCAGAACGCCGGGCGCGGCCTGCTGATCGGCGGCTCGCAGGCGTGGGCGGACTACCGGTTCGAGGCGACGCTGAGCAGCACGATGGCCGGGGCCATGGGCTTGGCGGTGCGGGTGGCCGGTTTGCGCCGCTACCTGGCCCTGCTGCTGAGCGCCCGGGGCCTGGCCCGGCTGGTCCGGGTTTGGGACGGCGCCGAGGAGGTGCTGGCCACGGCCAGCCACCCCTGGCAGGTGGGGCGCGAGCAGCGCGTCGCCCTGGAGGCGACGGGGGACAGGCTGCGGGCCTGGGCCGGCGGCAGCCTCCTGATGGAGGCGGCAGCACCCGGCGGGCCACTACAGGGGGCGGTGGCGATCCTCGTCGAGACGGGCTGCGCCGAGGCGCGCGCCGTCCGGGTAGATTCGCTCCCTTCGGAGTATAACTCCCATCCAATGAAAGTTTAAATCATTTTCGGTAGGAACTAGAATTATGTCGTAGCTTTTGCTATAATGAAAAAAACTCAACCTGAGGGAACAAGCCGAGCCGATGCCTGGCGACACGGCAGGGGCGTCCCGACGGCGGCCCACGCTGGCTGCTGCGGGCGCGAGCCGCGGGCGGGGGAACGATGCGAGGCGATACACAGGAAGGACGCATATGTCAAGCAGCGGCGCCCTACCACCCCACCGCCCCCGCACGATCGCCGGGGAGATGGAACCGTTTCTCGCCGACATCCAGCGCGAGCAAGGCCTGAGCCAGAATACGATCACCTCCTACCGCTGCGACTTGCGTACCGCGGCGGCGGCGATCGACGGCCCGCTAGAGCTGATCGGCGTTGCGGAGATCAAGGCCTTCCTGGAAAGCCGCGACGAGCAGCCCGGCACGACCAACCGGCGAATCGCCAGCCTGGGGCGCTTCTTCCGCTGGGCGGTGGAGCGGGGCTACGCGCTCGACAACCCGGTGGAGCAGGTGGGGGCGCGCAACCACGCCGAGCACCGGCCCCAGCCGATCGTCAGCGAAACGGAGCGGCGGGCCCTCGACGCGGCCATTGCCGCCACGCCGCAGCCGTACCGCCTGATCTTCACGCTGCTGCGCGAGATCGGCGTACGCACCGACGAAGTCCTTAACCTGAACCTGGGCGACGTGATCCTCGACCCGGGGCGCGAGGTGCTGCTCGTCCAGGACAGCAAAAGCGGCAGCAAGCGCATGGTTGTGCTCACCCCCGACGCGATGCCCCGCTCGCTGCGCGGGCTGCGCTCCTGGGTGCGCGACCTGGGGGACGACCTGCCCCCGAGCACGCCGCTGTTCCGCTCCTCGCGGGGCAACCGCGCCTCCTACGACACGCTGCACCGCCGCTGGGTCCAGGTCTGCAAGGCCGCCCGGCTGGTCGACATCGTCGACGGCAAGGAGGCGCCGCGCTACACCCTGCACCACCTGCGCCACACCGCCGCCGCCGAGCTGATCGCCTTCTACCCCGAGCAGGTGGTGCGGCGTATCCTCGGCCACCGGGACCCGCGCTCCACCCGCCGCTACACCGAGATCGTCCGCTCCAGTGAGCAGCACACCCACAGCCAGCACGCCCACACCCAGTTCGCCGCGCGCCGCGAGCAGCAGGCCTCGTAAGAACCACCGCCGAGGCGCGGACGCGCAGAGGGTTCGGGGTCATCTCGGCTACAGCGCCCTACCGCTCCGATCGACGCAGCACGCTCGACCGGGGAAGGGCGCTATCACGCGGCCAGTTGCCGGCGCATCTGTCCTCTCCACGCCTCTGCTGTTGCCCGCGCCCCGGCCTACGCCACCGCCAGCCAGCCTTCGAGCACGGCCATGGTGGGCTCGTAGCCAGGGCCGCGCAGCATGTTGTGGGTCGTTCCGGGGATGGCTTCGACGCGGGCGCCGCCGGGCAGGCGGGCACGAACCATGTCGAGGGTTTCGGGGGGGAGCACGGTGTGGCGCGGGTCGGCGACGAGGATCAGGAGCGGCGCGGCCACGCGCGGCAGGCGGTCGAGCAGGTCCCAGGGGGAGGGCGGGGTGAAGAAGCCAGCCACCTGAGCCTGGCGGCAGCGCTCGACGGCCTCGGCCTTCCAGTGCACATCGCAGGGGTGCCAGTCGGGGTTGGCGGCCCGGATCCGCGCGGCGGCCGTGGCGGCGGGCAGGCCCAGGTCGCGCAGGTAGTCAGGCAGGCGGGCCGCCCCGCGCTCCGCGCTCATGCCGACCACGGGGTCGATCAGCGCAACGCGGGCGAGGGCGCCGCGGGCGGGGTGGCCGCCGCCAGCCAGGGCCAGGGCGGTGGCTCCGCCCCAGGAGTGGCCGATCAGGGTCACGTCGCGCAGGCCCAGGGCCTCCAGCGCGCCGCCAGCAAGCGCGGCCACCGCGTCGATCGCGTGGTCGCGGCTGACATCGCTCTCGCCGTGGCCCGGCATGTCGAGCGCCACCACCCGGCGCCCCGTGGCGGCCATGGCCGGCCCGAGCCGCCACAGCGTCGCCGCGCTGCTCGTGATCCCGTGTAGCAGCAGCGCTGGCGGCCCTTCCCCGGGCCACTCCAGGTAGCTCAGCCGCGCGCCCCCCAGCTCCAGATACCCGCGCCGCGCCTCGATCGCGCACTCGTTCCTCATCGGCTTCCCTTATCGCTACGGCTCGGAGGCGACTCCGCGGAGCGGGCGTGCGGGGCGCGGGGGTTGCGGCGGGCGAACAAAGATTCTACAATAGGGCGGCCCCGCCCCGGCTGGCGCGGGTAGTATAGCACGGGCGCCGCGGGCCGCCGGGCCGCGGTTCTCGCCCCCCAGGGGCAGCAGGAGGAGGCGCTATGGACGCGATCGAGCGGGCGCGGGCCTTTTTCGCCAGCAACGGGCGCGACATCGACCGGGCGCGCTTCGGCGTGCACTTCGACGGCCAGCCGCTGGAGGCGCTGGCGGGCGCCCTCGCCCGCTATCAGAACCCCGACGGCGGCTTCGGCAACGGCCTTGAGCCCGACATCGCCGCCCCCGACTCGAACCCCTTCGCCACCGAGCTGGCCCTGGCCTACTGCCTCCAGGCCGGCCTCCCCCGCGACCACCCGCTGCTCGAGCGGGCCGTCGCCCACCTGGAGGCCACCCAGGACGACGCGGGCGGCTGGCGCTTCAGCGAGGCGGTCTCCGCTCACCCGATGGCGCCCTGGTTCCAGGGATGGACATGGCCGAACATCAACCCGGCCTGTACAATCGGCGGCCTGCTGCGCGAGCTCGGCCTGGGCTCGGAGCGGCTCCACGCGGGGGTGGCCCACCTCTTCGCCGAGCAGGCCAATGTCGCCCACCTCGCCGGCGACGACTTCTACGCCGCCCGGCCCTACGCCGCCTACTTTATGCCCGAGTGGGAGCACCCGCGCCGCGAGCTGTACCTGGCCGGCCTGCTCTGGTGGATCATCCGCGGCCACCTGAGCGGGAGCGTCGGCGACGCGAACCACTTCTTCGCCTATGTGCGCGGCCCTCACACCTACACCGGCCGCCACCTCCCCGCTGAGATCATCGCCGCCCAGCTCGACCGCCTGGCCGCCGAGCAGGCGCCCGACGGCGGCTGGCCCTCCCCCTACGCCGAGCACTGGCGCGGCCCCACCACCGTCGACAACCTGCTCACGCTGCGCGCCTTCGGCCGGATCTAGAAGGCGAGCTCAGGGCGCAGAGCGCGCGGCCGCATAACGCCGCCCCGCTCCGGACAAGCATCGGCCTGTGCGGAGCGGGGCGGCTGTGGTGTGAGACGAATGCATGACCTGTGCGGCCGCTGCGCCGCTGCGGTGGCGCTCCTGCCGGGCCTACTCCTCGCCGGCAAACCTGGTCAGCACCGGCACGAAGACCGCCCAGGCGGCGACGTGGAGCACGAGCAGGGCGATCGTGTTCGGCCAGTTCGCGCCGGGGAACACCTCGGGCGGGGCGAAGGGGAGGCCGAGGTCCGGGATGCAGGAGACGACCAGGGCGATCAGGGCGATGCGGCGGTACAGGCTCACGGGCCGGCGGCTGAAGCGGCCCACGGCGGCGTAGACGCCCACCCCAATCAGGGTGAAGATCACGGTGAAAAAGGCCACGGGGCCGAGGGTCAGCGGGAGAAAGCCCGGGTTGGGCCGCAGCAGGGCCTGGAAGATCGCCGCGCCGATCAGGGTCGTGACCGTCGCCGCGGCGATGGCGAGGGGGCCGGCCCACCAGAGCTTGCCGTAGAGCACGCGCTCGGACTGTTGCGCAACGGGGCGCGCGGTCGCCGTGGTCATCTTCCATCCTCCTGTGTTCATTGTGTCGCAGAGCTACGGGCTGGCGGCGTATGTCAGGCGCCCTTGGGGCGCAGGTAGACGACGACGCGGCGGCGGGCGGCCTCCTCCAGCTCGGCCTCGCTCGGCTCGTGGTCGAGCGGCAGGCCGATGAAGCGCGCGGCCTTGTAGCCGCCGTTCTTCGCCAGGTAGGCCTTTATCTCGCGCACGACCGTCGCCACGTCGGTCACCGGCTCGGCGCTCGCGTGGAGCACCCGGCCGCGCAGGTGGAGCGTGACGGGGGCGCCGCCCGCCAGGTTCTTCCACCAGACGCCGTTGCTGAAAAAGGCCAGCCGCCCGTCGTCGAGCCGGGTGTAGGTCACGGGGGTGGTGAAGCGCCGGCCGCTCGCCCGCCCCACGAAGCTGATCAGCAGCAGCTTGTCGCTGACCAGCCGGTGCAGCGGCGAGCGCAGCAGCCCGCTGATCGCCCGGTTCATCCACGCGGGGGGCGCCCGCCGGGGCGCCGCCGTCGTCTCGCTCATTGGAGCCTCCCTTTCGCCAGCTACTGTTTGGCGGCCAGATAATAGGCGCCTAACAATACCAGGAAACAAGACGGGCGCCGCAGGTGCGCCCGCTGGGCTTAGTCGCAGCTTTCACCGCCGACACCGAGGTTGGCAGCGATGCGGCGCATCCAATCCTTGAGCAGGCTGCACTCGGAGCGGGAAAAGCCCGACAGCAGCCGCTCCTCGACCCTGGCCATCGCGGCGCCGACCTGCGCCTCCAGGGCTCGCCCGTCGGGGGTGAGGAACAGCAGCTTGACCCGCGCATCCTCTGGGCTGAGCCGCCGCTCGGCCAGCCTACGCTCCACCAGCCCGTCCACCACGCCGGTCAGGGTCGGCGAGGTGACGCTGAGCAGCTCCTGGAGCGAGCGCTGCTCCATCCCATCCTGCTGCCACAGGTGGCGCAACACCTCGAATTGTGCCGCGCTCAGCTCGTGGCGGCTCATCTCCTCGCCGACGGCCTTGTGCATCGCCAGGCTTGCCCGGCGCAGCCAGAACAGCGGGCTATCGAGGTATTCGCCGTACTTCATAGGTGCTCGCTATCGTTTAGCCACCTAGAGAATAGCACAGGCCTGGCGGGCTGTCAATCCCAGCGTTGTACCTGGGCTTCAGGCCGTTGGCGGGGCACAGCGGCACGCGAAGCCCAGCCCCGAAGCCCAACGCTTAGGTAGAAAAGCAGTGCGGGTTGACCCGCATGAGGTCGTCGCTGGAGCGGAAGCCCTGGAGGACGAGGGGAGTGCCGAGGGAGCCCAGAGCGACGATCGGGCCGGTGAGCATGAAGGTGTAGCGGCCGGTGCGCTTCGGGTCGGGAAGGGAGCAGTAGCGGGCGAAGCCCTCCTTGCCCAGCTCCGTCTCGACATACTCGCGGTCGGCGCCGAGCTTGAAGCCCTGGCCGAACACCTTGACCTGGAGCTGGCGCAGGATGGTCTTGTCGAAGTCGTGGAGCGTCTGGGTGATGAACAGCCAGCCCACGCCGTACTTGCCGGTCATGCGGACGGACTGGGCGAGCAGCGAGCGGGTGCGCGTGCCGTCGCTGCTTTCGGCAGCGTGCTCGCCGGCGAACAGGTGGGCCTCGTCGAGCACGACAAGGGCGTTGGACTGCTGGCCGCCGTTGAAGCTGCGGTGGATGACGTGGCGCAGCCGGGTCAGGATCTCGTTGAGCAGAAAGTAGGGCACCGCGTCGTGGCCGCCCTCCTGGGCGAAGGATAGCACCACCACCTCGCGGTCGGTCAGCACGCGCTGGATCAGCTGCGACAGGGGCACCCGCCCGCCGTCGGTGCGGAAGGCGGTGAGCGCCGACAGCCAGATCCGCTTGAGCCGGGCCTCGTCGAGCTGGAAGCGGGCGAGCACGTCCTGGGCGCGCTGGCCCTCGCCGGGGGCGATGCCGGGGCGGCTGGCGTAGATCACATCGGCGAAGCGGGCCAGATCCTTCACCAGCAGCGGCAAGTCCTGGATGCGCAGGTCGCGGACGGGGCGGCGCTTCCCGTCGGGGCCGCTCAGCTCGGCGAGGAGGCCGGCCAGCCGCTCCGCGGCCTCGCGCTCCTTGGCGTGGCCCTTGAAGCCGAGGCTTTCAAAGAAGCCCGAGCGGCGCAGCGTCTCCGTGAAGGCCTCGGGGCCCTCCAGGGCCACCTCGTCGGTGCTGGTGACGGTGACCTGGCGGCTTTGCTTGAGGCAGGTGAGCAGGCGCTTGATGCTGAAGTCCACACGGTGGTCGCCGGCGGCGAAGCGGTCGCGGCCGAACTCGCCCTGAGGGTCGAGCACCAGCAGGCCCATCTGGGGGTTGGCCGCGAAGCCGGCCAGGATCTGGGCGGCCATGATCGACTTGCCGGAGCGAGTCTGTCCGAAGATCCCCATCATCACCGCCTCGCCGAAGCCGCCGCCCTCGGTGGCCCCGAAGTGGCGCAGCGTCAGCGGCACGGGCAGCCCGTCGCCGGGGGAGGTGCCGGCGTAGAAGATCCCCGGCTCGGTGTGGACAAGGGTTTCCAGCGCCTCGGCCGTGGCCGGGAAGACGGGCGTGCCACTCGGGGGCGGGGTAGACAGGGTGGTGCGCCGGCGCACCCGGCCGTCATCTTCGAGCAGAAACACCCCCAGGGCCGTCAGCTGGGCGCTCGTCAGGTCGCTCTCGCCGCTCAGGGCCGGCAGCGCGCCCTGGTGCTTGATCACCGAGCGGATGATCGGGTCCTCGTGCCAGCGGTTGCGCGTAACGATCCCGCCGAGCTGGCACAGGGCCCGCTTGCGGTAGGCCTTGCCGTTGAACCGCTCCACCACCTCGAACGTCACCCAGGCGTGATCGAGTGCGCGGTCGCGCGCCGACTCGAGGATGTCCACCGTGAAGGTGGTGGTGCTGTTCGGCGAGCCGATGACCGCGATTGGCTGCATGAACGTCCGTGCGGCACAAAAATGCTAAACACCTGTTCGGATTATAGGCCGCCCGCGTGCCTATGTCAACATGTGGGGTGTATAGCATATTTGTTCGGCTGCGACGCTTGGCTGCCATTAGCCTTGTATAGCCTCACGTGTGGGTGCCTTTGGAGTGTTCGCCTCCTGGTAGGTGCTTGGTGTCGTACGCGCGCGGCTCCTCGGGGTGAACGTCGAGCAGCCGGGCGAGGAGGTCGTTGTCCGATGTCGGAGGAGCGGCCGTGGAAGGCATCAGTGGGCCAGCACTTGGTGTTGCAAGCGCCACCGCAGTGGGCGACGCGGCGAGTCGGGCGCGCCTGCCCCGGGCGACAACAAGCAGCGCCACCACGGCCACAATCGCGGTGACGGCAAACGCGATCCAAGCGGTGAGGGTCATTCGCTGCTGACTCTGCACCCGTTCGGCCTCCCGGGCCTGCACCACCGCTCCGGCTACGTCGCCGGACGCAAACTTCTCCCTGGCGCCCGCCAGCGGATCGGCCGCGCCCGAGACGCGTAGCCCAAGGACACAGCAGCCCGCTGCGACCCGCGCGCGAAGGTCGCGCAGCTCGGGCAGCGCGGCGGCCTGTTGCTCCAGCAGCTCCCCGGCATGCGTGGGATCGCCCGCCGCCAGCACAGCGCGCCAGCCCCCCTCACAGGGCCAGCCCGCCTCCTGGCAGCTTTCTTCCAGCTCCGCGCCCCGGTCGAGCAGCCGCTCCAGCCCCTCGATCGTCGCGGTAGTCCCGGCGATAGTGCCTGTGGTGAATTCGCCCTGCCACAGCCGCCGGCAGCTCTCGGCCACGGGGCCGCAGCGCTCCGCCAGGGCTTCGGCTTTCGCTAAGAGGCGGGTGAGCGACCGCACAACCGCCGCCGCGTCGGCGGGTGCGCTCCGCCGTAGCTCGTCGTGCCACACCTGCCGGCAGCGGGCGGCCACGCCCCCGCAGCGCTCCTCAACGCTCGCGGCGGCTGACAGAAGCTCGTTCAGCTCGCGGGCCGTCGTCTCAACGCCCGCCGGCCCGGCGTGGTAGAGCGCCTGCATCCAGAGCTCGCGGCAGCGGTCCCGCAGGTCAGCACAGCGTTCTTCCAGCGCCAGGCCCCCATCGAAGGCTGAGCTCAGGCGGCCCACTGTCCGCGCCAGATCCTCCAGCTCGCCGCGCTCCCAGGGGGCGTCCCAGGTGGCGCGGCATCCCAGCTGTAGCTGAGAGCAGCGGGCTTCAAAACCGCTCACCGCCGCCAGCACCTCGGCCGCCCGTGCCAGGGCCGGGAGCGCGTCCTGGCTGAGGGTGCCTGCCTGTTGGCGCAGGGCCTCGGGGATGCCCAGGCCAAGGGCGGCGGCGTTGACACGCAGCCCCTCGTAGCTGCTCAGCACTTGCGGGGCCCCAGCCAGGAACGCGTCGAGGCCGGGCCACGCCGACAGGTCGGCCAGGGCCTGCTCCCAGGGCCGCGCGCAGGAAAGCTCAAGCTCCTCGCAGCGCCCGCTTGTGTTCTCGACGGCGGCCAGCACCGGCTCAAGCTGCCCAAGCAGGGCCAGCACCTCGTCGTTGCGCCACCCACGCAGGCTTTCGCCGATCGCGGCGGGCAGGCTGGCGCCGACGCTTGCGGCGCGGGCGGCGGCCGCGTTGTAGCGGTCATGGACCGCGACCCGCTCGCCGAGCCAGCCATCGTCCTCGGAGCCGAAAACCCGCCCGCGCATCACGGGGCTGAGGTTCGCCCCGCTGGCCTGCTCCAGCTCGCGCAGCAGCCGCTGGCTGTTGACCGTGCCGTATGCGCGGGTGATCTCGCCGATCACACGGCGCAGCGTGTCCTCGCCCGCCAGCGCTGCGAGATCTTCGAACACCTGGCGCCCGGCGGTGTACGGGCAGATGTCCTCGTTCGCGCCACTGGGGCGCCATGCGATCAACGGGCGCCCATCGCACAGGGTGGGCGGGTTGCCGCCGGTATACGGCTCACCGAGCCGTTGCATCGCCAGGCTGGTCAGGTATTCCGCGTAGGCCTCGACCATCCACGGCTCGGGGAACCGTTGGCTGTCGGCCCAGTAGTGGGCGATCTCGTGCACGACTGTTCGGTTCAGGCTGCTCTGGCCGAGGTACACCCTGTCTTGCCGGTCGATCGCACCTCGTGCGCCGAGCGTTCGGAGCAGCTGGTCCGCATCGAGGTAGAACAGGCGGTCGTAGCCGCCGTCGAGGGGCACATCGGTGAGCGCTGCAAGCTCGACGAGGGCGCGCTTGGCCAGCTTGAACTTTTCGTCGGCGACAATGGCCTGGCCGGGGGGCGAGCAGAACATCAGCCGGAGCGTTGTGCCCTCGACCGATACCCGCTCCTCCAGCCAGTGGATGCCGAGGAGTGTCGACCCGAGTCCGGAGAAGATCTTTGTGACGTCGCACCCGGGCTTCTGATCCTGGGCAGCGGCGGGGCGGGGGAGGAGTAGGGCGGCGGTGAGCAGGAGGAGGACAAGGGCGATGCGCGTGCGTGCCATGGCCGTGTCTCCGGGGATAGATGTCGCCGAGCCAGGGGTGGGGCGGATACACCTGACCTACGTACGACAAACTATAGCACCCGGAGCCGACCGTTACCTGACAAAATGCCAACGTTTTTGTATCAAAAAAGAGATTAAACTCACGTTAACCAAAAGGGCGGCCACGCCATCGTGACCGCCCCCTTCCCATCCGAACCCTTGCCTGGAGCTGCGAGCCTGTGTGCCTGTATTCCTACAGCCGGGGCAGCAGCCTAGATCAGAATGCTCATCGGCGCTTCGAGCAGCTTCTTGAGCTCCTGGAGGAACCGCGCGGCCACAGCGCCGTCGACGAGGCGGTGGTCGGCGCTGATGGTGACGTTCATCACCTGGCCGACGACGATCTGGTCGTTCTTGACCACCGGCACCTTGCGCACGGCGCCGACCGCGATCGAGGCGGCCTGGGGCACCGTGATGATCGAGACGAACTCGGTGACGCCGAACATGCCCAGGTTGGACACCTGGAAGGTGGCGCCCTCCAGCTCGCTCTGCTTGATCTTGTTCTCGCGGGCCCGGCCGGCCATGTCGCGGATCTCGGCGCTGATCGCGCCGACGCTCTTCTTGTCCGCGTCCTTGACCACGGGGGCGATCAGGCCGTCGTCGAGGGCCACGGCCACGCTGACGTTGACGCTCGGGTGGCTGGCCACTGCCGGGTTGCCGTCCTCGCCGGTGACAAAGCTGGCGTTGACGGCCGGCACCGCGCGCAGGGCCTTTGCCGCGGCCTTGACCACCAGATCGTTCACCGATACCTTGGTGCCGCTGGCGGCGATCTGCTCGCGCAGGGCCATTGCGGCGTCCATGTCGATCTCAGTGGTGACGTAGATGTGCGGCACGCCAGGCTTCGAGTCAGTCATGGCGCGGGCGATCGCCCGGCGCATACGCGACATCGGGGCTACGCTTGCGCCGGCGGGGGCGGCGGGTGCGGGGCTCGGCGCGGGGGCCGCCGGGGCCTTGGCCTGGGCGGGCTGGGCGGGCTGGGCCGCGGGCTGGGCCGCGGGCTGGGCCGCGGGCTGGGCCGGCGCCGCGCCGCTCTTCATCTGGGCGGCGAACTCCTCGACGTTCTCCTTGATGATCCGGCCGCCGGGGCCAGTGCCCTGGACCTGGCGCAGGTCGACGCCAAGCTCCTCAGCGATCCGGCGGGCCACCGGCGAGGCCTTGAGCCGCCCGTCGTCGCCGGCGCCGTTCTGGCTGGCGCCGCCGTCGCTGGGGGCGCCTGCCTGCTGGGGAGCGCCGTTCTCGTTCGGGCTGCTGGCCTCCTGGGTGGCGCTGGGGTAGCCGTAGCCGGCGGCGGTGCCCTCCGTGTCGCCGACCGTCTGGCCGCTGCCGGTGGCGCCCGGGTTGTCCCCGGTCTGGCGGGCGGTGGCGACGGCGCCCCCCTCCTCGGAGGGCTGCGCGGCGCGGGTGCCCTCGGCCGCGGCGGGCGACTCGGGCTTGGGCGCTGGCTCGGCCGCGGGCTCGGCGGCGCCGTCGCCGATCATGGCGATCACCTCGCCGATCGGCACCGTCTGGCCCTCGGGGATAATGATCTTCTGCAGCGTGCCGGCCTCAAAGGACTCGAGCTCCATTGTGGCCTTGTCGGTCTCGATCTCGGCGATGATCTCGCCGACGGCCACCTGGTCGCCCGGCTGCTTCAGCCAGCGCCCGACCGTGCCCTCCGACATCGTATCGCTGAGGCGAGGCATCGTCACTTCGCCCATGAAGAGTCTCCTTCTGCTGCGGCGGCCCTGCCCGCCGCCCTGGCGCACCCGGCCGACATCGTCGCGGCGTCAAGCGGGTGCCGGGCAGCGGCGAGCGCTGCCCGGCGTCCCACGCGCTGCGCGCTAGAATTCCCTAGCCGCGCCCCTCCACCACTTTCCGGATCGCGTGAACCAGGCTGTTGGCGCTCGGCTTCGACGCCGCCGACAGATCCTTGGCGTAGGGCAGCGGCACCTCCAGCCCGGCCACGCGCTGCACCGGGGCGTCGAGGTAGTCGAACGCCTCCTCCTGGATCGTCGCCGCGATCTCGGCGGTGACCCCGTAGGAGTACCAGTCCTCGGCGATCACCACCGCCCGGTTCGTCTTCTTCACCGACTCGATGATCGTCGGCCGGTCGAGCGGGCGCAGCGAGCGCAGGTCGACCACCTCGACCGAGATGCCCTCCTGCTCCATACGCTGGGCCACCTGCAGGGCAACCGCCGTCATGCGCGAGTAGCTGACCACGGTCACGTCGGTGCCCTGGCGCTTGACTTCGGCCAGGCCGATCGGCACCGTGTAGTCGTCGTCCTCGGGCACCTCGCCCTTCGTATCGTAGAGCGCCAGGCTCTCGATAAAGATCACCGGGTCGTCGTCGCGGATGGCCGACCGCAGCAGGCCCTTCGCGTCGTACGGGTTGGAGGGGGCGACGACCTTGAGGCCGGGGCAGTAGGCGAACCAGTTCTCGAAGCTCTGCGAGTGGGTGGCGCCGAGCTGGCCGGTGCCGCCCGACGGGGTGCGGATCACCATCGGCACGCGCACCTGGCCGCCGAACATATAGTGGATCTTCGAGGCGTGGTTGACCACCTGGTCGATCGCGACCAGGATGAAGTTGATCGTCATGATCTCGACCACGGGGCGCAGGCCGAGCATCGCCGCGCCGACGGCCAGGCCGACAAAGCCCTCCTCGGCGATCGGCGTGTCGACCACCCGCTTGGGGCCGAACTCCTGGAGCAGGCCCTCGGTGATCCGGTAGGAGCCCTGGAAGACGCCGATCTCCTCGCCCATCAGCAGGACGTTCGGGTCACGGGCCAGCTCCTCGCCAAGCGTGTCGTTGAGCGCCTGGCGGTAGGTTATCACGGGCATAGCAAACCTCAATCGGCGGCGGCGTTAGAACTCGCCGCGGTTGATCTTGACCTCGCGGACCGCGTCCTCCGAGCCGGGGGTGTTCGGCACGGGCGTGGCGTACATATTCTCGTACATGTCCTCGAACTTCGGGTCGGGGCTGGTGTTGGCGAAGTCGATCGCCTCCTGAACCTCTTTGTCGACCCGGTCCGTGGTCGCCTTGAGCCAGGCGTCGTCGATGATCCCGCCGTCGAGCAGCTGGGCGGCGAAGTTGCGCACCGGGTCGTGCTGCTCGCGGCCCTGGCGTACGGCGTCGGCGTCGCGGTAGCGGTCGGCGTCGATCACAGAGTGGCCGCGGAAGCGGAAGCTGACCACGTCGAGGATGGCGGGCTCGCCGTCCTGCTCGGCCTTCTCGCGCAGCCGGCGCACGGCGTCGCGGACGGCCAGCACGTCGGTGCCGTCGATCTGCTCGCCGTGGATGCGGAACGAGCCGCCCTTCTTCCACAGGTCCGGCTCGGACGAGCCCATCTCCACGGAGGTGCCCATGCCGTAGCCGTTGTTGACGATGAAGAAGAGCACCGGGCAGTTCCACAGCTTGGCCAGGTTCAGCGACTCGTAGAAGGCGCCGATGTTGGTGGTGCCGTCGCCCATCTGGGCGATCACCACGCCGGGCTTGCCCTGGTACCTGAGCGCGTAGGCGGCGCCGACGGCGAGCGGGACCTGGCCGCCGACGATCGCGTAGCCGCCCATGAAGTTGTGCTCGCGGCTGAACAGGTGCATCGAGCCGCCGCGGCCGCCGGAAACCCCCGTTTCTTTGCCGAACAGCTCGGCCATCACGGGGCCGGGCGGCACGCCGCGGGCGAGGATGTAGCCGTGCTCGCGGTAGTTGGTGTAGATATAGTCGTCGGGGGTGAGGGCCGCCATCAGGCCGACGATCGTGGCCTCCTCGCCGAGGTTGAGGTGGCAGTAGCCGCCGATCTTGGCCTTCACGTACATCTCGCTGGTGCGCTCCTCGAAGCGGCGCAGCAGCAGCATCTGGTAGTAATAGTGGCGCAGCTCCTCAGCGTTTTCGCGCTCGAGGCTGGCCCTGGCCGTATCTTCCACTTTGGCCATCGCAACTGCTCCTTATCGTGCACCGAGGCGACGCCGGGCGTCACATCCCGGGCGGGACGACATCGTGGGCAAACGCGCTTTCGCCGGCGCCACAGCGCGGGCAGGTCGCCGGTGGGTCCATGGCGCGGACGATCTCGCCGCACACGTCGCAGACCCAGCGCATCGCGATCTGGCGCACCAGATCCGAGCGGCTCACCACGCCCACCACCTTGCCGTGGTCGATCACGGGGACGCGGCGGATCCGCTGGTTTGTGAGCAAGTGTTGTACCTGCTCGACCTCGGTGTCGGCGCTAACGCTGATCACCCCCCGAGTCATGATCTCGGCCACCGTCCGGCCCGACTTCGCGATCAGGTCGTGCTCCGTGACCAGCCCCACCAGGGAGCCCGCCTCGTTCACCACCGGCAACCCGCTGATCCGGTTACGGGCGAGCAGGCGCGCCGCATCCTCAACACTCGCTTCGTCGAGGATGACGATCACGTCCCTGGTCATAATCTCTCGGGCTTTCATCGGAAACCTCTCCTGCTGTACGCCGCATTGTGAGATTTATCACAACCATGCCTGGCACAACACACCCTCCCTTAGCGCTGGGTGGGGCGAAGCTGCGCAGGACGCCGGCTACAGTATAGCAGAATAATCCCGGCTGCGGCGCGGTGCAGACGGGGAGTGGGGAAGGGGAGGGAGGGAGAGAGGGAGCGCGCTCCCCCTCTCCGCGACCGCGGGCCGCGCTACCGCATCAGCATGGGCAGGTGGAGACGGCTGCCGACGTAGATCTGGGCGGTGGCGGTGGTTGTCTGGCCGGCGCTGTCGGTGGCGACAAGGGTGATGGTGTGGGGGCCGGGGGCCAGGTCATTCACCGGGAGGCTCGCGCCGGCGCCGAGGTCGCCCGCGCGGTCGCTGCGCCAGCGCAGGGCCACGTCGGGCAGCAGGCCGTCCTCGAAGTCGGAGCCGAAGCCCTGGAGCACCAGCAGCTGGCCCGGGGGCACGTCGGCGTTCTGCAGCGGGTTGAGGATGCCCGCCGTGGGCGCCTTGTCGGGCACCATGATCGGCGGGCTTTCGTCGTCGCCGATGTTGACGCCGTCGCTCGCCACCACCCGGAAACGAGCCTCGCCGCCCGCCAGGTCATCAACGGCCACGCTCAAGCTTGTTTCCGTCAGCCCCTCGGCCAGGATGTCCCACTGATCGCCGTCGCGGCTATAGAGCACGGTGTAGGTCAGCGCGTCGCCGTCGGGGTCGCGCGCCTCCCAGCTGATCGTTTCCGTCGTGCCGGCGGCCCATGTGGCCGGGGCGTCGGGCCGGGTGAGCAGGACCACCGGCGCCGCGGCGCTCACGGCGCGGCTGCCGATCACTGTGTCGTTGTGCAGGATCACGAGCCGCTGCGTGCCCTCGACCCAGGGGACGATCATGTGGGCGCTCGCCGTCGCCAGGTCCTCCGGGTCGCCCGGGTGGTCGTCGTGGGCGGTGTACTCACTCTTAAAGGTGACGGTGAACGGGTGGGTGGCCAGGATGGCCTCGCCCGCGCCGCGCAGCTGCACCGCGTAGTCGCCGGGCGGCGGGATGACGAGGGGCGTGGCCGTGTTGACCCGGGCCACGTCGGTGAACGCGCCCTGGTCGGCCCCGCGCTCGGGGTTGCTGACGGTCAGATTCACGGCGAGAACGGCGTCGGCCACCTGGGCCGGCTCGGCGGCCTTGGAGCTAGCCCGCAGCCGGTTGAACATATAGCTCCAGGTGTAGGGCGCGATCCAGCCCTCCTTGGAGCCGCCGGCCGGGCAGTAGCTCATGACGTCGTGGGTCAGGGCCGGGTCGTAGACCTTGCCGGTGACCGGGTTGAAGCCATACTCCTGGATGCTGGAGCCGCTGTAGGGCCACGGCGAGCTGTCGTCGCTGGAGCCGCACGAGTCGGCGGTGTTGGTGTGCCTGACGTCGTAGTTGTGGATCAGCTCGTGCCCGAAGATCAGCGCCCCGCCGCCGGGCGTGTCCGAGCCCGTCCCCGGCCGGTCGGTGCCAATGCCGACCACGCCGAGGCCGCCGGCGTGGGGGTACACCGGCATGTCGGCGTGGCCGCCGCCGTAGCCGTCGTTCGGCGCAAAGCCGTACACGTGGCGCGCGTTGGTGTAGGCGCCGGTGCCGAACAACCAGGAGAAGACGTTCTGCTTGATCCAGCGGGTGTTCATCTCGCGGATCAGGGCGTGCTGGCCGTCGCTCCCGCCGAGCGAGGTCGTCCAGTTCAGGTAGCCGCTGGCCACCTGGTAGCTGACCCCGCCGCTGCGGACGGGCAGCAGCTGCTCGAACCACGTGGCCGCGCCGCCGTTCACCGCCCAGCCGCCCGCGTACTGCGCGCCGCTGTAGCCGCTTGGGTGGTAGCGCAGCCGCTGGCCGACGATGCGCATGGGCTGGCTCGGCGTAAAGGTGATCGAGCGCGTGCCCGTGGCCGGGAAGCGGTTGTTGCCCTCGTTCGTCTCGGCGATCGTGTTGGTTGGGTCGACGATCGCGTAGTAGCGCACCGGTACCGCGCTGTTGAAGTTGACGGAGAAGTACACGTTGGCGCTGTTCGCCGCGCTCGATTGGTCGATCGCCGGCAGCGCCTTGCCCACTGTGTTGACCACGTACTCGACGTTGTTCGCGTCGATCAGCACCAGCCGCACCGGGACGTTGTTCATGCTGCCGGCCGGGCCGCTGTAGCGCGCATAGATCCGGGCCACCGTCGACTTGCGCGCCACCTGCGGCAGCGCGTTATCGGCGCAGCCCGAAAGGCCCTTGCTCGTGTCGAAGCACTGGATGCCCTGCGTGACCTCGATCCCGTGGATCGACAGGTCGCTCTGCGGCAGGGCGACGATCGGGCCGGTGAAGATCGGGCGGAAGGGCAGCGCCCGCAGGGGCGGGAGGATCGCCGAGAAGCCGACCGTCGTGGTCGCCTCGGCCCGGTTGTTGGCCGGGTTGGTGTCCTCGAAGCGGCCGCTCGCGTAGGCCACGTTCACCAGCGGGCCGACCTCGCCGGGCCTGACGACGATCGTCACCGTCGCCGCGCCGCCTCCGGGCAGGTCGCCAAGCTCGCAGACGACCCGGCGCGAGGCCAGGCGGCAACTGCCCTGGCTCGGCGTGGCCGAGACGAGCGCGACGCCGGCGGGCAGCTCGTCCGTCACCGACACGCCCGGGGCGGGGGCCCGGCCGGCGGAAACCCGCAGGGTGTAGGTCAGATTCAGGCCGACCTGGCCGCTCTGCGGGGCCTCCTTGGTGATGGCGACGTCGGCGCGGGGCGGGGGCTGGGCCGCGCAGGGGCTGGCGCGCAGCAAGTTTTCGAGCAGCGCGCGGCCGGCCGCGGTCATCAGAGCGGGCGGCCCGCGGTGGCCCCAGAGCAGGTAGCAGGGCCCGGGAGCCGTGGGCGACGGCAGCTCGGCGGCGATCGGGTAGGCGAAGCCATCCTGGAGCGGGACGCGGCCGATCAGGGTCACGCCTGACAGGTTGGCCGGGCGGGCGAACCAGCCGCCGACGTTGCCGGTGTACAGCCGCACCGAGCCGTCGGCCTCGATCGGCACGGGGTTCGGGCTCGTCCAGGCGCCGGCGCCGGGATTGACCGCCTGAAGCTCGCGGCCGCTGCCGCCGACGCCGCCGGCGTAGCCGATGTCGAGCTGGAGCGTGCCGAAGAACTGGGCCCCGCCGATGCCGAAGCCGACGGTGTAGCGCTGGGCGCGCGCGATCCGGTCGCGGGCCAGAGTGCTGCCCTGCCACCCGGCCGCGCCCGTCACATCGCCCGTGTCCTGGCCGATGATGATGATCCCGTACTGGCTGAAGTTCGGGTCGGCGTCGGCGCCGGCCTCGGCCAGGCTGATCGGCGTGACATCGAAGCCGCGCAGCTCCAGCTCGGCCACGAAGCTATCGCGGCTGTAGGTGTCGGTGCTGTACACATAGGCCACCCGCGGCCGCTCCTGGGCCCGGGCCCGCGGGGCCGCGGCCGGGGCGCCGGCCGTGATAACCAGGGCGACCAGGGCGATCAGGGTCAGCGTCAAGGCCTGTCGGGAACGGTACACCATCACGATCCTCCCTCGCTAATCCATGCCGAACAACGCCGTTCGTGGAGCGCCGGAGTGACACGCGCAAGCTGATTCTAGGGGTTGGGCAAGGCCTGGTCATATGAACGACGGGCGATAGGAGTTTTGGACAAAAAAAGGCAGCAGGCGTACGCCTGCTGCCCGCCGCTCGCCGCCGGAGGGTTACCGGCCGCTGCCGCGCACGAAGATGTCGGGCCAGGGCTTGAACTCGGTGGGGAAGGTGTTGGTGGCGATCACGGCGCCGTTCTCGCGGACGGTGCGAATGATCTCGACCTTGATCCCGCCGCGGGCGGTGTCGCTCTGGCGGACGGTGCCGCGGGGCAGGGTCGGGTCGTCCACATACACCGGGCGCGTCGGCGCGGGGGTGCGCTCGATCACACGGTGCTCGTAGGACACTTCGCGGCCGGTGGGGGTGCCGTACAGGGCCACGCTGAGCCGCTGATTTTGCAGGTCGACATAGCTTTCGAGCAGCATCCAGGCGCTGGTGTCGTTGACAAAGCGCATATCGTTGTAGGGCGTGAAGATCGCGGCGTCGAGGCCAACAGGCTCGCCGAGCTCCTCGTACCAGCTGATCCGGAAGGCGTGCTCGTGGCGCTCCTTGATCGGCAGGCCGCCGAAGAAGGCGGCCCGGAAGACCGTGGTGCTCACCTGGCACAGGCCACCGCCCCACTCCTTCTGGGTCCGGTTGTCGACGATCGCGTAGCCCTCGACAAAGCCGCCCGCCGCGTCGACGACGCCGAGGTGGTCGTTGAACGAGAAGGTGGCGCCGGGCGGGATGAGCACCCCGTTCATGCGCCTGGCCCCGGCGCGGATGTTGGTGATCCGGTACTCGGCGGAGTTGGCGAACGAGCTGATCCCCGAGCCCACCCGGCCGACGATGCCGAGCGAGGCCAGGTTGGCCTCGGTGACGGGCGGCGGGATGGGCACCATCGGCAGGGCGACCGCGCGCTCGGCCTTGTACAGCGCCTCGGCGATCTGGGCCTGGGCCAGGTCGGCGTCGAGGCCGATGCCCGTCTCCCCCGGGCGGGTGATCGCCAGCCGGCCGCCGTTCCAGGCCACGCGCGGGAGCGTGCCCTCCTCGCGCACGGCGGCGGCCACCGAGATCAGGGCGTTGCGGATGCCGCCCTGGTCCACGGCGACGCTCACCGTCGGCTTGCCCGTCGCGTCGGCGCCGCGGCGCAGGCTGACCCACTGGGCGATCCGCTCGGGGCTGAGCTCCCAGCGGCAGGGCACGTTGGCGCAAGCGCCGGTGTTCCCCTCCAGCACGATCGGCTGGTCGAGCAGGGTGTGCAGCTCGGCCACGACCGGCGCCACGTCGGCGTCGCGCACGCGCGGCTCCAGCTGGCGGGTGCGCAGGCCGACCGTTTGGCGGCTGAGGCCCTGGAGGGCGGCGGTGACGTCGGCGAGGGTTTCGTCCACCAGCACCTGGGTGCCCCAGGCCTCGGGCTGGGGGATGATCTGGGCGCCTTCGAGCTGGACATCGGCGTTCTGGGGGGCGGCCTCGACCTCGGCGGCGACCTGGAGCAGGAAGGCCTGGATCGCGGCCTGGTCCACCTCGACCCGCAAGGGGAGATCGACGCCCTGCTCCCAGATCGCGGCGGCGAGGCGCAGGTTCTCGACCCTGGTGTTGCCGCGGCCGAGGGCGAAGGCGTCGGCGAGGGCTTCGTCGAAGACGGGGCGGACGCCGAGCTGCGCGGCGGTGGGGCGCCAGCGCCGCTCGCCAAGGGCGATCTCGACCGGGTTGTCGAGGAACAGGGCGTAGCGGCGGGCGAGCTGCTCACGCGCATCCGACGGGGGCAGGCCGCCGACATCGACGCCGCGCACGCTGATGTGGGGGTAGATCCGGCGCGAGAACTCGCGCTCGCCGAGGAGCAGGGCCGCAGTGGCCACCACCGCCGTGCCGAGAGCGAGCACGACCAGCACCAGCAGCCAGTCGACCAGGCGGGCCAACAAGCCGCGACGACGGGGCGGGCGCGGATCACGCCGCCCCGAGATTGACACTGCGCGCTCGCTCATATCGTCTCGCACCGCATCTAATCAAGCTGAAACTACAGGGAGTGTACAACGGCGCGTAAAGCCGCGTCAAGCCGTTTTCCGGCGGATCAGGCGGCTGTCATTGAACCGACACATCGGGCGAGGGGGGCAGCACAGCCCCGGGTGTCCTACCCGCGCTCGCGCAGCTCCGCGCGGCCGGCGATGGCCTCGGCGCGGGGAAGGCCGCCGGCGACAAGGTCCGCGTCGGGGCGCGCGAGCAGGCGCTCGTAGAAGGCGAGGCCGGCCGCACGGAGGTCCGGGTCGTCGGGGTGCTCATCGAGCAGGTGGAACAGCTGGTCCTCGGCGCCGGCGAAGTCGCTCTGCTCCTCACAGAGGGCGAGCAGGGCGGCGCGGGTGCGGGCGGGGATAGCGTAGTCGCGCAGGAGGGCGAGCAGCTCGGCCCGGGGCGGGGCGTAGGGAGGGAGGGGGTCGGAGGCGCCGAGGGCGCACTCGGCGAGGAGCTGGATGGCGAGCAGGGCCCGTGTGGCGGCGCGATCGGCCTCGCCCCGCTCGGCGTAGATCGTGGCTTCCGCGTAAAGCAGGGCGGCGACGTAGCTGCCCTCCTCGCGCCACAGGCCGTCGCGGTCGCGGAAGCGGATGAGGGCCAGAATCTCGCCGTCGCTCCGCTCCGCCAGGGCGTCGGAGCCGAGGCCGAGCCGGTCGCGCAGGGCTTCGTCGGTCGAGATCAGGGCCAGGGCGTAGTCGCGGCGCCGGCGCAGCCCGAGCACGTATGTCACCACCTGCCCGAACTGGCGGATCATGCGCATGATGTAGTCGTCACGGTACATACGGTCACGGTACCGCAGGGGCGAGGGCCTGTCAACCCGGCCTCAGCCCTTCGCCCGCCCGCCGCGCCGGCGCATATGCCAGCGCCAGATGACGCCCTGAGCGCTCGTCCACTCCTGCATATCGTCGCCCGCCGGCCGGGACGGCTGGGGCGCCGGAAGATAGGGCTCGCCCACAGCCCGCTCCCGCTGCGCGTCATCCTCGGCCCCAGCCTGCCGGGCGGCCCCATCGCGTGCGCGTTCGTACATTTTCAACCTCGCGTGTGTCTGGCGTTCGGGCGATCTACCGGCATGAACGCCGCCTGCAGACCACCTCGCGAAAGGGTGAAAATATTGTTATCGAGGGTGCGGCGATGGCCGAGGCACGGGACGTGCGAGAAGTAGTGTATGATAAAACCACCGCAGGCTTGAATTGAGGAGGGAACGCGATGGTTCCGCAGTACACCGGCAAGGTCGCGCTGGTGACCGGGGCGGGTTCGGGCATCGGACGGGCCTCGGCCCTGGCCTTTGCGCAGCTCGGCGCGAAGGTGGTGGTGGCCGACGTGGACGAGGCCGGCGGCAACGGGACGGTTGAGCAGATCGAGCGCATGAACACGGACGCGATCTTTGTGCGCTGCAATGTCGCCCAGCGCGCCGACGTGGAGGCGCTGGTCAACATGGCCGTCCAGACCTTCGGCCGGCTGGACTTCGCCCACAACAACGCCGGCGTCTCGGGGCCGCAGGCCGCCATGGCCGAGTACCCCGAGGAGGCCTGGGACCATGTGATCGACATCAACCTGAAGGGCGTGTGGCTGTGCATGAAGTACCAGCTGCAGCACATGGCCCGCCAGGGCGGCGGCGTGATCGTGAACACTTCCTCGACGGCGGGCGTGACGGGCTCGCGCGGCGTGGCGGCCTACGTCGCCAGCAAGCACGGCATCATCGGGCTGACCAGGGCCGCCGCCCTTGAGTACGCCCGCGACAACATCCGGGTCAACGCCATCCTCCCCGGCACCATCCGCACCCCCCTGCTCGACAGCTTCACCGGCGGCGACGCTCGCGTCCTCGACCAGTTCGCCGAGGGCATCCCGATCGGCCGGCTCGGCACCGCCGAGGAGGTCGCCAACACTGTCGCCTGGCTGTGCTCCGACGGCGCCTCGCTGATCACCGGTGCTACGATCGCGGTCGACGGCGGGCGGCTGGCCTGAGATTGTTACCGCAGCGGCGCAGAGGACCAGAAGGGTTTGGAATTGATCTCGCACCGGCGTTGTGCCGCTCCGTCAACGCCAGGGGCTGGCGGGAGCGGAACGGCGGTTTGTCCGTGATCAGCCTAAAACCTCTGCGCCGCTGCGGTGAGCTTACGCCTCCGCGGTGGGCCTGCCAGTGAACACGTATGACGAGATCTACGCCACGGTGCGGCGTATCCCCTTCGGTCGGGTGAGCAGCTATGGCCGGGTGGCGCTGCTGGCCGGCTACCCCAACCACGCCCGGCTGGTGGGGTATGCGCTCCATGCGCTGCGCGGCGCCGGCGGCGACGACGTGCCCTGGTGGCGGGTGATCAACCGCGAGGGCTATATCTCCAACGCCTATGAGCCCGAGCTGCAGCGCGCCCGCCTGCTCGCCGAGGGCGTCGTCGTCGACAACCGCAACCGGGTCGACCTCCGGCGCTTCTTGTGGGAGGGCGACGGCGAGTGAGGCGCGTGCTCGGCTACCCCTCCACTACCGTCGCCAGCAGCGCGGCCGCGCTCGCCGGGTCACCCGCGCGCAGCCAGTAAACTTCCTCGACGGCCGGCGCCGCCCGCTCCCCAAGCGCGACAGCTGCCGCATCGGCCGGGGCCCGCTCAAGGCGGCTCGCCTGCCCCGGCCGCCGCTCCATCAGGCAGACCACAACGGGCCCGCGATGGAGCAGCGCCGCGCCGCCAGGTAAAGGCTCCACGGCGATCTTGTGCTCGCCGTCGCCCCGGGGCTCGGGGGTAAGCCGCGCCAGCTCGGGGAACAGGCGCGCCGCGCCGGGCGGCAGACAAACGGGGCCGGGCTGGCCCCAGAGCCGCGGCCCGTCGGCCAGGCTCACATGGACGAGGTCGTCGGCGAGCAGGGCGAAGCCGGCGCGCAAGGCCGCGTAGCACAGGGCGGATTTGCCGGAGCCCCGCGGCCCGCACAGCAGTACGGCGCGCCCCCCGCGGGCCAGCCCGGCGGCGCGGACGGGCGCGCGGTCGCGGGCTGCGGCCAGCCACAGGCCCAGGCGCTCGATCACCTGCCGGCGCAGGGCGGGGCCATCGGCGGCCAGCTCGGGCGTGATCGCGGCGAAGGCCCGGCCGGCGGCGGCGTCGGCGCCGAGCAGGCTGCCGCCGCCCCCGGCCAGAAGCCGGTCGTCGTGGGCGCGAAAGAGCAGCGGCTCCGCCGGGTCGCGCGCGGGGTCGCCCGGGCCGAGGGGCTGGATGACGAGGTCGACGAGCAGGGGCGAGCCGGCGTCGATGTCGGCGGGGGGCAGGGCCCGCCAGGCGCCGAGCGCGCGCTCCACGGCGGCGATCAGGTCGGGGCTGTTGCTGCGAAAGCGTGTCGGCACGCCGAGCAGCGGCAGCTCCAGCTCCGCCGCCAGCTCGCCGGCCCCGTCGGTCGGCAGGATCATATGCGTTCAGGCAGGCTTGCCGGCGGCAAGCGGCGGGTGGCGGCGGGCGCTGATGGCAGCACAGCGCCACACAGGACGTACCACGGGCACTTTATTACGTCAATCTGTGCAAGTCCCGGCGGCCCGGCACGCTTGGGCCGCAAGTAGTCACTCGTCGGCCAGCCCCTCACGGGCCCAGCCGAACCGGGCCGGGTCTGCGGCGCCGCCGAGCTCGATAAAGGCGCTTTCCGCGTTGAGCTGGTGCTGGAACTCGTTCTGCTCGGGGTGCTTGAAGGGCATGGTGGCGCAGGCGGCCACAGCCTGGGCGATTGTCCCACCGGCGTCGACCACGGCCTGCACGCGCGCCCGCAGCTCGGCGAGGTAGGCCCGGTCCTCGGCGATCCGGCGCGCGATCTCGGCCGGATCGGTGGTGGGGACGCCGTGGCCGGGGGCGAGGGCGCGGATCTCCAGGCGGGCCAGGCGCTGGAGGGCGGCCTCGTAGGCGGCCAGGCTGTGGCTGACAAAGGGGATCTCCAGGTCGCTGAGGATGTCGGCGGCCCAGAGAACGGCGCTGGCCGGCTCGTAGATCGCCACCTGGTCGGCGGCGTGGCCGGGCACGTGGACCAAGTGCAGCGTCAGGTCGCCGAGGGCGAGCTCGTGCCCGTCCTCAACCAGCTCGTCGGGGGTGGGCGGGACGAAGGGCGCCCCGCGGGCGGCGCCCTGGCTGGCCTCCCAGCGCGCGATCGCCTTGAGCGTGTACGCCTGGTCCGCCGCCAGGCTTTGGCCGAAGGCGGCGTGGGCCAGGATGGGCGCGGGCGGGAGCAGCTCGGGGCCGAGGATGTGGTCCCAGTGGCTGTGGGTGATGATGATCCGCTCCAGCGTTGCCCCCTCTGCGGCGAGCAGGTCGGCCAGCATTGCGACCCCGGCCCGGCCCAGGCCGGGGTCGATCAGGGCGGCGCGGCCGGCGCTGATCACGGCGCCGCAGTTGTAGGCCATCGCCTGGCTGCGCTTGACCCACAGGGTATTGGTCAGCCGGACGATCGTGTCGGGCGTCGGGTCGCTGGTCATCGGGGGCTCCTGGGCGAGCGGCGGCTGGGCGATTCCAGCCGTCCGGCAGGGCCTATTGTAGCCTGAAGCGGCCGGCGCGCGGCGGGCTGAGGGGCGGGCGGGGCGTGGTATAATAGCACGTCGATAAGCAGTGTTATGCGTACCCTGGCCGGCCCGGCTGGGGTGGAGTAGTTTCGTGGAGTATCAGCCCGACGTTAAGAAGATCACCGGCGAGGGCGGCGTGATCGCGGCCGTGGCGCAGGGCGGGATCGCCGCCGACCTCGGCCTCGCCCCTGGAGACACGATCGTGTCGATCGGCGGCCAGCGCCTGCGCGACGTGATCGACTACCGCTTCGCCATCGCCGAGGAGCGGATCGAGCTGCTCGTGCGCGACGCGCGGGGCGCCGAAACCGTCTACGAGATCGAGAAGGACCCGGACGGGGACCTGGGCGTCGAGTTCGCCGAGCCCTTGTTCGACCGGCTGCGCACCTGCAACAATAAATGCCCCTTCTGCTTTCTGACCCAGATGCCGAAGGGCTTTCGCAAAACGCTCTACCTCAAAGACGACGACTACCGCCTTTCGTTTCTCTACTCCAACTTTGTCACCTTCACCAACCTGAGCGAGGAGGACTGGCGCCGGATCGAGACGCAGCGCCTGTCGCCGATGAACATCAGCGTCCACGCCACCGACCCGTTCTGGCGCGCGATCATGCTCGGCAAGCGCGACGTCCCCGACGTGCGCGACCAGATCCGCCGGCTGGGCGAGGCCGGGATCGAGGTCCACACCCAGGTGGTCGCCTGCCCCGGCGCCAACGACGGCGAGGTGCTGCGGGCCACGGTTGAGGACCTGATCGCGCTCCACCCGGTCGTCCAGTCGATCGCGGTGGTGCCGGTGGGCCTGACGAAGCAGCGCTTCGACGGCAAGCGCCCGAGCACGATCAAGGCGGCCATCCAGGTCCACGAGACGGCGGACTGGATCGACACCAACTGGGAGCGCCAGCCCCTCTGGCTGGACCAGGCGGCCGGCGCCGGCAAGCCGGTGCACAGCCCCGAGCTCGGCTTCTGCTCGCGCCTCGGCGCCGCCGCCGACATCCCGCTGCGCACCTTCGCCCCCGCCGAGGCCGCGGCCCTGATCGACGTGCTGGAGCCCTTCGCCGGCCGCTGCCGCGCCGAGCTGGGCCTGAGCCTGGTCTACCCCAGCGACGAGTTCTACATCCTGGCCGGCCGGCCCCTGCCCCCCGCCGAGCACTACGACGACATGCCGCAGTACTCCAACGGCGTCGGCATGGTCCGCGACTTCCTCGACCTGTGGGCGAAGGCCCGCCGCCGCCTCCCCGCCCGCCTGCCGCAGCCGGCCAGCCTCGCCATCGTGTGCGGCACCCTGGTCGCTCCGATGATGGAGCAGGTCGCGGCGCGGCTGAACAAGGTCGAAGGCCTATCGGCCCAGGTGGTGCCCGTCGTGAACCAGTTCTTCGGCGAAACCGTGACGGTGAGCGGCTTGCTCACCGCCCAGGATGTCATCCCGGCCTTGCGGGCGAGCGGCTGCACCCGCGCCCTGCTCCCCCGGGTGATGTTCGACCACGCCGGCCAGCGCACGATTGACGACTACAGCCCCCAGCGCATCGCCGAGGAGTCCGGCGCGGCCGTGGCCATGGCCGCCGACCCCGACGAGCTGGTGCGCTACGTGCGGGCCCTGGCGCACGCGGGGTAGCGCGCGGGGTAGGAGGTGGCCCATGGCGGTCCAGGAGACGCGGCTGTCGCGGTTCGTCGACGTGATCCGGCGCGCCAACAGCATCGCCGCCGGCACCGACGTGGACGCCCTGCTCGACGAGATGCTTGGGCTGATCCTCAGCGCCGTGCACGCCGAGGCCGGCACCCTCTACCTGTATGACGCCGGGCGCCACGAGCTGATCTTCAAGGTGGTCAAGGGCAACCCGGAGAGCGGGCGGCTGGTCGGCACCCGGATCAGCGCCGACCGCGGGGTGGCCGGCCACGCGATGCGCAGCGCCGAGCCGGTCTTCGTCCCCGACGTCGCCAGCGACCCGCGCTGGGACCGCACCCTAGGCGAGCTGGGCGGCGTCCCCCTGCGCACGATGTACTGCATGCCGCTGATCCTCCACGGCAAGCCCGTCGGCGTCGTCCAGGTCTTCAACCTCCCCGCCGAGACGGTCGACGACCCGGACGAGATCGCGCTGGTCGAGCTGCTCGGCTCGCGCCTGATCACCGAGGTGCAGAAGGTGCTGCTGCTGGAAGAGGCCAGGTGGCGCGAGCGGCGGCAGCAGGCCCTGGTCGAGATCATCTCGTCGCTCACCGCCACGCTGGACCGCGAGGAGCTGCTGCGCCAGATCATGAACCACGCCTGCGAGCTGCTCGACGTCGAGGCGACGTCGATCTGGCTGCGCGACGAAAAGACCGGCGATCTAGTGCTCGACCTGGCCAGCGGCGAGGGCTACGAGCGAGTCGAGGCCAGGCGCGTCCCCGCCGGCCACGGGATCATCGGCCATGTGGTTGGCACGGGCGAAACCGTCGTGGTCAACGACGTGCGCGGCGACACGCGCTTTTACCGCAACATCGACGCGGAAAGCGGCTTTGTCACCCGCAGCATCCTGTGCGTGCCGCTGCGGGCCCCCCGGATCATCCTCGGCGGCGGGCGCGGCGAGCTGGAGGGGCGGATCATCGGCGGCGCGCAGGCCCTCAACCCGCGCGGCGGCCGGCCCTTCGGCCCCGACGAGGTCGCCCTGTTCCAGACCCTGGCCAGCCAGGCCGCCACCGTGATCCGGCTCGCCCAGCTCTACGCCGAGACGGAAACGCTGTTCAACCGGATCATCGACGCGATCACAGGCGCGATCGACCTCAAGGACCCGTACACCCGCGGCCACAGCCAGCGGGTCAGCGACTACTCGGTGGCGATCGCGCAGGAGCTCGGCCTCGCCCCCGAGCTGATCTACCAGCTGCGCATCTCCTCCAAGCTCCACGACGTGGGCAAGATCCGCGTGCCGGACAGCATCCTCAAGAAGCCCGGCCGGCTCGACCCCGACGAGTTCGGCGAGATGCAGCGCCACCCGACCTACGGCCAGGAGTTCCTCGCCGATAACGGCCTGCTGGAGCTGGAGCTCCTGCGCGACTCGTGGCAGGCCCTCGCCCAGCACCACGAGCGGCTGGACGGCAAGGGCTACCCGAACGGCCTCAGGGGCGACCAGATCTCGCGCGTCGGCCGGATCGTCGCCGTCGCCGACGTCTTCGACGCGATCACCAGCCACCGCCCCTACCGCCCGGCCATGGCCGTCGAGCGGGCCTTCGAGATTCTGCGCGCCGGCGCCGGCACCGAGCTCGACCCGGACTGCGTCGAGGCCCTCATCCGCGCCCGCGCCCGCGGCCTCATCCTCACCCAGGACGAGCGCGAGGCCCAGGTGGCGTAGGGCAAGGTTGCAGAATCAGGCGGGGGCGGCCACGTTCGCGTGGCCGCCCCCGCGCTGTTTGGTGGCGCCTGTATGTCCGGTGCGGGGCTACGGCCGGCGCAGCAGGTACACGCCCGCGCCGATCAGCAGGGCCGGGAACAGGAGGTGGCCGAAGCCGGGCACCAGCATCCGCAGCACCAGGAAGGCGCCCAGGCCCAGGAGGACGTAGCCGAGCAGCTGGCTGCGCTGCTCGGGCGTGCCGGCGGGGCGGCCCTGGCCGATGTTGTTGATCGGCACCTCGTGGGGCTCCTGCGAGGCGCCGGTGCTCGGGTCGATCCGCAGGCGCTGCGTCTGCGTGCCCTCGGCGACAAAGACCTGGCCGGGCTCGCCGGCGGGGGCAGCGCCGGCCGGGCCGGCGGGCTCCTTGGGCATCACCAGGGCCAGCAGGGGGTAGATCAGGATGGCCGGGCCGGTGAAGGCCAGCAGCACGAACACCAGCCGCACCAGCACCGTGTCGACGCCGAGGTAGCGGGCGATCCCGCCGGCCACGCCAGCGATCATCCTATCGTCGCGGCTGCGCAGCAGCCGGGCCGTTCCGTTCATCGTGGGGCTCCTTCTGTCGGATGTGCGTCGTTCCTCACTGCCCCTATGACGCCGGGCGGCCGGGCCTTGTTGCAGCCCACTGCCGGGGCGGACGGACGGTGGCCCGGCGGGCTACCAGTAGTGCTCGCGGTTCTCGCGGTAGAAGGCGAGGGTGCGGCGCAGCCCTTCGCGCAGGCCGACGCGGGGGCGCCAGCCGAGGCGGCCCTGGATGAGGCGGTAGTCGCCGTAGTAGTCGCCGATGTCGATCGGCTTGCGGTCGGGGGGGTAGGGGATGATCTCATAGCCGCCCCCGCCGTTGATCGCGACGAGCAGGGCGGCCAGGTCCTTGAGGTTGATCGTCTCGTCGCTGCCGAGGTTGAAGATCTGGCCGTGGGCGCCGGGGCTCATGGCGGCGAGCAGCATGGCCTCCACGCAGTCGTCGACATAGGTGAAGTCGCGGATCTGGGTGCCGTCGCCCCAGACCTGGATCGGCTCGCCGTCGATCGCCCGCTTGATCCAGATGCCGAGAAAGGTTTGGCGGGCGTCCTTCACGCGCATGCGCGGGCCGTAGGTGTTGGTCAGGCGCAGGGCGCAGCTCCGCACGCCGTACACATTGTTGTAGAGGATGTGGTACCACTCGCCGGCCATCTTGTTGACGCCGTTGACGTCGGTGGGGTGGAGCAGGTGGCGCTCGTCGACCGGGAGGTAGTCGGGCTTACCGTAGATCTGGCGGGTGGAGGCGTAGACGACCTTGATCTGGGTGTTGTGCTTGCGGCAGGCCTCCAGGATGGAGAGCTGGGCCCGGCAGTTGATCTCCAGGTCGGTGTACGGGTCGCGCATCGAGTCCATGTGGCTCGTCTGGCCGGCCAGGTTGAACAGGTAATCCTGGCCCTGGACGAGGAAGTTCATGGAGTGCTCGTCGCGGACGTCGGCGATGTTGAGCCGGATGGGGCCGTTCTCGCCGTGGAGGTTGCGCAGGTTGCCGCCGTACTCGGGGATGAGCGAGTCGACCAGGGTGATCGCGGCGCCGAGGCCGGCGAGCCGGTGGGCCAGGGTGCTGCCGATAAAGCCGGCGCCGCCGGTGATCAGCACCCGCGCGCCGGCGAAGGCGTGGCGGAGCGGGTCGTCACTGTCAAGCATAGGGGTAGCCGTGAGTTCCCAAGATCGTTTGACGTTGGGGGCGCCGCCGCGCGCCTAGCCCTTCGCCTTCACCGCGATAGCGGCGCGGCGCTCGGCGATCCGGCGTAGGTGCTGGCGGCGCACCACGAGCTTGTACCAGAGCTGGATCAGCTGGACCAGGGTGCGCCACAGCCGCGGGAAGTTGAAGAACTGGCTTTGCCCGTAGGTGCGGTGGTAATGGTGCACCGGCACCTCGGCAAAGCGGAAGCCCGCGTCCTGCAGCTTCTTGACCAGCTCCAGGCAGATCGTGCCGCTGTCCGACTCGAGGTCGATCACGTCGAACACGTCGCGCCGGATCAGGCGGAAGTCGCAGTCGACGTCGCGGAGCTGGAAGCTGAACAGCAGCTTCACCAGGTGGTGGTAGACCCGGCCGATCACCTTGCGGTGGAGCGGGTCGCCGCGGTCGATCTTCCAGCCGTTGACCACGGCGATGTCGTCGCGGAGGGCGGGGAGCAGCAGCTTGAGCTCGCGCGGGTCGTACTGGGCGTCACCGTCGGTGTAGAAGATCAGCTCTTTTGTGGCGCTGGCGAAGCCGACCCGCAGCGCGCCGCCGTAGCCGAGGGCCTGGCGGTGGGTGAAGACGCGCAGGCGCGGGTAGTGCTCGGCGAGCGACTCGAGCACCTGCACGGTGTAGTCGGTGCTGCCGTTCTCGACCACGATCACCTCGTAGTCGTCGGTGAGCTCGTCGAGCGTCTCGATCACGCTCACGACCATGCTCCCGATCGTGCCGGCGTCGTTGCAGGCGGGGAAAAAGGCCGTGATGCTCGGGCGATCGACTATCGGTGTGCCCATGGCGTTTGTTCTAGTCACTGCATCATCTCGCATCAGGGCGCGATTATACCATAGGGGCGACACCAATTCTTCCCATCGGGCTGGCGCGATGCTATACTGCGAGCTACCGTAGCAAGCCAGCTAAGACGCTCCCCGTGGTGTGCAGGAGGTCTGCCGGATGACAGACCATGCGGATGGACTTTCCTACGCGGTGCTGGAGCTCAACCTGCGCGCCCCCGGCGACGGCTCCTACTGCGCCGAGCTACGCTATCAGGCCGCGGGCAGCGCCGCCGAGGCCCAGCTGATCGACGGCCCCGACCCACTCGTCCACCTCGATCACACCCACCTGCGCGCGCTCAACGGCGACCCCGTCGCCTACGGCCGGGCGCTCTCCGACGCGCTCTTCGCCGACCCGCGCATGATCGTCGCCCTGCACACGGCGCGGCGCAGCGCCGAGCAGGCCGGGCAGCTGCTCCGCTTCGTGCTCCGCCTCGACCTTGACGACCCGGCCCTGCACACGATCGCCTGGGAGACGCTGCGCGACGTCAGGCGGGACGAGCCGCTGGCCAACAGCGAGCGCCTCTTGCTCTCGCGCTACCTTGAGAGCGGCGATATGGTGCCGGTTCGCCGCGGCCGCCCCCACGACCTTTCCGCCCTGGTCGTCGTCGCCGGCCCCGCCGACCTGGAGCGGTTCGGCCTCGGCGCGGTCGACATCCCGGCCGAGGTGGCGCGCAGCCGGGCCGCGCTCCGCCAGATCGCGCCCGCGGTCATCGCGGCGGGGGATGGCCGCCGGGCGACCTTTCCGGCGCTCAGCGCGGCCCTGCGCGCCGCCCCCGACATCCTTTACCTCGTCTGCCACGCGACGGTCGTCGATGGCCGCACCTACCTCTGGCTGGAGGACGACACCGGGCTCAGCGCCCGCGTCGACAGCGAGGAGCTGGCGGGCCTGATCGCGGGCCTCGCCAGGCGCCCGCAGCTGATCGTGCTCGCGGCCTGCCGCAGCGCTGGCGAGCCCAGCGCCGACGCGCCGCTCGCCGCGGTCGGGCCGCGCCTGGCCCGGGCCGGCGTTCCCGCCGTCGTCGCCATGCAGGGCCCGGTCGCGATGGAGACGGTCGAGGCGCTGATGCCGACCTTTTTCCAGGAGCTCCAGCGCGACGGCCAGATCGACCGGGCGCTCGCCGTGGCCCGCAACGGTGTCCGCGCCCACCCCGACTGGTGGATGCCGGTGCTGTTTCTGCGCACGCGCGACGGCCGGCTCTGGGACGACCCGCGCCGCAACGTGGCCGCGCTCGCCCGGCGCTACGGGCCGCCGGTGGCCGCCGCCCTCGCCCTCGACGCGCTGCTCCTGCTGGCCTTTCTGTTGCTGCGCGACCGGCTGCTGCTCGCCCCCGCCCTGCTCCCGCCGCTGCTGGTGGCGGGCGCCGCGGCCGCCGCCGGCCTGGCGCTGCTGCTGACCCGCCGCCGTCGCCCGCCGGCGCTGCTGGCCGGGACGCTGCTGGCCGGGCTGCTGCTTGCGGGGCTGCTCGGCTGGCAGGCCTGGCGCGCGCTCGCGCCCCAACGCTTCGCCCAGCAGCAGTTCGGCATCGCCGTCGCCCGCTTCGGTCAGGGCGAGGGCTTCAGCGGCACCCGGCTTTCGCGCGAGGTGACCGACCAGGTGGTGCGCAGCATCGAGCTGGCCCTGCGCGAGCGCGGGGGCGCGGATATCGCCGTGATGCCGGCCGGGCTGGTGACGAGCTCAGAGGAGGCGCGCGAGCAGGGGCAGCGGCTGGGCGCCGACCTCCTGATCTGGGGGCAGGTCGTAATGCTGGGCGAGGGCCAGGTGACGATCAACTTCGAGATCCTCGACGTGGCTGACCGCAGCCTCAGCCCGCGCTTCCCGGTGGTGCTGCCGGCCAGCTCCAGCCTGCCCTTCGCCTATGTCGACACGGCCCTTGAGGCCGGCCAGATCCGTGACCTGGTGCCGCAGCAGGTGAATGTGATCAGCGCCTTCAGCCTGGGCCTGGCCGCCTTCTACAACCGCGACTATATGACGGCCGCCCGCGAGATGGAGCGGGCCGACGCCACCCTGGGGGCCCTGGCGGTGGACTCGGCCGAGGCCCGCCGCCGCGCCGGGCTGGTGAAGTTTTACCTCGGGCGGGCGCTCCAGCGCGTCGGCCGCCTCGACGAGGGCGATGCGCAGCTGCGCGAGGCCGAGCGCCTCCTGCCCCAGGACCCGGCCGTGCCGCTGAGCCTGGCCTACAGCCAGCGCAGCCGCGGCAACCAGCCCGAGATGGAGCGGCTCGCCCGCGCCGCGATCGCGGCCGCGGACGCCTGGCTCGCCGACGACCCGGCGAACCGCTCCGTGGCCTACAACCGCGCCCTCGCCTATGTGCTGATCGACCAGCCGCTGCGCGCCGCCGCCGACCTCGATGCCATGGCCGCCGCCGACCCGGCCTTCTACGCCGCCGGGGTCAGCGCGGGGCAGGCCTACCTCGCCGCCGAGGACTACGAGAGCGCCGCCGACCGGCTGGGGGCTGTCGTGGCGCGGGCCGAGGCCGACGGCGAAGACTCGTCCTGGGCGCTACTGTTCCTCGGCGAGGTCGCCGAGGCCCGCGGCGACCTGGAAGAGGCCCAACGGCTGACCAGCCGGGCCGCCGAGCTCGCCCCCGACGTCGACTGGATGCACTACCGGCTCGGCCAGCTCGCCGCCGCCCGCGGCGACACCACCACAGCGGGCGCCGCCTACGAGCGGATGCTGACGACCAGCTTCGACCGGGCCTGGGCCCACTCGGTGCGCGCGGCCTTTCGGCGTAGCGTCGGCGATGTCGCTGGCGCGATCGCCGACTACCGCGAGGCGCGCCGGCTCCGCCCCGCCGACACCCTGGCCCAGATTTACCTGGCCGAGCTGCTCCACGCCACCGGCCAAAGCCGGCTGGCGCTGCAAACCTTCGCCGAGGCCCTGGGCCAGCAGCCGGGCATGCTCTACGGGCGGATCAGTTACGGGATCACGCTGTTCGACGTGGGCGAGTACGGCGCGGCGGCCGAGCAGTTCGAGGCCGCGCTGGGCCTCGCGCCCACCAGCGAGCCGGCCCGCTACAACCTCGCCAGAACCTACGAGGCGGCCGGGCGCAGCGACGCGGCGCGCCTCATCTACGCCAGCATTGTCGGCGCGCCCGAAACCTACTCCGAGCAAATCCGGCGCAGCGCCGCGGAGCGCCTGGCGCTGCTCGAGCTCCAGCCGCAAGGCGCGGGCGACTCCGCCCCTACGCCGACCGTCGCCGCGACCCCCCAGCCGCCGCTCGCCGCAACCCCCACCGCCACTTCCACCCTCTTCCCGACCGCCACCCGCGCACCGGCGTCGCCACCGTCGACCTTCACGCCAGCGGTTCCGCTCGTCACTACGCCCACCGATACCTCGCTCTTGATTAGCCCAGTCCCTCCCACCACCACCCTCAGCCCCCCGGCTTCGGCTTTTGAAACGGTCACCGCCGCCCTGCCGCAGGCCGACACCCCCACCAGGACGCTCCCACCCGCCACGATCGGACCACCTCGGCCCACCGACGCCCCGACCCTGCTGCCCGCCGACACCCCCATCAGCACGCTCCCACCCGCCACGATTGGGCCGCCCCGACCCACCGACGCCCCGACCCTGCTGCCCGCCGACACCCCCACCAGCACACTCCCACCCGCCACGATGGAGCCGCCCCGGCCCACCGACGCCCCGACCCTGCTGCCCGCCGACACCCCCACCAGCACGCGCCTCCCTGAGCCGGCCAGCCCGACCGCCGTGCCGGCCGACACAGCGACGGCAGCGCCAGTGCCCCCGGACACCGCGACGCCGGAAACGCCGCCCGAGCAGCCGGGGCCTTAACCCTGGCCCTGAACCGGGCGAGTAGGGCTACGTCAACGTCCGCGCCGATCGCCCGCCGTCGCGCTGAAGCGCTCGGCTCTTCGTACGAAGCCGGCCTGCGCCGGCTCGGGCAGGCCGCGCAGGCGGCCATGGCGGCAAAAGCCGAGGCGTGTACGCCCACGGCGAACCCCGCGGCAGCGACGTTGACGTAGCCCTACCGGGCGAGGGGCCCAGGGCTGCGGGGCCGCGGATTGTGGTATGATTGGGGCACACCGGGACGGAACACGGAGCGAGCGCCTATGTCCGGCGTATTGAACTTTCTCGTCATCTTCGTCATCCTGTTCGAGATCTGGTACGTCGTCGCCTTTCTGGTGGCCTTCAACCAGCTCCGCGAGCGGGCCATGCTGTTTCCTGTCGGCCAGGGCCTGTCCCTGCTCGCCGCCTTCGGCTACGTGGCCGCCGTCGGCGTCCGCGGCGACAGCCTGAACGGCCTGCTGATGCTCGGGCTGCTGCTGCTGGCGATGGTCTTCTCGCTGTTGTGGCGGCGCGGCCTGGCCCGCACGCCACAGTTCTTCCGCAGCTACCCTCGCGGCACGATCGACGTGCTGAGCTTCCGCCGCCCCGCCGCCGACCTCAAGCGCCGCGTGCGGACGAAGTAGCCATGCGCGACGAGCTGATCGCCGCCCTGCGCGCCGCCATCGACCGGCGCTATGTGCTGAGCCGCCCCGAGGAGCTGATGCTCTACGAGTACGACGGCTCGGCCCTGGACCAGGCCACCCCCGAGGTCGTCGTCGTGCCCGGCAGCACCGCCGAGGTGGCCGCCTGCGTGGCCGTCGCCGCCCGGCTCGGCGTGCCTGTGGTCGCCCGCGGCGCGGGCACCGGCCTCGCCGGCGGCTCCGTGCCAGAGCAGGGCGGCCTGGTCGTTTCCCTCGCCCGCCTCGACAAGGTGCTCAGCATCGACCCGGCCGCCCGCACCGCTGTGGTCCAGCCCGGCGTCGTCAACACGGACTTGAGCGCGGCCGCGGCGCCCTTCGGCCTCCACTTCGCCCCCGACCCGTCGAGCCAGCGCTCCAGCACGGTGGGCGGCAACGCCGCCTGCAACGCCGGCGGCCCCCACTGCCTCAAGTACGGCGTCACCACCAACCACGTCGTCGCCGCCACCGTTGTCCTCGCCGACGGCGCCGTGGTCCGCCTCGGCTCCACCGCCCCCGACGCGCCGGGGTACGACCTGCTCGGCGCGGTGGTGGGCAGCGAGGGCACCCTCGGCGTGGTCGCCGAGCTGACGGTGCGCCTGACACCGGACCCGGAGGATGTGCGCACCTTTCTGGCGATCTACGATGACACCGACGCCGCCGGGGCCACCGTCTCCGCGATCATCGCCGCGGGCATCATCCCCGCCGCCCTGGAGATGCTGGTCGGCGCGGGCATCGCCGCCGTGGAGGCCAGCGTCGGCGCCGGCTACCCCCCCGACGCGGAGGCCGTGCTGCTGATCGAGGTCGACGGCCTGCGCGAGGAGCTGGCGGCCCAGGCCGAGCAGATCGCGGCGATCTGTCGCGGCCACGGGGTGCGCGAGCTGCGCGCCGCCGCCGACGCCGCCCAGCGCGCGAAGCTGTGGGCCGGGCGCAAGGGCGCCCTGGCCGCCTGCGCCCGCATCGCGCCCCACTACCACATCCAGGACGGGGTGGTGCCCCGCTCCCAGATCCCGGCCCTGCTGCGCCTGTCCGAGGAGGTCGCCGCACGCTACGGGATCACGGTGGTGAACATCTTTCACGCCGGCGACGGCAACCTCCACCCCCTGCTGCTGTTCGACCTGCGCGAGCCCGGCGTGCGCGAGCGAGCCGTCGCCGCCGGCGAGGAGATCCTGCGCGCCTGCGTCGCCGCCGGCGGCACGATCAGCGGCGAGCACGGGATCGGGATCGAGAAGCGCGACTACCTGGCCTGGCTGTTCGGCCCCGACGACCTGGCCGCCTTCGCCGAGCTGCGCGCCGCGTTTGACCAGCGCGGGATCATGAACCCCTGCAAGCTGCTCCCCGCCGGCTCCTCCTGCGCCGACATCCGCCACGCCCGCGGCGCCTTGCGCGCCGTCGAGCGCGGGGCGTGGATCTAAATCTATGGCCGAACCATTTACCGCAGAGGCGCAGCGCGCATGAGCGACTTCGCCGTCCACTTCCGCGCCCCCGCCCGCGTCGTGGCCCCGGCCAGCGCCGAGGAGCTGGCCGATTACCTGCGCGAGGCCGCTGCGAAGGGCGAGGCCGTGGTGCCCTGGGGCGGCGGCACGCGCCAGCATATCGGCCGCGCCCCGGCCCGGTACGACGTGGCCCTGTCCACCGCGCGGCTCGACCGGGTGATCGACCACACCCCAGCCGACCTGACGATCACCGTCGAGGCCGGGGCCCGCCTGGCCGACGTCCAGGCCGTCCTCGCCGACCACGGCCAGTGGCTCCCGTGGGACGCGCCGCTCCCCGCGGCCGCGAGCGTCGGCGGCCTGCTCGCCAGCGGCGGCGCTGGGCCGCTGCGCCTCGGCTACGGCGCCCCGCGCGACTGGGTGCTCGGCATGCGCGTCGCCCTCGGCGACGGCCGCCTCGTGCGCAGCGGCGCTCGCGTAGTCAAGAGCGTGGCGGGGTACGACAGCCACAAGCTCCACATCGGCGCCCTCGGCACCCTGGGCGTGATCGCCGAGGTGACCTTCAAGGTCGCCCCGCTGCCCGCCCGCCGCCACACGCTGCTGGCCGCCTTCACCGACCCGCGTGCCCCCGCCCGCGCCGCCGAGGGCCTGCGCGCCGCGCCGCTCCAGCCGATCGCCCTGGCCGCCCTCAACGACACCGCCGAGGAGGCCATCCCCGTCCTCGGCGCCTTTCTCGCCGGCCAGCCGGCCCACATCGTGCTCGCTGCCCGCTTCGCCGGCGCGCCCGCGGCCGTCAGCCGCCAGATCCGCGAGGCCACCCGGCGCTGCGTCGACGCCGGCGCCCGCACGATCGAGCTCAGCGAGGCCGACGACTCGCCGCTCTGGGCTGCCATCGCCGACTTCCCCGCCCCGGCCGGGGGGGTGCTGGTGCGCGCCGGCACGCCCCCGAGCGCCCTGGCCGACCTGGCCCGCCTGCTGGAGCTGGCCTCGCGCCGCCGCGGCTGGACCGCCGCTCGCCTGGCCCTCCCCGGCGTGGGCCTCGGCTACAGCCGCTGGCCCGGCCCGGCCCATGACGGGGCCGCCGTCGCCGCGGCGATCGCCGAGCTGCGCGCCGCCCTTTCCGCCATCGGCGGCTACGCCGTGGTCGAGCAGGCGCCGCCCGTTCTCGCCGATGTTCTCGACATCTGGGGCCCGCCCCCTGACGGCGCCACCCTCATGCGAACCCTGCGCGCCAGCTGGGACCCAGCGGGGATCCTGAACCCGGGCCGGTACGCGGTCTAAGCTGGCGCGCCGCCCGAATCATCGACGGCCGCGCTGGCCGCGCCGCGGGCGGCGCTAGCTGCGCCCGTCCGCCCGCCCGGCGGCCGCCCTGGCCGTCCTTTCTGGCACTTGTCGTGCTGGTGTGCGATGGGGCACATACGGAACAGGAGGCGACGATGCAGATCCTGGGGCTGGATATCGGCGGGTCGGGGATTAAGGGCGCCCTGGTGGACACGGCGACGGGGACGATGGTGACGCCGCGCCACCGGCTGCCGACGCCGGCGGGCGCGAGCCCCGAGGCGGTGGCCGACACGGCGGCGCTCGTGGCCCGCCATTTTGGCTGGGCGGGGCCGATCGGCTGCGGCTTTCCCGCGGCGATCAAGGCCGGCGTCGTGCACACCGCGGCCAATATCGCGCCGCGCTGGATCGGGACCGACGGCGCCCAACTGCTCGCGCACGCCACCGGCTGCCCCGTCACCCTGCTCAACGACGCCGACGCCGCCGGCCTCGCCGAGATGCGCCTCGGGGCCGGGCGCGACCGGGGCGGGCTGGTGCTCATGCTCACCGTCGGCACCGGGATCGGCACCGCCCTGTTCATGGACGGCCGGCTCATCCCCAACACCGAGCTCGGCCACATCGAGATCCGCGGCAAGGACGCCGAGCGCCGGGCCTCCGACTCGGCCCGCGAGCGCAAGGGCCTGAGCTGGAAGGACTGGGCCAAGTACTTTGACGAGTACCTGTGCCGGATCAGCGCCCTGCTCTGGCCCGACCTGATCATCGTCGGCGGCGGGGCCAGCCGCGACTTCGAGCGCTTCGCCGGCCTGCTCACTGTCAAGGTCGAGGTCGTGCCGGCCCAGCTGCGCAACGAGGCCGGCATCATCGGCGCCGCCCTCGCGGCCACGGCCCACGCACCGTCATCGGCCCCCGTCCTGGCATAAGAAGGAGCCGTGTATGGCCATCCTGAGCGCGATCCTCGGCACCGGCATCGCCATCGCCTTTGCCCTCGTCGGCGTCGTCACCCTGTGGGGGGGTTACCTGGCCCTGCGCGACGAGATCCGGCGCAGCTTCATCATCACCCGGCCCGGCCCGGCCGTTCGCGCCCGCGACCTGCTGCTGTTCGTCGGCCCGCTGCTCGGCGTGGCCCTGCTCAGCCTGCTCGCCGCCGGCAAGATCCTGCTTGTCGCGCTCGGGGTATAATCGAGCCGAGACGAGCGACCAACCAGGGAGCGTGATATGACAAACGCCCGCTCGCCCCGGCCGGTGATGCTGGTGATCATGGACGGCTGGGGGCTGGCCGGCCCCGGCCCCGGCAACGCCGTCGACCTGGCGAACACACCCAACGTCGACGCCTGGATCGCCGGGCGGCCCTTCACCACCCTGCGCGCCTCCGGCCTCGACGTCGGCCTGCCCGAGGGCCAGATCGGTAACTCCGAGGTCGGCCACCTCAACATCGGCGCCGGCTTTGTCGTTTACCAGGAGCTCACCCGCATCTCCAAGGCGATCGCCGACGGCGACTTTTTCGAGAACCCGGTCCTCCAGGGCGCCGTCGCCCACGCCCAGGCCACCGGCGGGGCCCTGCACCTGATGGGCTTGTTCGGCCCCGGCGGCGTTCACGCCCACGAGGACCACCTCCACGCCCTGGTCGAGCTCGCCGCCCGCGCCGGGCTCCGGCGAATCTTCCTGCACCTGTTCCTCGACGGCCGCGATGTCCTGCCGCGCAGCGCCCTCGGCTTTCTCGACACCCTGGAGGCCGCGCTCGCCCGGATCGGCGCCGGCGAGGTCGCGACTGTCAGCGGCCGCTACTACGCGATGGACCGCGATAAGCGCTGGGAGCGCACGGGCCGCGCCTACGCCGCCCTCGTCGACGGCGTGGGCCAGTCGGCGCCCGACGCCCGCACCGCCATCCAGCAGTCCTACGACCGCGACGTGAGCGACGAGTTCGTGCTGCCCACCGTGATCGTCCGCGACGGCCGCCCGGTCGGCACTCTGGGCGACGGCGACGCCGTGATCTTCACCAACTTCCGCCCCGACCGCGGCCGCCAGCTCACCCGCGCCTTTGTCACCCCCGACATAAACCAGATCATCGAGCGGCACTACGCGAAGCAGCGGGAGGAGGGCCAGAAGCTCCCCGACACGATCTGGCAGCGCGGCCGCCAGCTCCAGAATCTGTACTTCGCCACGATGACCCAGTACGAGGAGGGGTTGCCCGTCCACGTCGCCTTCGCGCCCCGGCCCGTCACCATTCCGCTGGCGGCCGTGGTCAGCGCCGCCGGCAGGCGCCAGTTCCACATCGCCGAGACGGAGAAGTACCCCCACGTCACCTTTTTTCTCAACGGCGGCCGCGAGGAGCCGTTCGCCGGCGAGGATCGCACCCTGATCCCCTCGCCCAAGGTGGCGACCTACGACCTCCAGCCCGAGATGAGCGCCGCCGGGGTGACGGAACAGCTGCTCGCCGCCGTCGAGAGCGACCAGTACGACTTGATCGTGGTCAACTACGCCAACCCCGACATGGTCGGCCACACCGGGATTATCCCCGCCGTGATCGCCGCCTGCGAGACGGTCGACGCCGGCCTCGGCCAGGTGATCCCCGCCATGCTAGCCAAAGGCGGCGCGGCGATCATTATCGCCGACCACGGCAATGCCGAGCAGATGATCGACCCGGAGACGGGCGGCCCCCACACCGCCCACACCACCAACCTCGTGCCCTGCATCCTTGTCGCCGCCGATGGCCTCGGCCTCGGCAAGAACGAGGTTTCGCTGCGCGAGGGCGGCCGCCTGGCCGACGTCGCCCCCACCCTGCTCGACCTCATGGGCCTGCCCAAGGCCCACGACATGACGGGCGAAAGCCTGATCGTCCGCCAGTAACAGTTGGCCGCCGCTGCGGAAGGAGCCCCATGGAGCGCGACGAGCTGCAAGGCAAGATCCTGAAGCAGTACGAGGAGGAGCACGCCGTTCTCGGCGAGCGCGGCGGCCTCGCCCTGCTAGAGCGCGCCCGCCAGTGGGACCTGGCGCCGACGCTGCGCGCGGGCGGCGTCGTAGTCTTCCCGCACGCCGGCGTGGCCGACTGCGGGCACCAGATCGCCGCGGCCGTCCACGGCTGCCTCGACAGTGGCGCCGACACGGTGCTGGTGGTGAGCGTGCTCCACGCCTTCACCGACGAGATGGAGCAGGCCCGCCGGCGCGTGGCCGCCGGCGGCGCGCCCTCGGCCGAACGCCTGTGGGGTATCCAGGGGCCCGGCCTGGAGCGCGGCACGGCATGGCGCCACGACCACGCCCTGATGAGCTGGCGGTTCTTCTGGGAGCTGGAAACGCGGCGGCGCGGCGTCGCCGGCCCGCGCGTCGTCGAGCGCTACCCGTACCTGGCGGGCGGCCGGCCCGAGGAGCTGCCCGGCATCGACGAGCTCCAGGCCCTCGCCCGCGACGCCGTGATCGTGTCCACGGGCGACCTGTTCCACCACGGCATTGGCTACGGCGACCCGCCCGCCGAGGCGCTCCCCCCCGACGAGCGCGGCTACGGCCTGGCCCGCCAGCGGATCGAGGAGGGGATGGCCACCCTCGGCCGCGGTGACTACTGGGGCTACAACCAGCACTGCGTCAGCGCCAAGAGCGACCACCGCGACGCCGGCCAGGTCTTCCGCCTGCTCCGCGGCCCCATGCGCGGCCAGATCCTCGACCTGACCCACTCCAACGCCGGCCCCCTTTACAACGCCCCGCCGCCCACCTGGGTCGCCGGCGCCCTGATCGGCTGGGAGCTGACGGGGTAGCTTTGTGAGAGGGGACAAGGGAGCGTTCCGCTGCGGCATCCCTGGATCTGCGTGATCGCGCCCCTTGTCCCCCCTCCCCCGAGCGAGCGCGGCGAGCGAAGCCTTCCTACGGGCGTGCTTCCAGCGTGAGCGGCAGCTCCACGGGGGCGCCGTCGCGGAGGAGCGACAGGGTGACGCTGTCGCCGACGCGGTAGTCGAGGTCGAGCAGGCCGATCAGCTGGTCGCCGCTGGCGATAGGGCGCCCGTCGATCGCGGTGATGATGTCGCCGCCGACGCGGATGGGCACGCCATTGAACTGCTCCTCGCGCTCGCCGGCGCGGAGGCCGGCCGCGGCGGCGGGGCTGGCGGGGCGGACCTCGGTCACCAGCACACCGCGCCCGGTGGGCAGGTCGAGCCGCTCGGCGAGCAGGGCGTCGAGCGAGAACAGGCTCACGCCCAGCCAGGGGTGGGCGTAGCGCCCATCCGCGATCAGCGCGGGGGCCACCTTGGCCACGGCGCTGGAGGGCACGGCGTAGCCGACGCCCTCGAAGGCCCGGCTGCCCATGCTGACCGCGATCGCCGTGTTCACGCCAACCACCTCGCCGCGGGCGTTCAGCAGCGGGCCGCCGGAGTTGCCCGGGTTGATCGCGGCGTCGGTCTGGATGATGTTTGGGATGCTGAACGTGCCGAAGTCGCGGCTGGGGCCGCGCAGCGTGCGCCCCACCCCGCTGACCACGCCGACGGTGAGCGTGTTCTGCTCGCCGAACGGGTTGCCGATCGCCACCGCCGTCTGGCCGACCTGGACCTCGCGCGAGTCGGCCAGGGGCAGGGGGGCGGCGCCGGGGGGCAGCTCGCGCACCTTGATCACGGCCAGGTCGCTGTCGGGGTCGGCCCCGATCAGATCGGCCAGCGTCGTGCTGCCGTCGAAGAAGCGCACCTGGAGCCGGCTGGCCCCCTCGACGACGTGGTTGTTGGTGACGATATGGCCCTGGTCGTCGAAGAGAAAGCCGGAGCCCTGGCCGCTGGGCAGGCCGGGCGCGTTGGGCAGCTGCGGGTGCCCCTCGGGCAGCTCGACCGGGGCGCCGAGCACCTCGATGCTGACCACGGCAGGGCTGGCGCGCCGGTACAGCTCGATCAGCAGCTGCTCCTGGTCGGCCACCGCCCCGGACAGGGCCGGCTCCAGAGTCGGGCGGGGGGGCTGGGTCGGCAGGGGCGGGTCGGTCGGGCGCGGGGGGCGGGCGGTGGGCGAGGGGCGCGGCCCGGCCTGCATGGCCGCGACCTGAGTCTGCACGGCGGCGACCGTCGGGTCGACGTCGCGCGCGGCGGGGCCGATGTCGAGGCTGCACCCGGCGAGCGCGCCGGCGAGCAGGAGGATCAAGGGGGTGTGTCGAGTCATAGGGTTTCAACCGCAGGGGCGCCGCGGGCGCGCGGAAAGTAGAATCCAAAGCCCGCTACACCCGGCGGGGCGCTGCGGCACAGGGAGACGAAAGCTACCGTGACGCGGCGGGGGCTGGCCAGAGCCCGGGCCAGGCGGAGCAGAAGAACAGCCCGGCGGCGAGGCCGGCCTGGGCGCCGTTGAGCAGGAGCAGCCACATCGGGGCGAACCACCAGCCGCCGTAATGGCCCACGATCTCGAGCGGCCAGAGCAGGAAGGGCAGCGCCGCGAGAGCCAGGCGGGCCGGCCAGGGGAGGGCGCGGAAGGCCACGAGGGGCGCGGCGGCGGGGGCGCGGGCGGCGAGCAGCCGGGCGGCCCACAGGCCGAGGGTGGCGCCCCAGCAGCGGGCGCAGACGGCCAGCGGGAGGCCGAGCAGCAGCGGGGAACGCTCGGGCGTCGGGCAAACGTAGGTGGCCAGCAGCTCGCGGGCGAGCAGGCCGGCGTCCGCCACCAGGGGCAGGCCGCTGGCGCGGAACAGCGGCGAGATCAGCGGCCCGAGGAACAGGGTCCAGAGGATCGCGTCGAGGGCCCAGGGCGGCCAGGGGGCCGGCCGCCGGATATGGAGCGCGGGAGCAGCCATCCTTAAATCTTCCGTAGGTCCCACCAAAGCCGCGGCAGCCGGCCGAGCTTTTCGCGCGTGGTCAGGTGGGCCCGGCGGCTATAGGCATCGTAGTCGTTGGCCACCAGCTTGTCAAGAATGCCGCGGTAGACCCGCGCGGCGGCCGCGATGGCGAGCCGGCTGTCGGGGGGGAGCAGCCCGATCCCGGGCCAGCTTTCGTCGTACAGGCGGTGGGCCCGCTCGACCTGGAAGCGCATCATGGCCCGGAAGCGGGCGTCGTAGGCTCCGGCCAGAATGTCGTCGGCGCTGAGGTCGAAGCGGGCCAAGTCCTCCTGGGGGAGGTAGACCCGGCCGCGCTGCGCGTCCTCGCCGACATCGCGCAGGATGTTGGTCAGCTGGAGGGCCACGCCGAGCTTGATCGCGTAGGGCTCGGCGCCGGGGGCGGCCCCCGTGATCCCCATCACCAGCAGGCCGACCACCGAGGCCGCCCGGTAGCAGTACAGCCACAGGTCGGCGAAGGAGTCGTAGCGGTGGATCGTCAGGTCCATCGCCATGCCGGCCAGCAGCTCATCGACCAGGGCGGCGGACAGGCCGTAGCTGGTGCGGGTGTCGTGCCAGGCGAGCAGCACAGGGCTGTGCCGGGGCGGCTCGGGGGCCCGGGCCTGGTGGACCCACGCGGCCAGGGCGCGGGCCGGGTCGTCGTCGACCATGTCGACGGTGTCGTCGGTGGTGCGGCAGAAGGCGTAGAGGGCCCGCACGGCCCGCCGCTTCTCGGAGGCCAGGAACTGCGAGCTGAAGAAGAAGCTCTTCGAGTGCTGGCGGATCACGCGCTCGCAGAAGGCGTACGCCTCCTGGACGGAGTGGTGCTGGTGCGGCGGCAGCTCGCCGGCTCCGGCCGGAGCGTGGAGCTCCGTCAGCCGGAACAGCTGCGCCAGCTGCTCCTCCGCGGGAAGCGGCTGCGCGATGACCTTGCCGGCGCCTAGCGCCAGCGGCGTCAGCGGTTGTAGCGACACACGGCTCTCCTTCTCGCCCCAGATGCGCGAGCGCGGCACGGCAGGGTGCCAGGGCTATCGGCAGGCGTGCGGACCAGTCAGCGGGCGGGCCGTGCCGGCGCGAGGGCGGCGCCCGGCGATTCTCCGATGCGTGGCGGTCGCTGCTTTTTTGTCACGGAGATGTTCTATATACTAACTATACGTGAATCATACTTTTCCGGCAACCTTTCATACGCATGACAAAGGGCCGGCGGATGTACCGCCGGCCCACCTGTCCGTTACTCTTCAGCGCCCGCCCAGGATGCCTGCGACCGTGTCGACCGCCTCCTGAGCGTCTTTCCCGAGGTTCACTCCGGGCATCTTCTGGGCCAGAACGGGGTTCAAATTGAAGGCCCGCCCGCCATAGGCGAAGTGCGGGGTCGGCGGCGTCAGCGACAGCACCGCCCGGCCCACCTCCAGGAGCTGCGTCGCCGTCTCGGTTGTCGAGGCCGACATGCAGACCATGTCGGGCTGGAGCTGGCGCACGGTGTCGAGCAGATCCTTCATAGGGACTTCGGGGCCCAGGTAGATCACCTGCCAGCCGTGGCGCACCAGGAACACCGACAGCATGAGCGCGCCCAGGTCGTGCTGCTCGGAGGGGGCGCAGCCGACCAGCACCAGGCCGCGGCCGTCGGTGATGTTGTAGGTGTTGAACAGCCCCGACAGCTTGCGCCGCACGAACTGCGTGGCGAAGTGCTCGGCCGTGACCGTCAGGCGGCCGGCGTGCCACTGCTCGCCCACCTCGATCATCACCGGCTGGACGAGGCGCAGGAACACCTCCTCCAGGGGGTAGAGCGCGAAGGCCTCGCCGAGGATCTGCTCGGCCCGCGTGCTGTCGAAGTCCGTCAGGGAGGCGAACAGCCGGCTGTTCAGCCGCTCCCAGGTGTGCGGCTCGGTGTCGACGGCCGTGCTCAGCCACGACAGGTTCGACTCGCTGCCGTCCGTCATCAGGGCGATCGCCTGGCTGATCGTCAGGCCCTCGGCCGTCCGGTCGCGCAGCCAGCGGATCGTCGCGATGTCGCGCTCGGAGTACAGCCGGTGGCCGCCCTCCGTGCGCTGCGGCCGCGGCACCCCGTAGCGCCGCTCCCAGGCCCGAAATGTGTCGGCGGGGACGCCCGTTTCCTGCGCTACCGCTTTGGTGTTGTAGCGCGGCTTGTCCGAGAATTGGGAGAGAAAGTTCGCCTGAGCCATTCCCGCTCACCTTCCCAGCGCGTGCCCGATCGGCACGTCGGTTATTGTCGCTTTGGGCGGTGTATCAGTGCGGGCGGGCAGCCTCGTGGCGGGCCGCTGCGTCGAACCCGTTGGTAGACAAACGCCCGAACAGCAGATTGCAACATTGTTAGCGCAGGAGCCGCGCCCGGCTGGCCGCGAGGCGCGAAAGCGTGCTACAATTGCACCGATATTGTATCACTATGCACAATCCGTGTCAAAGTAATGCACAGCGAATTGCAACGCGCCATGACGCGATAAAGCGCTGTTGCTGATCCGCCTATGCGTGCGCTTATAACGGGGATCAACGGTTTTGTTGGTGGGCACCTGGCCGAGCACCTGCTCGCCGCCGGCGATTGGGAGGTGTGCGGCCTCGCCCGCTCGTCCCGGCCGGTCGCCCCGGAGCTGGAGAACCGGGTGGGGCTGTTCCAGGCCGATCTGCTCGACCCCGCGGCGACCGAGCAGGCGATCGCCTGGGCCGCCCCCGACGTGATCTTTCACCTGGCCGGCCAGCCCTTTGTGCCCGAGTCCTTCCGCGACCCGGCGGCGACCCTGGCGGCCAACACGCTCGGCGCGCTGCACATCTTCCTGGCCCTGATCGAGCGCGGCAGCGCCGCAAGGGTTGTCGTCGTCGGCACAAACGAGGAGTACGGCCAGATCGGCGAGGCCGATCTGCCGGTGAGCGAGCGCTGCCCCCTGCGGCCCACCAGCCCCTACGGCGTCAGCAAGGCTGCCCAAAGCCTGCTCGCCCAGCAGTACCACCTCAGCCACGGCCTGGACGTGGTCCGCGTGCGGCCGTTCACCCACATCGGCCCGCGCCAGAACGAGCGCTTCGTTTCCGCCGCCTTTGCCCGCCAGATCGCGCGGATCGAGCGCGGCCTCCAGGAGCCCGTTGTTTCGGTCGGCAACCTCGCCGCCCGCCGCGACTTTTCCGACGTCCGCGACGTCGTCCGCGCCTACGCCCTGCTCGCCCGGCACGGCGAGGCCGGGGCGGTCTATAACGTCGGCTCGGGCGCGGCCTACGCGATCAGCGACCTGCTCGATATGCTGCTGGAGGCCAGCAGCGCCGGCGTCGAGGTCCGCCCCAACCCCGACCTGATGCGCCCGATCGACATCCCGCTGGTGGTCTGCGACGCCGCCAGCCTCCGCGCCGCCACCGGCTGGGCGCCGGAGATCCCGATCCGCCAGACGATGGGCGACATCCTCGACTACTGGCGCGGCCAGGTGGCCGCCGGCGCCTGAGGGGCCGCGCCGCTTCCGCCCGCCCTGGAAGGAGTTGTATGAAAGCTGTGATCCTTGTCGGGGGGCAGGGCACCCGCCTGCGCCCGCTGACCTCGAACACCCCCAAGCCGATGATCCCGCTGGTCAACCAGCCCTTTATCGAGTGGCTGCTGCTCCGGCTACGCGAGCAAGGGATCGGCGAGGTGGTTCTGGCCGTCCAATACCTGGCCGACGCCTTCCGCGACTTTCTGGGCGACGGCGCGCGCCTCGGCATGAAGCTCCATATCGTCGAGGAGCCCGAGCCGCGCGGCACCGCGGGCGCGGTCAAGAATGTCGAGCACCTGCTCGACGGCCCGACCTTTATCTTCAACGGCGACGTGATGACCGACCTTGACCTGCGGGCCATGCTCGCCTTTCACCAGGAGCAGCGCAGCAAGGTCACCATCTCGCTCACCCCGGTCGACGACCCGACCCAGTTCGGCCTGGTCGAGATGGACGGGGACGGCCGGGTGCGCCGCTTCATGGAGAAGCCGCGCATCGACGAGATCACCACCAACCTGGTCAACGCCGGCACCTATATCATCGAGCCCGAGATCTTCCGCTATGTGCCGCCGAACCAGTTCTACATGTTTGAGCGCGGCCTGTTCCCCGTGGTCCTCCAGACGGGCGACGCGATGTACGGCTTCCCCTCGCGGGCTTACTGGACGGACATCGGCAAGCCGCAGACCTACCTCGACGTCCACCACGACATTCTGATCGGCAAGGTCCAGTACCACTTCCGCGGCGCCGAGATCGCCAACCGGGTCTGGATCGAGGGCGACGCCGACATCCACCCCACCGCCCAGGTGGTCGGCCCGGTGGTGATCGGCGACGGGGTGCGGATCGAGCGCGGCGCCCGCGTGATCGGCCCGACCGTGATCGGCGCCGGCTCCCGGATCGGCCCCGAGTGCAATGTTGAGGGTGCGGTGCTGTGGGAGCGCAACACCCTGGAGGAGGGTGTGACCCTGCGCAACTGTGTGCTCGGCCGCGGCAATACGATCGGCGCCAGCTGCCAGATCAGCGACGGCGCCATCATCAGCGACGCCTGCCACATCGGCCCCGAGAACCGCCTCGAGCGCGGCATCCGCATCTGGCCCAACACCACGCTCAACGAGCAGGCGATCTCGTTCTAAACAGGCCGCGCCGTTTCACCCCGGAGGCGCAGCGTTTTTAGGGCGGTGCGCCTCTGTGGTGCGCCTCCTATCAGCGCCGGTCGTTGCCGAGGGCCTGGTCGATCTTGCCGCTGAGGCGCTGGTCGGACTCTTTGAGGTTCGGGGCGCCGGCCACCGAGGCGCCGCCAGCCGAGGCGGCGGGTGTGGCCGCCGGCTTGTCGGCGGGCTTTGTGGCGGCCTGGCCGGCGGGGGTGGCCTGGGCGGGGCGCGTGCTGAGGGCGCGGCCGACGCGGACGGTGGTGCGCAGGATGACGAAGACGGCCGTGGTGCCCACAAGGGCGAGGATGAACCAGGGCAGCCAGGCGTCGAGCACGCCGGCCACCCGCGAGCCGGCCACGGCGGCGGCCAGCGACTCGTCGGACCACAGCTCGGTGGCGTAGCGCAGCAGGTAGCTCAGCACCAGGGCCCCATTCAGGGCGCCCACCAGGGCGCCGAGCGGCCGGTCCAGCAGGCCGGGGCCCTTTGTGCCGGGGGCCGAGCGGGGCAGCAGGGCGCTGCCGCCGTAGCCGATCAGCAGGGCCACGCCCACAAAAATGCTCGCGACGAGCAGAAAGGTCGGCAGGCCCGGCCGCTCGGGGCGGACCGTTTCGCGCAGCCAGGCGGCCCAGCGCTCCTGCCACAAGTCCACCAGCACGGCGGCGAGCAGGGTGCCGGCCAGGGCGACCACGCCGCGGCGCACCCCGCGCAGCAGGCCCACCAGGCCGAACAGCCCGAGCACCACCGCCCCACCGATCGTCAGCGCCATCGCCCCCTCCTTCGCCACATCGCCGGGCCGGGCCGGAATCGCTGCCCAGGTTTCCCGCGCGGCGTCACGGCTCGGCGCGTGCGCGCCTGGCCCGTCTTACCACGGATTGTAGCATACCGCTGCCCCCGGCACGGCGCGGCGGCGGCGCGGAGCGTGCTATAATGGTCCATGCCTCGCCCAAGAGTGCCTGCCGGTGGTCGCCGCTCGATCGCCCACCTGAACGCCGGGCGTGGTCGTCCGCGGAAGCGTCCGCCGCGGGATCTTCGTATCGAGAAGGAGGCACGACCAATGGTGCGCGTCGGAATCAACGGCTTCGGCCGAATCGGCCGGCAAAGCTTCAAGGCGATGCTGGAGTACCATCCCGATGAGTTCGAGATCGTTGCGATCAACGACCTGACCGACAACGAGACCCTGGCCCACCTCCTGCGCTACGACTCGACGTACGGCCCCTTCGATGGCGAGGTCAGCGTCACCGAGGATAAGATCACCGTCGAGTACGATGACGCGCGCTACGAGCTCGCGGCCCTCGCCGAGCGCGACCCGACCAAGCTCCCCTGGGGCGACATGGGCGTCGACATTGTGATCGAGTCGACGGGCCGCTTCACCGACGCCGACAAGGCCCGCGCCCACCTCGAGGCCGGTGCGAAGAAGGTGATCATCTCGGCCCCGGCCAAGGGCGAGGATATCACGATCTGCCTCGGCGTCAACGAGACAAAGTACGACCACGAGCGCCACCACATCATCTCGAACGCGTCCTGCACAACCAACTGTCTGGCCCCGGTGGCGAAGGTGCTCCAGGATCGCTTCGGCATCGCCCGCGGCCTGATGACCACCATCCACTCCTACACGATGGACCAGAACCTCCAGGACAACGTCCACAAGGATCTGCGCCGCGCCCGCGCCGCCGCGATCAACATGGTGCCCACCACCACGGGCGCCGCCAAGGCCGTGTCCCTGGTCATCCCCGAGCTCAAGGGCAAGTTCCACGGCTACGCCGTGCGCGTCCCCACCCCCACCGTCTCCCTCGTCGACTTCTCGGTGCTCTTCGAGCGCCCCACCAGCGTCGATGAGATCAACGCCGCCTTCCGCGAGGCCAGCGAGAGCGAGGAGCTGGAGGGTATCCTCGGCGTCAGCGAGGCTGAGCTTGTGTCCAGCGACTTTATCGGCACCACCTACTCCAGCGTCGTCGACCTCCCCCTGACCATGAACATGGGCGACGACTTCTTCAAGATCGTCGCCTGGTACGACAACGAGTGGGGCTACTCCGTCCGCGTCTCCGACCTCACCGCCTACCTCGCGGACCACTTCGAGTAGGCCGTACGGGTCTCTCCGGAGCCGCAGAGGGCGCCGAGAGTCTTTATTGCGCAAGAACACGCCGTGCCGCTCCGAACAAGCTCAGGCTTTGTCGGAGCGGCACGGCGTTTTGGCCAAGATCACCTCAATCGTTCTGCGCCTCCGCGGTGGCCCGGCTACCCGACCAGCCGCGAGACGAGGGCCGCCGGGCCGTGGAGGCCGAGGGCGTCCGGGGCGGGGCCGGCTCGCTCCAGCAGCGCCAGCTCGCCCGCGCAGTGGGGGCACAGGGCGATGTGGTGGGCGATAACCGCGCCCTGGTGCGGGTCCAGCAGGCCCTGGCAGTAGTCCACCAGCACGTCGGTGGAAGGGCAGAACAGCCGGAACAGTTGGCGGCGCAGCCGGCGCTGCACGCCCCGCGCCGTGGCCACCCGGGCGGCGCAGGTTGGGCACTCGCGGATGTGGCGCAGGGTCGCCTCGTCGGCCTCGCCGTCGGCCGCGGCGATCACGGCGTTGCCCACAACCCCCGGCGGGCTGACACAGCCCCCCGGCTGGCGTTCCTCGATCTCCATAGGCGCTCCTGATGCTCGCACCGGCCACTCGCCCGTAGCATAGTAAGAAACGCATCCTCACCTGAATTTTACACATATTCTACCCGATGTAGTAATAACGCCCGCCGACACCAAAACCCCCCGCTCCATAGGGAGCGAGGGGCGAAGGGTTTGGGGTGAAGGGGGCGCGGCTAGGGGGTGACGAGCTGGCGCAGCTGCGGGTTACGGCTCAGCCGGCCCAGCACGTTGCGCTTGACGTTGTAGACGTCGTTGACGCTTTCGAACAGCTCGCTGCGCTTGGCGTAGATCGCCCGCGGGGTCAGGCCGAGCACAAACGAGCAGTAGACGACCACCCGCTCCACCTCGCCGTTCAACTGGCCGTCGATAAAGCGCCAGAACTCCTGCCGGTCGACCCGGCTCATCGCCTCCTCGTCGGGCGAGGTTTGCGGGCCGAGGTGCGGCGGGATCGTCTCCTCCGGCAGCATCTCCGACCAGGACTGGGCGCGCACGCTGTCGATCACGACGCTGGTGGCGCACAGCTGGAGGTACTGGAGCAGCGAGGCCAGGGTCGGGAAGGCGGAAAATCGCTCGGGGGTGATCGCGCGCCAGAACTTGGTGAAGGCGCCGACGACGAAGTACTCGCTGCTTTCGCCGCTGCTCGTGAACGCTCCGCTGCGCCGGATCCAGCCCTCGACCAGGCCGCTGTAGTGGTAGTACAGCTGCTCCCAGGCCGCCTCGTCCCGCTCGACGAGGGCCCGGCGGAACAGCTCGTAGCTGAAGCGCGTGTCGTGCTGCTGGCCGCGGTAGAACCGCTCGCTCTCGGTCGCGCAGCGCCGCACCAGCGTGGCCAGATCCATCTCGGCCGGCGATGCGGCGTCGGCGGCGGCCTCACGGCTCACGCGCGGCCGCGCCGCTCCGCTGGCCGGGGCGCCAGCAGCGGGTCGAAGGTGTGTGTCGATCGGCTGGGTGATCATGGCCTCCTCATTCTCTGGCGGCGCTCCACCTGCCGGCCTCCTTCAAAAGCGGCAGGCTGCGCGGCGCAGCCGTGGTGTAGCGGGCGGGGCGGGCCCTTGGCGTCTGGGCGGGCTGCCGTCGGCGTCGCTCTACGCTGATTGTAGGACCTGGGGTTGCCCGGCGGAAGATCGCGAGATGAGCAAGAGATGACAGAATGTACGACACAGCCTCGTACACTCAACGGGCATACAGGGGGGGCGGTCAGGCGACCGCGAAAGGGGGGTGGACGCGCTCCGCACGGGGCGCGGGGCCGCTCAGGCCCCGGGCCGCGCCGTAGCTAACAGCGCATCTGCCGATTGAACGAGCCGGCGCGCTGTTTTCGGCAACCATGGCCACGGGGCACAAACTGCCGCCCGCTCCGCCACGCCATGCCGGGCGTGGTGTAGAATCGGGGTGGGCCGGGAGGCCGCTTCGGCGGGGGTGTGTCGCCACAGTCTGCATAGACTGATCATAATCACTCGGCGGCCCCCGCGCAACATGACGGAAGTACCGGGCCGTCCGACTGCCGCTCGTAGGGCGGCCGGCAAGCGAGGTGGAGCATGGAGATCGAGGTGGTGGAGGCGAGCGGCCCCGCGCGCGGGCAGCTCGAGGCGACGGCCGGCGCGGTGGCGGTGGCCCGCCAGCTGGAACGGCCGCGGGCCCAGCCCGGCTTCGCGCTGCTGGCCCGCGCCGGACAGGCCACAGCCGGCTACGCTCTGCTGGCCCACACGCGCCACCGGCTCGGCGCGGCCGCCGTGGAGGCGCTGGAGCTGGCGACCCTGGTGGCGGGGGGCGTGGCCGCCCGCGAGGCCCTGCTTGGCGCCGCCCTCGCCGCCGCCCGCGCGGCCGGCCTGCCCTTTCTGGCGCTGCGCCGCGCCGCTGCGGCCTTTGCCGAGTACGGCCTGGCCCCCGCCGCATTCAGCTCACGCCTGACCATGCCCGGCGCCCCCGCCGACGCCCGCCTGCGCCCCGTCGCCCCGGACGACCTCGACGACCTCGCCGCCCTCCACGCCGCCGCCTACGCCGCGCTCCCCCTCAGCCCCCTGCGCGCCGCCCCCGACTGGCGCTGGCTCCTGACCGGCGGCGCCGCCCTGCTCGTCCACGAGGACGGGCGCGGGCGCGCCGCCGCCTACGCCCAGATCGGGCCGGGGGTGGGCGGGCTGGTGGTTCGCGAGGCCGGCGCCGCAGACGGCACGGCCGCCCGGGCCCTGGTGAGCGCCCTGGCGGCCCAGGCGGGCGAGGCCCGCGGCGAGCTGGCCCTGGAGCTGCCCCCTGAGCACATCGTAGCCCGCGCCGCCCTCCAGCTTGGCGCCGAGCTGACCATGCGCGCCCCCGACCCGGGCGAGCCCACCCGCTTGTGGGGCGTCGTCGACTTCCCCGCCGCCCTGGCCGCCCTGCTCCCCGAGCTGGAGGCCCGCCTGGCCGCCTCGCGCTACGCCGGCTGGTCCGGCCGCGTGGCGATCGAGCTCGGGGGCGAGCCCGTCGTCGTCGCCTTCACGGCGGGGCGGCCCGGCCTTGCCCCGCCTGACCGCCCGCCGGACGTGGCACTGCGCGACGTCGGCTTGGCCGCCCTCCCCCAGCTCCTGCTCGGCTACCGCGACGCCGGCGACCTCAGGGCCGCCGGCGACCTCCGCTGCGCCGACACCGACCTCGGCCTGCTCGACGCGCTCTTCCCTGCGCTCATGCCGGTCGATTGAGCCGCAAAGGGTACGCCCCTACAGCTCCCCGGCGAGCACGACCTCCTGGCTCGGGCGGGGGCTGCCCCCGGCGGGCTCGACGGTGACCATAACCTGGGAGAAGGCGTTGACTTCGCGGGGGGCCTCGACGACAAGGGTGGCGATGCCGCCCTCGTCGACAACAAAGGTGCCCCCGCCGACCTGGCTCTGGCCGTCGGCGAGCCAGAACTGGTACACCTTGCCGGGCGCGAGGGCGGGCAGGCCGCTGAACAGCACGACGGCGTTGAGGTTGCCGGGGTACATATACATCTCGCCGCGGGCGCTGGTCGCCGCGCCGACGGCGGCGAGGTCGCGGGTGGCGACGCCGGGGGCGGCGACATAGGAGATCACATAGGCGTCCTCGGCGAGCCGCGCATTGAGCCGGTCGATCTGCTGCTGGCCGGTGGCGAGCTGGCCGGCCAGCTCCTCCTGGCGCTGGCGCGTCGCGGCAAGGGTGTCCTTGAGCTGGGTCAGGGTGGTGACGAGCTCGCGGTTGGTGCGGTCGAGGCCGGCGACCGTGCGCTGGAGCGACAGGGTCAGCCCGCCAAGGGCGAGCACAAGCGCGGCGAGGGCGGCGAGGGCGGCGGGGGCGAGCCAGCCGCGGCGGGCGCGGGCGGGCGGCGAGGCGGGCGCGGTCGCGGGCGCGGGCGCGGGCTGCTGGCTCGCGGCGACGCGGGCAAGCAGCCGATCGCGCACATGGGCCGGTGGGTCTGCGGGGGGGGTCGAGAAGGGCAGCAGGGCCACCACCTCGCGCAGCTGGCGCAGCTCCTCCTGGTGCTCGGGGGAGGCGGCCAGGGCGCGCTCCGCCTCGACCATCTCGTCGAGGTCGAGCGCGCCCAGCGCGTAGGCGGCGATCTGGCTGTCGGGCTTCTCTTGCTCCGGGGTGTTCATCGACGGCCACGCGTTCTAGAGGTCTTCGATACCTTGGTGTTGCAGCACCCCCTTGAGCTTCTGCAGCGCAAGGCGGATGCGGGTCTTGATGGTGCCGAGAGGGCTGTTGAGCCGCTCGGCGATCTCGCGCTGCGAAAGCCCGCCGAAGTAGGCCAGCTCGATCACCTGGCGCTGGTCGGCGGGCAGATCGGCCAGGGCGCCCAGAATCAGGCGGCGCCGCTCGGCCTCCCATGTCAGGTCGTCGACGTGGGGCTGGCTGTCGGGGATCGAAAGGAGTGCCTGCGCCCCGTCGGCGCTGATGGCCGGGCGGGCTTGCCGCCGGCGCAGCTCGTCGATGCACAGGTTGCGGGCGATGCCGAACAGCCAGGCCGTGAACTGGCCGCTGCTGGATTGAAACGTCGCCGCGCGGCTCCAAACCCGCCAGAAGGTTTCCTGGACGACCTCCTCGGCCTGCTCGGCGCTGGATAGGATGCGCAGCGCCAGACCGTACACCGTTCGCCCATAGCGGTCGTAGAGCAGGGCGAGCGCCTGGTTTTCGCCGCCGGCCACGCGCGCCATAAGCGCCTCGTCGCTGAGGGCGCCTGGCTCATCCAGGCTTTCGGGCCGTGTGGTCTCGATCACGAGCCCATACTCCATGTACGCAGCTGCGCCCTGATCTGGATGTATCAGGAAGGTTACTGGCTGAGCGCGCGACGATTGAGACAACTTTGCTTTGTTATCTATTATACACAAGTCTCATCGCCCCGTGCACGCCCCACGCTGCATCAATATGATGCCTACAGGGAATTATATTTCTAGTGAACTGTGGTGTTGTAGGTTACAGACAGTTTGGCACAGCGTGTGCAAAGTGTAGATTACGCCGCTGGTGACGAAACTATATGCGGCTTGACACGTACCGGCTGCGTGTTATACTGAACATTGTGGTGAATATCACAAGTAGAAGCAGGCTCTAGGAAGGATCAGCCGCATGGCGGCGTACCAGACGCAGACAACCAGGCCCGAGGTGGATGTGGCCGTGGAGGCGCGGGCGCAAAGCCCGTCTGGCCGTGTCGGCGCGACGGCGCTCCCCCCTCAGGCGGCCGGCCTCGCCGCGATCTTTGAGCGCGCCGACATCACCGCCGACCTGGGCGCCGTCGAGCAGCTCCTGCTCGCCCGCTCGGACTCGCGCTCGGCGCTGATCGCCGCGGCCAGCGCCCACACGGTGCGCTCCGGCGGCAAGCGGCTGCGGGCCGCCCTGGCCTTGCTGGCCGCCCGCCTCGGCAGCTACCAGCTGTCGCGGGTGATCCACACCGCCGCCTCGGTCGAGCTGATCCAGGCGGCCTCCCTCGTCCACGACGACCTGGTCGACCAGGCCGCGCGCCGCCGCGGCCGGGTCACTGTCCATACCCGCTGGGACAACGACGTGGCCCTGATGGTCGGCGACTACTTCTTCGCCCTCGCCGCCGGCGAGATGGCCCTCAGCCCCGACCCGCGGATCATCACCTACTACGCTCAGGCTGTGCAAACGATCGTCGAGGGCGAGCTCAGCCCCGTGACTGTCGTCGAGCCCCTGGAGCAGGCCCTCGCCCAGTACTACTACAAGACGGGCGCGAAGACGGCCTCGCTCTTCGAGGCCGCCTGCAAGGCCGGCATGGTCTCGGGCGCCGGCAGCGAGGCCCAGATCGCTGCCCTCGGCCGCTATGGCTTCGATTTCGGCATGGCCTTCCAGATCGTCGACGATGTCCTCGACTTCGTCAGCGACGAGGCCACCCTCGGCAAGCCCGCCGGCAACGACCTGCGCCAGGGCACGATCACCCTGCCCTTGATCTACGCCGCTGCCAACTCCCCAAGCCCGCGCCTGCGCGCCATCCTCGACACCTCCCACCCCGCCGAGGCCGAGGTCAGCGCCGTAGTCGCCGAGGTCAAGGCCGCCGGCGGTATCGACCGCGCCCTCGCCGAGGCCCGGCGCTACGTCGACCAGGCGATCGCCCACCTCGCCATCTTCCCGCCCTCCCCTGCCCACCGCGCCCTGGTCGACCTCGCCCGCTTCGTGGTCGAGCGCGACGCCTGACACCGCCCCCGGGCGGCGGGGAGTTCGGCAGCGCCCGCCAATACAATCTCCATATCCCCCTGAGCGACGAAGAGGGTTGAGGCAGTGCCTCAGCCCTCTTCGTTATGTCCAGTCGCATTCGAACTTTCCGCACATTCCCGCGACTTGTCCGGCGCGATTCGACGAAACCTGTGCAATGTGGTACAACTAGTGCACAGGTTTTGCAAAGCGCGTGGCGCGGGAGGCAGGCGTGCAACTTCAGGGCAAGGCGGCGATCGTGACCGGGGGCGGGCGAGGGATCGGACGGGCGATCGCGCTGGCTTTCGCGCGCGAGGGGGCCGCCGTCGCCGTCGCCGCCCGCAGCGCCGACGAGGTTGCCGAGACGGCCTGGCTGATCGAGGAGCTGGGCCAGCGCGCCGTCGCCATCCCGGCCGACGTGCGCGACGCCGCCCAGGTAGCCCGGATGGTCGAAGCAGCCCGGGCGCAGCTCGGCCCCATCCACATCCTTGTGAACGGGGCCGGGGTGGGGCTGCGGGCGCCGGTCCACGAAACATCCGAGGAGCAGTGGGACGCGGTGGTCGGCACCCTGCTCAAGGGCAGCTTCCTCACGGCCCGCGCCATCATCCCCCAGCTGATCGAGCTGGGCGGCGGCAACATCGTCAATGTTGGCGCGCCCCTCGACCGGATCGCCTCACCAGGCTTTGCCGCCTACTACGCCGCCAAGGCGGGGGTCGATGGGCTGACCAAGGTCATGGCCAAGGATCTGCGCCGCTTCGGGATCAATGTCAACGCCGTGCACCCGGGCGGCTTTGTCGATACGCGCATGGTCCGGGCCACCGTCCCCGAGGTTTCAAAGGGCTTTCTCCCGTCCGATGAGGTCGCCGCCGCGGCGGTCGCCCTGGCCGCCCTGCCGCCGCGCGGGCGCACGGGGCAGACAGTCGACGCCCATGTCGAGAAATCCGTGCAAAATTAGTGCAAATGATACTTGACAAATCCTGTGCAAAGCCCGATATTGTATACATCCAAAATCTTTGATGCTACGTATATCCACACATAGAACTATAGGTCACGACAAAGAGTTCGGAGCCGCTGGTCCTTCGCCGCAGGCACCACCCCCGCCTCCCCGGCGCAGCGAATGGCTTAGCTGAGCTATTCAGGAGAAGACGCCGTGAGCAGCTATCGCCGAGTCCCCAAGCACGAAGACACGATCGAGGCCGACGCGCCGGAGAGTAAGCAGCCCGCCGATTCCGAGGAGTGGGACGCCGACGAGGCCGCGATCGCCGAGGCCGAGGCCGAGGTGGCCGACGAGCCCGCCGACGACCTGGACAACGAGCCGATCGAGGACTCGGTGCAGCTGTACCTTCAGGAGATCGGGCAGGTGGCGCTCCTGACCGCCGTGGAGGAGCGCGACCTGGCAATGCAGATCACCTTCGGCAAGGAGGCCCGGCGCCGCCTCGACGACGAGCAGTACGCCGACGGCCGCGAGCGGGCCCGGCTCGAGATCACGGTCGCCCGCGGCCAGGAGGCCCGGCGCAAGCTGATCCAGGCCAACCTGCGGCTGGTGGTGAGCGTGGCTAAAAAGTATATCGGCAGCCCGATGGCCTTCATGGACCTGGTGCAGGAGGGCAACATCGGCCTGATGCGCGCGGTCGAGAAGTTCGACTACACCAAGGGCAACCGCTTCTCCACCTACGCGACCTGGTGGATCCGCCAGGCCGTCACGCGCTCGATCGCCGAGCAAAGCCGCCTGATCCGCCTGCCCGTCCACCTCAGCGAGTCGATCGTCCACCTGCGCCGCGCGATCTACAAGCTGGAGCAGCAGCTTGAGCGCGAGCCGACCGCCGAGGAGATCGCCCACACCATGGGCATGAGCCTGCGCAAGATCAAGCGCCTTCTCCAGGCCTCGACCCAGCCCGTCTCCCTTGAGCAGCCCTTGAACAACGACAGCGAGGGCCGGGTCAGCGAGGTGCTCGCCGACGAGAGCCTGGAAACGCCGATCGAGATCGCCGCGGCGAACATGCTCCACCGCGAGCTGAACGCCGCCCTGAACGACCTCCCCGAGCGCGAGCGCAAGATCCTCCAGATGCGCTACGGCCTGCTCGACGGCCAGCGCCGCACCCTCGAAGAGGTCGGAGTCGCCTTTGGCATCACCCGCGAGCGCACCCGGCAGATCGAGGCCGAGGCCCTGCGCCGCCTGCGCCACCCGAGCGTCGGCGGCCGGCTCCAGGGGTACCTCGATTAGGGGGACAGGGAGACACGGGGCACGGGGACAGGGAGACACGGGGACAAAGGAACAGAGGGCAGCGACACGCTGTTCCTCTGTTCTTTTGTTCTTCTGCCAGCCTTACCGCAGCAGCGCCGGCAGGTAGATCTCGTTGTCGAGCGGCGACACGCTCAGGATCGCGCCGGTGGTGCCATTGGCGTCGCGCAGGCGCACGTAGAGGCGACGGGGGCGGCCGGAGTCCCACGCCCAGCGCTGCTCGGCGCGGAAGGGCTGCCAGGCGGCGCCGGCGAAGTCGCGTCGCTGGCTGACCTGCATCTCCAGGGGGGTGTGGTCGTCCTCGGCGCGCACGGCGAGGGCGGCGCCGTCGTCGCCCACGTCGTCCAGGGCGAGCTCGGCGCGCGGGGGTAGGTCGAGCTGCACCGTCTGCGAGACGGTCGTGCTGTTGCCGGCGCGGTCGAAGTAGCGGGCGGCCAGGGTGTACTCGCCCTCACGCTCGGGGAGGAGCCAGCGGTAGCTGTCGTAGTAGGGCTGCGGGTCCTCGAAGCGGCCGTCGAGGCCGAGCCGCACGGCCACGATCCCGCCCCCGCTGTCGATTGCATTGGTGTCGAGGCGCAGCGAGCGGCTCGTCACGCGCTGGGGCGCCGGGCCGTCCTCGGGGGGGCTGGCCAGGGCGGCGATCGCGTCGGAGTCGAGGACGGCGCCGTAGATCGCCAGGTCGTCGACCAGGGCGCCGGCCGGGGCGCCGCCGTAGGTGAAGCGGCCGATCTGGATCAGGTCGCCCACCTCGGCCGGGAGCACGGCGCCCTCCGCGGCGGCGGCCAGCTTTCCGTCGATATACAGGGCTTTGCGGCCGGCGGCCGCGTCCCAGGTGACGGCGAAGTGGTGCCAGCCGGGCGCGAGCGTGTCGGGGGCGGACAGCAGGTCGCGGCTCGCCTCGTTGGCGGCGGTGGTCCAGAACGTCCACTGCGGCTGGGCGCCGGGGCCGAGCAGATCGCGCCGCAGGGCCAGGGTGCCGCTGTAGACGGGGGCGCCGTCGGGGCTGGCGCTGGCGGCGAACAGGTAGTGGCGCTCGATCCGGCTCGCCGGGTAGCGCTCGGGCAGCTCGGCCCACAGCGCGATGGTGCCGGTGGCGGCGCGCAGGTTGCCCGCGACGGGGTAGGTCAGGCCGGCGGGGCCGAGCCGCAGCGCCTTGTCGGCGCGGCCGGGGGCGAAGGCGAGCGTTCCGTCGATGGACGGGAAGCCGCGGCCGACCGACTGGACGGCGCTGCCGTCGAAGGCGGCGCGGAGCAGCAGCCCCGGCGGGGGGTTCACGGCCAGGGTGCCGACAGGCGGCTCGGCATCGCGCGCCGGGGGGGCGGGCGCGGCCGTGGAGCCGGGGGGCGTGAAGTCGAAGCTGCCGGCGAGCGAGGCGTGCCACAGCCAGGCGCTCTCGGTGCAGCCGGCGTAGGCCAGGCACGGGTCGGCGCCGGGCCCGTACCAGCCGTACGGGTCGACCTGCTTGCCGTAGCGGCGCACCTCGAAGTGCAGGTGCGGGTTGCCGCCCACAAAGCCGCTCCTGCCGCTGGTGCCGAGCAGCGCCCCCGCCTGCACGGGCACGCCCTCCGAGCTGTCGATCAGGCCGGCGAAGACCGGCGCGAAGCCGTCCAGGTGCCAGTAGACCGTCTCGTAGCCGCCGGGGTGGACGATCACCACGCCGTTGCCGCGGTGGGTGCGGGCGTAGGCGGTGCCGGCGGCGGCGGCCAGGATGGGCGTGCCGATCGGCTGGTCGGGGAAGTAGAAGTCGTGGCCGTCGTGGCCGTCGTACTGGACGTTGCCGCGGCCGAGGTAGTTGACCACATAGCCATTGCCGGGCGCGCCGCTGTCGACGGTGGGGAGCTCGTGGTCGAAGTAGGCCAGATGGACGGCGCGCACGCCGGCCGGCCACGGCCGGAGCAGAAACCCGGCGGCGGCCGCCGCGGGCACGACGGCGGGGGCGGCCGGCACCGAGCCGGCGCCGACCTCGACCAGCTCGTTGTTGAAGTAGGTGGCGAAGGCGGCGCCGAAGCCGTCGACCGCGGCGCGCCACTCGGCCTGGGTGCGGCCGCGGGCCAGAAAGCGCTGCACGGCCACGCCCTCGGGGGCCTGGTCGAGGGTCAGGGTGAGGGTGACGCCGTCGCTGAAGCGGACGACGGGCGGGCGCTCATAGGGGCCCAGGCCGGCGCGCAGCTCGCGGCTGGCCCACTCGATCTGGGCGGCGAAGCCGGCGGGGCCCGCCGCGCCGAAGGGCCGGTCCAGGGCGCCCGCCGGCGGCGCGGGGTCGCTGATCAGGCGCGCCGTCGCTTCGAGCAGGGCGAGGTGCAGGCGCGGGCTGAGCCCGTAGTACAGGCTGGCGCCCTCGACGACCGCAGCCGCGCTGCGCCCATCCTCCCGGAACGCTTTGAGCGGCCCGGGCTGCGCGTCAAGAAACGCCTGGACCCCGAGGCTGCCGGGCTGGCGGGCCGCGACGTGGCCTGACGGGACAAGGGCGAGAAGCAGGGCGAGCAAGGCGAACAGCAGGGTCGGCCGGGTCACCAGGGTCTCCGGGGTGGGTTGAACCAAAGTCGAGCGGGCCGTCGCGTACGACGGCGACGTACTGCCAGGGCGCGGTGCCGGCCCCCGGGGTCACTCCTCGCTCGTCACTGGTAGCGGGACACATACAGCAGGGCAACTGCGCTCGGATCGTAGCACAATGGCATTACGGAGGTCAACGCTGGTACAATGACAATCGCGTCATACGGAGGCGAGCGGCTCGGGCGAGTGGCTCGCCCAGCGGCAGCCCCAGCCCTCAGCGAAACGACCCACGATGCCCAGACGATCCAGCGCCCCGATCCTCCTGCTCCTGGCCGCGCTCCTGGCGGCCTGCGGCGGCGCCGTTCCCCGCCCGACCCCGGCCCCGACCTCCCCGCCGGCCGTCGCAACGACGGTGCCGCCCCCCGCCGCAACGACGGCGCCGACCGCGGCAGGGGAGGCGACGGCAGCGCCAGCCCCGACGACAGCGCCCACCGCCGCGGCCCAGCGACCCACGACCGCGACCCCGGCCGGCCGGGATGTGCGGGCGGGAGCGTTCTTCTTCTACTGGTACAACTGCCCGCGCCAGGAGTGCGACGCCGCGCAGTTGAGCGCGGTGCCCCCCGGCTGGCTGGCCCCGCTGCCGGGCGACCCCGACCCGCGCGACGGCGCGGCCTACTCGTCGATCAACTACGACTGGTTCGAGGGGGAGCTGCGGGCGATGGCCGCCACCGGCGTCGACGTGGTCTTCCCCGTGAGCTGGGGCGACCACCCGCACCCCTGGTTCCGCCAGGACCGGCTGGACTTGCTGGCCCAGGCGAACGGCGTGCTGGAGCGCCCGCTCCAGATCGGCATGTTTCTGGACAGCACGGCCCAGCAGGGCATGTATAACGACTTTGTCGCCGACGGCTACCGCTACGGCCCGGACACGCCGCGGCTGCCCCTGGGCGACCCGCGCAGCGGCTACTTCTTCTACGAGCGGCACATCAAGGGCTTCTTCCAGCGCATCCCGCGCGAGATGTGGGCGACGGAGGCGGGCCGGCCGATCATCATCAGCTACACCGCCCTGTGCTGCTCGGAGCTGGAGCGGGCCGGGGCCATGTGGGCCGCGGTGAAGGCGGCCTTCGCGCGTGACTTCGGCGTCGAGCCGTGGCTCATCCTGGAGGACACCTGGTTCACGCCCGAGGCCCTGGCGCCGCCCCCCGGCATGGCCCCGGTGGACCGGGTGGCCGACGGGCGCTACAGCTGGGGCGCGGCGCTGAACGGCCCGGCCACGCGCGAGCTCGGCGGCTTCGCCGTTTCCAGCGTCGGCCCCGGGTTCGACAACCGCCGCATCGCCGGGATCGCCGACCCGCGCCTCCAGCCCCGTGACCAGCCGCCGGGCGGCGGGGCGGCGGCAGACGGCGCCTTTCTGCGCGCCAGCCTCGCCGCCGTCCCGCCCGACACGGACCTGCTCCTGATCGAGACCTGGAACGAATGGCCGGAGGGCACCGGCGTGGCCCCGGCCGCGTACGCCGCTGCCGACGGGCGGCCGCTGCCCGAGGGGTTCTACCTCGACATCCTCAGGCAGTGGCTCGGCGGGGAGTAGCGGGGGGCGTCACTCGCCGGACGGCTCCTCGACGGCCCAGGCCTGGACGCCGCTGGGGACGAAGGAGAAGGGGCGGACGACGACGCCGGCCTGGGACAGGGCCCGCTCGATCTCCAGGCGGCGCTCAAAGGGGCAGGCGAAGACCATGAAGCCGCCGCCGCCGGCGCCGGTGATCTTGCCGCCCCAGGCGCCGTGGCTGCGGGCGAGCTCGTAGACCTCGTCGACGATCGGGGGGGCGATGTGGGGGGAAAAGGCCTTTTTGACCTCCCAGGCATCGTGGAGCAGGCGGCCGAAGTCGGCGATGCGGTGCTCGCGCAGGAGGCGGGTCGACTCATCGACGAAGGCCTTTGTCTCGTCGTGGTAGCGCAGGGTGTCGCCCTTGACCAGGCGCTTGACCTGGTCGTCCATCAGGTGGCGGGTGAGCAGCTGGCGGTCGCCGATGTAGCCGATGATCAGGCAGCTTTCCAGCTCCAGCAGGGCGGTCGGGTCGGTGAGGACGGGCTCGACGATCACGCGGCCGGCGCCGAAGTGGTAGACGCACATCCCGCCGAAGACAGCGGCGTACTGGTCCTGCCGGCCGCCGGGGATGCCGAGGTCGACCCGCTCGATCCGGTAGGCCAGCTCGGCGAGCTGGTGCGGGTCGTAGCTCTGGGCGGCGACGGCGTAGAGCAGCCGGAGCATGCTCACCACCAGGGCCGACGAGGAGCCGAGGCCGCTGCCGGGCGGGGCGTCGCTGAACATGGTGATGCGGTAGCCGGGGCGGGCCAGGGCCGCGCCGGCGCCCAGGTGCAGGTCGGGCAGGGCGTCGAGCACGGCCTGGGGCAGCGACAGCCGGCCGTCCCACTCGCGGCCGCCGACCCGCCGGCTGACCTCCTGAAGGTCGAGCGAGCTGATCGTGATCCCCGGCTCGTTGGAGGGGCGCAGCATGCAGCGGACGTACAGGTTGATCGTGCAGTTGAGCACCTTGCCGCCGTGCTCCTCCGCGTACGGGGACACATCGGTGCCGCCGCCGAAGAAGCCGATCCGCATCGGGGCGCGGGCCTTGAACAGTTTCATACGGGTGACGCTTGACCAATGACGTGCGGCGTGCCGGGCCCCGTGCGCCAGGGCGGGGCTAGTATAGCACGGGCCAGTGGTTCCCCCGCAGTAGATTACGGATACAATAGAGGCATGCAGATCTTCGCCAACCCGGAGCACGCGCTCCACGACCCGCCGTTCGAGATCATCGACGGGCAGATCCGGCCGTACCAGGAGGCGCCGCGGCGCGCGGCGATCATCGCGGCGGCGCTGGCCGCGGCCGGGCTCCGGGCGCCCGAGGAGCCGCGCCGCTTCGGGCTGGAGCCGGTGCTGGCCGTCCACGACAAGGGGTATGTCGGCTACCTGGAGTGGGCGTACGAGCGCTGGGTGGCGGCGGGCAACCCGCCCGAGGCGGTCATGCCGAGCACCTTCGCCCTGCGCGGGCTCGACGGCCCCTCGGCGAGCCCGGTGGCAATGGCCGGGCGCTACGCCTTCGACACCAGCGCCCCGATCCTCGCCGGCACCTACGCCGCCGCCCGCGCGAGCGCCGACGCCGCGCTCACGGGGGCGGCCGCGCTGCTGGACGGCGCCCGGGCGGCCTATGCCCTTTGCCGGCCGCCCGGCCACCACGCGGCCCGCGACATGGCCGGGGGCTACTGCTTCCTGAACAACGCCGCGATCGCCGCGGCCTTTCTGTCGGCCGCCGTCGGCGCGGGGCCAGAGCCGTGGGGCATGCGGCCGGCCGCGGTGGCGGTGCTCGACATCGACTTCCACCACGGCCACGGCACCCAGGCGATCTTCTACGAGCGCAGCGACGTCTTCTTCTGCTCCATCCACGCCGACCCGGACCGCGAGTACCCCTACTTCGCCGGCTTCGCGGCCGAGCGCGGGGCCGGGGCCGGCGAAGGCTACAACCTGAACATCCCGCTGCCCGCCGGCGTCGACGATTCGGCCTACGCCGCCGTGCTCGCCCAGGCCCTCGACACGATCGCGGCCTACAGCCCGCGCTTCCTCGTCGTGTCCGCCGGCCTCGACACCTTTGGCGGCGACCCCCTGGGGGACTTCGCGCTGACCACCCCCGGCTTCGCCGGCATCGGCGCCCAGATCGCGGCCCTCGGCCTGCCCACCCTCTTCGTCCAAGAGGGCGGCTACGCCGTCGAGCAGCTCGGCGCAAACGTCGCCGCGCTGCTCACGGGGTTTCTCGGGGCGGGGGAGGAACTGCGGAGGCAGGGTTAGGCTGGCGGGGGCATAGAGAAGGCGGCGTTGATCACAATGAGGGCGAGGGCGTTCTGGAGGGTGTGGTACAGGACGCTGGGCCAGATCGAGCCGCTGCGCTCGCGCAGGTAGGCCAGCAGCAGGCCGACGACGAACAGGCCGGGGATGAGCAGCGGGATGAAGTGGACGACGGCGAAGAGCAGGGCGTTCAGCACGATCGCCGGCGCCGCGCCCATGCGGGCCCGGATGAGCGGGTAGACCATTCCGCGGAAGAACAGCTCCTCGACGAAGGGCACCAGGCCGGCGATCAACAGCAGCCCGGCCGCGAGCTCGGCGGGGCCGAGGGCCTGGCCGCCGGTGATCGCGTCGGCCTGCGGGTTCTCGAACGAGCCGAGCGCCAGGGCGACCAGGGCGTTCACCAGGAGCAGCGCGATCACCCCGCCGACGAAGAGCGGCGGCACCAGCAGCAGGTTGACCAGCTCGGTGGAGCGCAGCCCGAGCGCGCCCCAGCCCGCCCGCCGCGCGGCGAATAGGTAGACGCCGCTCACCAGCGCCAGGTAGATCCCCGCCCCGACGATATACACGGGCGGCGAGATCAGGCTTTCGCCCACCTCCAGCCCGAGCGCGCGCACCACAAAGCGCGAGGCGAGCAGGAGCACCAGCGTGGCCGCGGCCGCCAGCACAAGCGTCGCCCCGACCGCGCCCCAGCCCCAGCCCGGCCCCGCCGACGTGGGCTCGCCCTCCGGCAGCACGCCGGCCATCCGCTCTTGCATCACTGCGCCGCCTTCCACTCGCCGGTTCCCCTTTCAGCATAGCACAAGGCGGGCCAGCCGCGGCACTGGCACGCTGCTTGCACCCCCTCTGCAGGACAGTCGATCGGCGACCAGCCCGCCCGCGCGGGGCGATGGACGGCGCCCGCTACGGAGGATTGTCAGATGAACGCCATAACCAACGCCGCCCAGCCGAACCTCAGCCCGGCCGAGCGCAACCTGTCGCTCGCCGCCGGCGGCGTGCTGGCCCTGGTGGCCCTCGGCCGGGCGCCTGGCGCGCTGCTCCTGGCCGGCGTCGCCGGCTACCTGGCCTACCGGGGCCTGTCCGGCAACTGCCCGCTTTACCGCGCCCTCAACATCTCCACCGCCAGCACCCCCAACTTCGTCGAGCCCAACCCCGAGGAGCGCCGGATCGACGAGGCCCTCGAAGAGTCCTTCCCCGCCAGCGACCCGCCGAGCTGGTCGCCCGGCGCGGTCTAAAATCAGTTACCACCGCGACGACTCGGCGGCCCGGGCCACCTGCGCGCCAATGCCCTACCACTCCACGCGGGAACCTCCCGCGCCAGGTGGTAGGGCATTATGGTGGGCCGGCGCAGGCGCGCGGCCGCGGGCGGGCGGCTACAGGTTTGTGTTGAGCGCGACGGGGTTGGTCGCCTCGAACGCGGCGATCGTGTCGTCCTGCTGCATGAGAAAGCCCATCTGGTCGACGCCGTTGAGCAGGCAGTACTTGGCGAAGCCGTCGATCGGGAAGCGCACCTCCCGGCCGCCGGGCAGCGTCACCGTCTGGCTGGCCAGGTCGACCGTGACCTGGGCCTCGGGGTCCTCCTCGCAGAGCGAAACCAGCTCGTGGTACGTTTCCTCGTCCACCGTGATCGGGAGCAGGCCGACCTTGAGCGAGTTGCCGCGGAAGATGTCGGCGAAGGAGGGCGAGATCACCGCTTTGAAGCCGAAGTCCTGGAGCGCCCAGGGCGCGTGCTCGCGCGAGCTGCCGCAGCCGAAGTTGCGCCCGGCCACCAGCACGCTCGCCCCCGCCGCCTCGGGGCGGTTCAGCACAAAGTCGGGGTTGGGCGCGCCGTCCGGCAGGTAGCGCCAGGCCTCGAACAGACCGTCGCCGAGGCCGCTCTTGTCGGTCACCTTGAGGAACCGGGCCGGGATGATCTGGTCGGTGTCCACATTCTCGGCGGGCAGGGCCACCGCCTTGCCGCCAAAGGTCTTGATCGGCTCCATAGCTTTCCTCCGTGTGGGGCTACGACAGCAACGTGCGCGGGTCGGTCACCTTGCCGGTGACGGCGGTGGCCGCAGCCGTGAGGGGGCTGGCCAGCATTGTGCGCGCCCGCGGGCCCTGGCGGCCCTCGAAGTTGCGGTTGCTCGTGCTGATGGCGTACTTGCCCGGCGGCACCTGGTCGGGGTTCATGCCCAGGCAGGCCGAGCAGCCCGCCTCGCGCCACTCGGCGCCGGCGGCCTTGAAGATTTGGTCCAGGCCCTCGGCCTCGGCCTGGCGCTTGACCTGCTGGGAGCCGGGGACGACCATCACGCGCACGCCGTCGGCGACCTTGCGGCCCTTGAAGAAGCCGGCGGCCTGGCGCAGGTCGGAGATGCGCGAGTTGGTGCAGCTGCCGATAAAGACGACGTCGACGGGGTGGCCGAGCAGGGGCTTGCCGGCCTCCAGGCCCATGTAGGCCAGGGCCTTGTCGAGGGCCTGGCGGGCGCTGGCGTCGGCCATCTGCTCGGGGGCGGGCACGGGGGCGGTGATCGGGATGCCCATGCCGGGGTTGGTGCCGTAGGTGATCATGGGCACCAGCTCGTCGGCGTCGAGGGTGAACTCGGCGTCGTAGGCGGCGCCCTCGTCGCTGGGCAGGGCGCGCCAGCGGGCCACGGCGGCCTCGAAGGCGGCGCCCTGGGGGGCGTAAGGGCGCCCAGCGACGTACTGAAAGGTGGTGTCGTCGGGGGCGACCATGCCGGCCCGCGCGCCGCCCTCGATGCTCATGTTGCAGATCGTCATGCGCTCCTCCATCGAGAGCGCGCGGATCGCCTCGCCCATGTACTCGAAGACGTAGCCCGTGCCCCCGCCGACGCCGTACTTGGCGATGATGGCCAGGATGATGTCTTTGGCGGTCACGCCGTGGCCGAGGCGGCCGCTCACGCGGACGGCGGCCGTCTTGGGGCGGCGCTGGAGCAGGCACTGGGTGGCGAACACATGGCCGACCTCGCTGGTGCCGATCCCGAAGGCCAGGGCGCCGAAGGCGCCGTGGGTGGAGGTGTGGCTATCGCCGCAGACGATCGTCATGCCAGGCTGGGTCAGGCCTTGCTCGGGCCCGATCACATGGACGATGCCCTGGTTGGCGCTGCCGAGCTCGAACAGCGGGACGCCGAAGTCGGCGCAGTTCTGGCGCAGCTGGTCGAGCTGCTTGATCGCCTGAGGGTCGAGCACGGGGATGATCCCGAACTCGTTGCGCGGCGTGGTCGGCGTGCTATGGTCCATCGTGGCCAGGGTCCGGTCGGGCCGGCGCACCTTGAGGCCGCGGGCGCGCAGCTCGCTGAAGGCCTGGGGCGAGGTGACCTCGTGGATCAGGTGGAGGTCGATGTACAGCACCGCGGGCGTGTCGGGCGTTTCGGGGCGCACCACGTGGGCGTCCCACACTTTGTCGAAGAGGGTTTGTGGCGATGACATGCTGGCTCCTTGGGAAATTGTCGCCGGCGGGCGCCGGCCCGCGCGGGTGCCGACTATGTTACACTGTACCGCGATCTGCGTCGAGCAGCCGTCCGGCGAGCCGGCCCGGCACCCGAGGGATATGAAGACGTTGACCGGAGGCCGGCTGCCGTTCCGGCTGTTCTGGCCGCCCATCATGTTTCTGCTGCTCGGGCTGCTGACCACGGCCGGGGCGTCCGTCACGCTCACCGAGGTGAGCGAGGCCCGGGCACGCACCCGCTTTGAGACGAACGTGACGGAAACCCGCACGCTGATCAGCGAGCGGCTGCAGATCCAGATCTCGCTGCTGCGCAGCGTCGCCGGCCTCTTCGCCGCCGACGGCCAGATCACCCGCGCCGAGTTCCAGCGCTTTGTCGATCGGCTCAACCTGCTCGACAACTACCCGGGCGTGCAGGGCCTCGGCTTCTCGCTGCGCGTCGCCCCGCTGGATGTGGCGGCGGCGGTGGCCGCGGCCCGGGCCGACGGTGCCCCCAGCTTCCGGATCTGGCCGGACGGGGCGCGGGCCGAGTACCACACCATCCTGTACCTCGAGCCCATGGACGCGCGCAACCGCGCGGCCCTGGGCTTCGACATGTACAACGAGCCAACCCGCCGCGAGGCGATGGCCCGCGCCCGCGACACCGGCCAGCCGGCCGCCTCGGGCGCGGTGATCCTGGTGCAGGAGATCGACGAGGCCAAGCAGGCCGGCTTTTTGATCTATCTGCCGATCTACCGTGATGGCCGGCTCCCAGCTAGCACCGCCGAGCGGCGCGACGAGCTGATCGGCTTCGCCTACAGCCCCTTCCGCGCCGACGACCTGTTCAGCGGCATCTTTCGCAACCGGCCCAACCCGCGGATCGCCTTCACGATCTACGACGGCTCTGGGCGGGCCCCCGACGCCGTGATCTACCGCTCGGTCCCCGACGACGCGAGCGGCTACCGCCCGGCCTTCACCGCGCGCGAGACGATCGAGGTGGCCGGCCGCCCCTGGACGATCGAGTACCACTCGCTGCCCGCCTTCGACGCCGTGGGCGACTCCTACGTCGTCCCGCTGGCCCTCGGCGTTGGCGCGCTGCTCAGCCTGCTGGTGTTTCTCCTCGCCCTCGGCCAGGCCAGGGCCCGCCACGCCGCCGAGCAGGCGGTTCAGATTCGCGACAGCTTCCTGTCGGTGGCCTCCCACGAGCTGAAGACGCCGCTGACGTCGCTGTTCGGCAACGCCCAGCTCCTGCAGCGCCGCGCGGCCCGCAGCGACCGGTTCGAGCCGCGCGAGCGCAACAATGTCGCCACGATCGTCGAACAGTCGCGGCGGCTGAACCGCCTGATCGACGACCTGCTCGACCACACCCGGCTCCAGCAGGGCCGCCTGCAGATCGACCTGCGCCCGCTCGACCTCGCCGCCCTGGTGCGCCGGGTGGCCGGCGAGGTCGCACCCATGCTTTCGCACCACCGGCTCAACCTGGAGATCCGCGCCGAGCCGCTCCACATGCTTGGCGACGTAACCAGGCTGGACCAGGTGCTGTTCAACCTGATCAACAACGCGGCCAAGTACAGCCCCGCCGCCGACGAGGTCGTGGTCTGCCTGGAGCAGCGGGGCACCTGGGCGGTGGCCCGGGTGAGCGACCGCGGGATCGGCATCCCGCGGGCCGCCCTGCCGGAGCTGTTCGGCCAGTTCTACCGCGCGCCGAACGCCGTCAACCAGCAGATCGCCGGTATGGGCATCGGCCTGTATGTCGTCAAGGAGATCGTCGAGCGCCACGGCGGCCACATCGACGTCGAGAGCGAGGAGGGCCAGGGCAGCACCTTTAGCGTCTGGCTGCCCCTGGCCGACCCGTCGCTCAGCCCCGGGGCCGATCAGCCTGGCCCTCCGCCGCACCAGCCGTGAGATCGGCCGCGCGGGCCCACGGGAGCTCCAGGCCGCGCCACGGGGCGGGGTAGCCGGCCTCGATGGTCGGGGGCGAGGCGCCGTTCGGGCCACAGCGCTCCTCGCCGCGGGCCATCTCGACCCGTACCGCGCCGCCGACAAGGGACGGCGGCGAGCGATGGGCCGCCGCGGGCGCGTCAGGGCGGGAGGTCGTCGTGGAAGCCGGCCCGGCGAGCGAGCTCGGCGAACTGTTCGGCGATCCGGGCCCGGGCCGGCGGCGACAGGTCGAGGTGCACATCGTAGCGGTTCAGGTCGGGGCCGTAGCCCTGCTCGGTCACCCGGTCGACGGCAAAGCCGGCGCTCTCGTAGAAGGTGACGATGTAGTGGCTGATGTGCGTGTCGACCCGCTGGACGGCGGGGTACAGCCGGATGAGCCGGCTGAGCCGGGCGTACAGCAGCAGCATGGCGTAGCCGACGCGGTGCCACTGCCGGCCGACGACCCCCCAGTTCAGGCGGGCCTGGTCCGGCGCCTCGATCGTGAAGCCCCCGCACGCGACGGCCACGCCGTGGTCGTCCTCCAGCAGGAAGTACGGCCCGGTCGGCGCGTCGATGTAGGCCGTGAAGATGCCGAGCTCCTCCGGCCCGAACAGCTCGGGGAGGTTGCTCTTGAACAGCTCCAGGCAGATCGCGCGGTCGGCAAGGGTGTAGCGGCGCAGGCGCATACGGGTGCGGGGCAGGTTCGGGGTACGCTTGCCCGTAGCATACCATGGCCCGCAACCGTCCGCGCCTCATTGCCGCCAGCGCGGGTAGCTGCCGAACACCTTGAGCATACCTGTGCGCGCGCGGATGCGCCCCAGCGCGCGGGCGACCTGGGGCTCCTCGCGGTGGCCGTTGACGTCGACAAGAAAGATGTACTGGCCGAGCACGGCCTTGGAGGGCCGCGACTCGAGCTTTGTCATGTTGATCTGCTCGGCGGCGAGCTCCTGGAGTGCGGCCACGAGCACGCCGGCCCGGTCCTCGCGGAAGCCGAAGCAGAAGCTGGTCTTGTCGTCGCCGGAGGGCGGGGCGTCCTGGGGGGCGAGCACGATAAAGCGCGTGACGTTGCCCAGAGTGTCGGCGATGTCGCGGGCGAGCACGGCCGCCCCCGTCAGCTCGGCGGCGCGCAGGGTTCCGATCGCGGCGGCCCGCCGGCTGTCGGCCAGGGCCTCGGCGGGCGCGGCGCTGTTGGAGAGCGAGGCGACGGTGGCCACGCCGGGGAGGCAGCGCTCCACGAACTTGCGGCACTGGCCGAGGCTTTGGGGGTGGGCGTACAGCACCTCCACCTCGTCGAGGCGCAGGCCGGGGCGAGCCAGCAGAAACTGGCGGATCGGGATGACGATCTCGCCGGCGATCTGCAGGCTCGTCTCGTGGATCAGGAGGTCGAGCGTGTAGTTGACGCTGCCCTCCAGCAGGTTCTCGATCGGCAGCAGCCCCACCCCGGCCGCCCCCGTCTCGATCGCCGTCACCACCGCCGGGATGCTGGCCAGCGGCAGCGGCATCGCCGCGGACAGGCTCCGCGCATAGGCCAGGGCCGCCTCCTCGCTGAACGTCCCCGGCGGGCCGAGGTATGCTATCGCTTCCACAGTCACCTCGCTCGCTCCGCTCGCTCGGGACAGGGGAACAGGGGGAGCGATCACGCTGAAGAAGGGGGTATTTTGGCGGAACGTCCCCTTGTCCCCTTGTCCGGCTAGTCCGCGTGGTACCCGGCGGCGTAGGCGGCCTGCTCGGCCTTGATCCGCTCCTGGCGGGCGGCGAGCATCTTGTTCAGGGCGCCCATGTAGGCCTCGGCGGCGGCTACGATCGTGTCGGTGTGGACGCCGTAGCCCGAGTAGACCCCCTGCTCCTGGCGCCGGCCGGTCAGGCTGGTGGTGGTGGCGGCGTTCATGTCGGCGGCGGGCGCGCCCTGCTCGCGGATGCGCACCGTCACCTCGGCCACGGCGTCGAGGCCCTCGGTGATCGCGTTGATCGCGAACTCGGTCAGCTCGTTCGGGCGCTGGATCACGCGGTTGATCGCCTGGTAGACGGCATCGACCGGGCCGGTGCCCTGGGCGCTATCGGTGTAGCTTTGCCCGTCGGGGCCGGCCAGGCGCACGGTGGCGGTTGGGATCATGCCGCTGCCCGAGGTGTACTGGACGTGCTCCAGCTTGTACAGCTCGACGAGGTGCTGGCGCTCGCCGGCCAGCAGGGCCTCGATGTCGCGCTCGTCGACGCGCTTCTTGCGGTCGCACAGGTCCTTGAAGCGCTCGAACAGGTGCTGGAACTCCTGCTCGCCCTCCAGCTCGATCCCCATGGCGTTCAGCTTGGTGCGGAAGGCGTGGCGGCCGGAGTGCTTGCCCAGGACGAGCTCGTTGCCGTCGAGGCCCACCGTCTCGGCGCTCATGATCTCGTAGGTCTGGCGGTGCTTGAGCACGCCGTCCTGGTGGATGCCGGACTCGTGGGCAAAGGCGTTGGCGCCGACGATCGCCTTGTTCGGCGGCACGGGCACGCCGATAAAGCGCGACACCAGCCGCGACGAGCGGGCCAGCTCGCGGGTCTCGATCCCGGTCTGCACGCCATACAGCTGGCCGCGGGTGTGGATGGCCATCACCACCTCCTCCAGGGAAGCGTTGCCGGCCCGCTCGCCGATGCCGTTGATCGTGCACTCGACCTGCCGGGCCCCGTTGCGCACGCCGGCCAGGGAGTTGGCCACGGCCACGCCCAGGTCGTCGTGGCAGTGGGTGCTGATGACGCAGCGCTCGATCCCGGGCACGTGCTCGTGGAGGTCGCGGATCATCGCGCCGTACTCGTCGGGGGTGAGGTAGCCGACGGTGTCGGGGATGTTCAGGGTGGTGGCCCCGGCCTCGACGGCGACGCGGACCGCCTCGCGCAGAAAGGCCGGCTCGGTGCGGCCGGCGTCCATGGGCGAGAACTCGATGTCGTCGCAGAGCGAGCGGGCGTAGCCCACCATCTCGCGGATCAGCTCCAGGCACTGGGCGCGGGTCTTGCGGAACTGGTGCTCGAGGTGGATGTCCGAGGTGGACATAAAGGTGTGGATGCGCTTCTTGGCCGCCGGCTGGATCGCGCCCCAGGCCTTGTCGATGTCATCCTTGTTGGCGCGGGCCAGGCCGGCGATCACCGGCCCGTCGGCGGTGCCGACCTCGCGGGCGATCTCGTGCACCGCGGCCCAGTCGCCGGGCGAGGCGGCGGGAAAGCCGGCCTCGATGATGTCGACCTTCATGCGGGCCAGCTGGCGGGCGACCTCCAGCTTCTCCTCCAGCGTCATCGTGCAGCCGGGGGCCTGCTCGCCGTCGCGCAGGGTCGTGTCGAAGATCCGTACGTGGTCTACTACACCGTTCTCCACGGGTATTACCTCCTTCTTCCCAGAACCGGGGAGGGCCAGGGGAGGGCCAGGCCCTCCCCCGAAACCCCCACCCTTACGCCCCGCCCGCGCCGGGCGTGACCTCGCGCGGGTTCACGAAGGGCATCATGCGGCGCAGGTCCAGGCCGATCCGCTCGATCGGGTGCTGGACGTCGGCCTGGCGCACGGCGTTGAAGCGCGGGCGGCCGTTGTGGTTCTCGTCGATCCAGTCCTCCGCGAAGGCCCCGGTCTGGATGTCCGAAAGGATCTGGCGCATAGCCTGGCGCGTCTCGTCGGTGACGATGCGCGGGCCGGCCGTGTAGTCGCCCCACTCGGCCGTGTCGCTCACCGAGTAGCGCATGTAGTTCAGGCCGCCCTGGTAGAACAGGTCGACGATCAGCTTCAGCTCGTGCATGCACTCGAAGTAGGCCACCTCGGGCTGGTAGCCGGCCTCGACCAGGGTCTCGAAGGCCGTCTTCACCAGGGCCGACACGCCGCCGCACAGCACCACCTGCTCGCCGAACAGGTCGGTCTCCGTCTCCTCGGCGAAGGTGGTGGTCAGCACGCCGGCGCGGGTGCTGCCGATGCCCTTGGCGTAAGCCAGCGCGTCCTGCAAGGCGCCGCCCGTGGCGTCCTGCTGCACGGCCACCAGGGCCGGCACGCCGCCGCCCTGCTCGTACACCTCGCGCACGCGGTGGCCGGGCGCCTTGGGGGCGACCATGCTCACGTCGATGCCCGCGGCCGGGGTGATCTGGCCGAAGCGGATGTTGAAGCCGTGGGCGAACATCAGCGTCTTGCCCGGCTCCATGTGCGGCGCCACGTGGTCGCGGTAGATGTCGGCCTGGCCGATGTCCGGCGTCAGGATCATCACCATCTGTGCCTCTTTGGCCGCCTCGGCCACGCTCATCGCGCGCAGGCCGGCCGCCTCAACCTTGGCGAACGACTTGGAGCCCGGGTACAGGCCGACCCGCACGTCGAGGCCGCTGTCGGCGAGGTTACGGGCGTGGGCGTGGCCCTGGCTGCCGAAGCCGATGATCGCGATCGGCTTGTTCTTCAGCCGCTCGAGGTCCGCCTGCTTGTCGTAGAAAAGCTCTGCCATGATGGAACCTGCTCCTGAGCATATGCGAAGGGCGGCCGACGTGGGCCGCCCAAGAACCACTGGCTAGTTCAGCGCCGGCACGACGTGGCCGTTGCCGTTGGCGGACTCGACATACTCCCCGGCGTTGTGGCCGCGGGCGCCGCGCACCATCGCGATCCGGCCGGTGCGCATCATCTCCTTGATCCCGTAGGGCCGCACCACCTCGATGAAGTTCTCGACCTTGCCGGGCGCGCCGGTCATCTCGACGATCAGCGTGGTGCTGCCCACGTCGACGATCTTGGCGTCGAAGACGCCGCACATCGAGACGATCTCGTGGCGCACGCTCGACGGCGCATGGAGCTTGACCACCACCATCTCCCGCTCCACCGTCGGGTCCTCGGTCACGTCGGAGACTTTGATCACCTCGATCAGGCGGTAGAGCTGCTTCACCACCTGCTCGACGTGGTCCGACTCGACGACGATGGTCATCCGGCTGATGCTTGGCTGCTCGCTGTGCCCCACCGCCAGGCTCTCGATGTTATACCCGCGCCGCCGCACCAGCCCCGCCACCCGGCTCAGCACGCCCGGCCGGTCCTGCACCAGCGCCACAATCGTATGCTTACGCATGAGGGAACTCCTTTAGGCCTCGGCTTCGCTCGTGATCATATCGCCGATCGACTTGTTCTGGGGCACCATCGGGAAGACGTTGACCTCGCGCTCGACCCGGAAGTCGATCAGCACGGGGCCGTCGGTGGCCTTGGCCTCGTCGAGAGCGGCCTGGACACCGTCGCTATGCTCGACGGTGATGCCCCTCCAGTAGTAGGCCTCGGCGAGCTTGGCGAAGTCGGGGCCGGAGAGCGGCGTGCCGCTGTAGCGCTTGTTCTCGAACAGCTCCTGCCACTGGCGGACCATGCCCAGGTAGCCGTTGTTGATCACCAGCACCTTGATGTTCTTGATCCCCTCCTGGACGATCGTCGCCATCTCCTGGTTGGTCATCTGGAAGCCGCCGTCGCCGCAAACGACCCAGACCGTCTTGTCCGGGTGGGCCACCGCCACGCCGAGCGCCGCCGGCACCGAGAAGCCCATCGTCGCCGCGCCGCCCGAAGTGATGTGCGTGCGCGGGCCGGCGTTCCAGTCGATCAGCTGGGCCGCCCACATCTGGTGCTGGCCCACGTCGCTGACCAGGATGTAGTTGCCGTCCTTCGCCAGGGTCGCGTTCAGCTTCTCGTACACGTCGTGGGGCGGCAGGGCCATGTTCTGGGTGTTGGCCCGGCTGACGTACTGCTGCTTGCCCTGGTGCTTGTCCTGGAGGTCGCGGATGTGCTCCATCCAGTCCGAGGCGTGGCCGTGTAGTGCGGCCAACTCCTCCTTGGCGGGCATCTCCTCCAGCAGGGCGTTCAGGGTCAGGCGGGCGTCGCCCACGATCGGCACCGTCACCTTGACGTTCTTGCCGATCTCGGACGGGTCGATGTCCACGTGGATCACCTTGGCGTTGGGCGCGAAGGTGCTCGCCTTGCCCGTCACCCGGTCGTCGAAGCGGCCGCCGATGTTGAACAGGACGTCGCACTCCTGGATGGCGCGATTGGCGTGGACCCAGCCGTGCATGCCCGGCATACCGAGGGCGAGGGGGTGCTCCTCGGGAAAGGCGCCGATGCCGTGCAGAGTGGTGATCACCGGCACGCGCAGCTGCTCGGCAAAGTCGCGCAGCTCTTGGTGGGCGCCCGCCATGACCACGCCGTTGCCGGCGATGATCACGGGCTTCTTGGCCGTGGCCAGCAGCTTGAGCGCCTCGCGGACCTGTTTGCGGTTGGGCTGGTAGGTCGGCTTGTAGCCGGGCAGGTTCAGCTTGATGTTCCAGTTCGGCACCGTGGCCTTCTGCATCGCATCCTTGGTGATGTCGATCAGCACCGGGCCGGGCCGGCCTGTGGTGGCGATGTGGATCGCCTCCTTGAAGACGTAGGGCAGGTCGTCGACATCCTTCACCAGGTAGTTGTGCTTGGTGATCGGCATGGTGATGCCGGTGATGTCCGTCTCCTGAAAGGCGTCCTTGCCGAGCACGTGGCTGCCGACCTGGCCGCAGATCGCGAGGATGGGGTTCGAGTCCATCATCGCGTCGGCGATCGGGGTCACGAGGTTGGTCACGCCGGGGCCGGAGGTGCCGATGCAGACGCCGAGCTTGCCGGTGGCGCGGGCGTAGCCCTGGGCGGCGTGGCCGGCGCCCTGCTCGTGGCGGCAGAGCACGTGGCGCAGCTGGTCGCGGTACTCCCACATCGCGAAGTAGAAGGGCATGATCGCGCCGCCGGGGATGCCGAACATCACCTCGACGCCTTCGCGGATCAACGCCTCGCACATGATCTGGGCGCCGGTTCGAGTCTCGGACATAGGGTCCTTCTCCTTGGAGTAGTCTGCTGCGGATCGGAGCGATCTCGGAGGGCGCGCGGGGCGGGCGGGCCCGCCCCCGAGCCTTCCCCTACTCCAACACGGCGCCGTTGCTCGCGTTGGTGACGAGGCGGGTGTAGCGGGACAGCCAGCCGCGCGCGTACTTGGGCGCGGGCGGGGTGAAGGCGGCGCGGCGGGCCGCCAGCTCCGCGGCGGGCAGCTCCACGTCGAGCGTGCGCGCCGCGAGGTCGATCGTGATCATCTCGCCGTCGCGGATCAGGCCGATCGGCCCGCCCTCGGCCGCCTCGGGGCTGACGTGGCCGATGCACAGGCCGCGCGTGCCGCCCGAGAAGCGCCCGTCGGTGATCAGGGCCGTGGTGGAGGACAGCTCGGGGATGCCCTTGACCATGCTGGTCAGCGCCAGCATCTCGCGCATACCGGGGCCGCCGCGCGGGCCCTCGCAGCGGACCACGATCACGTCGCCGGGCCGAATCTGGCCGTTGACCACGGCGTTGGTTGCCGCCTCCTCGCTGTCGAAGACGCGGGCCGGGCCGCGAAAGGCCATCTCGTGCTGGTCCACCGCGCCGACCTTGATGATCGAGCCTTCGGGGGCCAGGCTGCCGAACAGCGCCGAAAGGGCGCCGCGCTCGGAGTGGGGGTTCGACACCGGGCGGATGCACTCAGGGTTGCGCAGCTCGGCGTGGGCCACGTTCTCGCCCAACGTCGCCCCGGTAACGGTGCGCGCCTCGAGCTTGAGCGCGCCCGGCTTCTTCGCCAGCTCGGCGAGGATGGCGTGGACGCCGCCCGCGTCGTGGACATCTTGGATGTGCCACTGGCGCGGGCCGTCCCACGCGGGCGACACCTTGGCCAGGTGCGGGACGCGGTCGCTCACCTCATTGAAGCGGGCCACGGGGTAGTCGAGGCCGGCCTCGCGGGCCAGGGCCAGCACGTGGAGCACGGTGTTGGTAGAGCCGCCCATCGCCACGTCCAGGGCCATGGCGTTGTCGATCGCCTCGGGGGTGACGATGTCGCGGAAGCGCAGGCCGGCGTCGACCAGCTTGAGCACCTGGGCGGCGGCCTTGCGGGCCAGCTCGTGGCGCTCGGGGGAGATGGCGAGGATGGTGCCGTTGCCGGGGAGGGCGATGCCGAGGGCCTCGCACAGGCAGTTCATCGAGTTGGCGGTGAACATGCCCGAGCAGGAGCCGCAGGTCGGGCAGGCGATCTGCTCCAGCTTGAGCAGCTGCTCGTCGCTCATCTTGCCGGCCGCCCGCTTGCCGACCGCCTCGAAGACGGTGATCAGGTCGGACTTGTTGCCCTCCTCGTCCATGCCGGCGGCCATGGGGCCGCCGGAGACGAAGATCGTGGGGATGTTGACCCGGGCGGCGCCCATCAGCATCCCGGGGACGATCTTGTCGCAGTTGGGGATGCAGATCATGCCGTCGAAGCAGTGGGCGGCGGCGACCGTCTCGACCGAGTCGGCGATCAGCTCGCGCGAGGGGAGCGAGTAGCGCATGCCCTCGTGGCCCATGACGATCCCGTCGTCGACGCCGATCGTGTTGAACTCGAACGGCACGCCGCCGGCGGCGCGCACGGCCTCCTTGACTACCCGGCCGAACTCCTGCAGGTGGGCGTGGCCGGGGATGATGTCGATGTAGGAGTTGCAGATGGCGATAAAGGGCTTGCCGAAGTCGGACTCGTCCTTGATCTGGCCGGTGGCCCGCAGCAGGCTGCGGTGGGGGGCTCGCTCGAAGCCGCGCTTGATCGTGTCGGAACGCATGGTGCTCCCGTTTCTGGCAATACGAGGCCAGGGCGGACTGGGCGTGCTGTCCGCGTCGTCATTGTCGACGGGCTGTTAGGCGAAATGGAGAGTGTTGGGCAGAAACCGACGTTCGGCGCCTCTACGGGGCGTGCGCCGCCACCCACTGCGCTGTGGGCCACCCTGACGCGGGGCTGTGCGCCGGGGTCGCGGCGATGGGCGTGCTGGCCTGGCCTACCGCCGCGGCCGGACGCGCACCGGGGCCGCCACGGGCTGCGGCTGCGGCCCGCGCAGGCGAGCCAGGAACTCAGTGATCGCCTCGATGATCTGCTGCATACCCGCTCCGTCCCTCTAGGTACGAAAAAACCCCCCGGCCGTCCGCCGGGAGGTTCAGTCTTTGCAGGCTGCGGGGCTTGACTTCCCCTCCCAAGCGGCTATTGCTCCACCGTAAGAAGGAGGAGTACGAGCCCGCTAAGGAGGAGAATTGTGCTAAACCGCGATGCCATCGACTTGTGCAACCTTCACAAAGTGCTAACCGACGGAAGCATACCACAGCCGCCCGCACTCTGTCAAGGCGAGGCGGGCGCCACCCGCCGGGCGCCCCTATGCTATACTGCCCCCGGCAGCAGGCGCGCCTGCGGACCTGATAGTGATGCGGAGGAGTTATGTCCACACTGATCGAGGAGATCATCGCCCGCGAGGTGCTCGACTCCCGCGGCAACCCGACGGTGGAGGTGGACGTTCGGCTGGAAAGCGGCGACATCGGGCGGGCGATCGTGCCGAGCGGCGCCTCGACGGGCGCCCACGAGGCGCTTGAGCTGCGCGACGGCGACAAGGGCCGCTTCGGCGGCAAGGGCGTGCTGAAGGCGGTCGAGGCCGTCAACAGCGACATCGCCGAGGCCCTGGAGGGCCTGGAGGCGGCCGACCAGGTCGGGATCGACAAGGAGCTGCTCGCCCTCGACGGGACGCCGAACAAGTCGCGCTTCGGCGCCAACGCCATCCTCGGCGTGTCGCTGGCGTGCGCTAAGGCGGCGGCCCAGGCCTTCGGCCTGCCGCTGTACCGCTACCTCGGCGGCGTCTACGCCCACACCCTGCCCGTGCCGATGATGAACATCATGAACGGCGGGCAGCACGCCACCAACAGCACCGACTTCCAGGAGTTCATGATCATGCCCGTCGGCGCGGAAAGCTTCCGCGAGGGCCTGCGCTGGGGCAGCGAGATCTACCAAAGCCTCAAGCGCGTGCTCCACGACCGCGGCCTGAGCACCACCGTCGGCGACGAGGGCGGCTTCGCCCCCAGCCTCCCCTCCAACGAGGCCCCGCTCCAGCTGATCATGGAGGCGATCGAGAAGGCCGGCTACCGCGCCGGCGAGCAGGTCTTCCTCGCGATGGACCCGGCCATGACCGAGGTCTTCAAGGACGGCAAGTACGAGCTGAAGCGCGACGGCCGCTCGCTCTCCACCGAGGAGATGGTAGACTACTGGGTCGACATTGCCAACCGCTACCCCCTGATCTCGCTGGAGGACGGCGTCGCCGAGGACGACTGGGATGGCTGGAAGCTGCTGCGCGAGCGGCTCGGTCACAAGGTCCAGCTTGTCGGCGACGACTTCCTGGTGACGAACGTGACCCGCCTGCGCCGCGCGATCGACGAGAACGCCGCCAACTCCATCCTGATCAAGCTGAACCAGATCGGCTCGCTCACCGAGACTTTGAGCGCGATCAGCATGGCCCAGCGCAACGGCTGGACGGCGATCGTGTCCCACCGCTCCGGCGAAAGCGAGGACGTCACCATCGCCGACCTCGTCGTCGCCACCAACGCCGGCCAGATCAAGACCGGCGCCCCCGCCCGCACCGACCGCATCGCCAAGTACAACCAGCTCCTGCGGATCGAGGAGGAGCTCGGCGGCGCCGCGATATACGCCGGCCGGGGCGCCTTCCAGGTCAAGTTCTAGGGTTTCCGCAGAGCCGAGAGGGCGCGGAGGCTCGGAAGAGCTTGCACACGAGCGCCGTACCGCTGCGATCGGGCGAAGTGCCTGATCGGAGCGGTACGGCGTTCTTCCGTGCCCGCCTCAAACCCGCTGCGCCCCGGCGCTTATGTGCGCCGGCGCCGCCACAGCCGGGCGAGGGCCCAGCACAGGGCGCCCCCGCCGAGGAGAACGCCGGCCCAGGGGGCGCTGCCGGCGATGGTGAAGGCGGGGTCGTGGGCGGCCTCGAAGCTCGCGTCTGGCACGAAGTAGGTGTTCGCCACGCGCACCAGGTCCGCGGGGGAGACGGCGCCCACCAGGGCGGCGTAGTCGGGGAGGGGGGCGTCCGGGGCGAGCAGCGAGCTCCACTCGGCCAGGTAGCCGGCCCGGCTGGCGTTGTCCTCCATCGCCAGGGCCCAGCGCCCCGCCACGGCGGCGCGGGCCTCGGCGACCTGCTCGGGGTCGACCCGCCCGGCGCGCAGGGCCTCCAGGCGCTCCCGGATCAGCCGCATGATCTCGGCGTGGCGCACGCCCGCCGCGCTCGTCTGGACGGCGAAGTAGCCGGTGTCGTCAAAGGCGCTGTTGGAGGCCCACAGGCTGTAGACGAGGCCGCGCCGGTAGCGGATCTCCTCCGTCAGCTCGGCCCGCAGCAGCTCCCCCAGCACGTCGAGCGCGAAGCGGTCCGGGTGGCCGCGGCCGACCGTGCGCGCGCCGACCATGAGGCTCGACTGGTCGGTGAGCATGGGGCCGCGCACCGTCACCTGGTGCGGGCCGGGCGGGGTGGCAGGCGGCGACTCCGGCGGGGCGACGCGCTCGCCGGCGGGGATGGCGCCGAAGTACTCGGCGGCCAGCTCGCGCAGCCCCTCCGGCCGCACCCGCCCGACCACGACAAGGGTGGCGTTGGCCGGCGTGTAGTGGGCCCGGTAGTAGGCCAGCAGCTCGTCGCGCCCGATCGCGTCGAGGGAGCGGTCCTCGCCGATCACGCGCTGGCCCAGGCTGGAGCCGGGGAACAGCTCACGGCGCACGTCGCGCTCCAGCTCGTAGCCGAAGCCAAGCCCGTCCAGGGCGTTGACGAACCAGCCGTAGCGGCCTGACTTCTCCTGAAACACCACCTCGCGCTCTTTGTCGATCTTGTCCGGGGGGAAGGTCGAGCGGAAGGCGATCTCGGCCAGCCAGTCCAGGGCGGCCGGTGCGTCCTGGGCGGCCACCTGGGCGTAGTAGGCGGTGCGCTCGTAGCTCGTCCAGCCGTTCCAGCGCCCGCCGCGCTTCGTGATCGCGGACTTGACCTCGTCCTCGCCCCAGCGGTCGGTGCCGGTGAAGAGCATGTGCTCGACGAAGTGCGAGATCCCGCTTTCCTCGGGCCGCTCGTAGCGGGCGCCGGCGCGAAACACCAGCATCGCCATCACCGACTGGCTATCCGCGCGCGGCTGCACCCAGACCTGCAGGCCGTTGGGGAGCAGGAAGCGCTCCAGGGCGAAGGGGGCGGGGATCGACGCGAGCGCTGGCGGCGCCGGCTCCTGGGCTCGGGCGGGGCGGGGCGGCAGCAGTGTGGGCAGGAGCAGCGCGAGGGCGGCCAGGGCCAGCAGCGAGCGCATCGGGGGCTCCATCGGGCGGATGTGAGTGCGACGGTGGAGCAAGCATACCGCGTCGATGCTACCGAATTAAAACCCCCCTCTCCCATCAGGGAGAGGGGGGCAGGGGGTGAGGGCGATCACCTACTGGGCCCAGAGCGGCCAGCGGTCCTGGGCGGTGTTGCTGGTGAGCTGGGTGGTCGCGCCGCGGTCGAGGTCGTAGGTGTAGATCTCGAAGTCGCCGTCGCGGTCGCTGGCGAAGGCCAGCTGGCGGCCGTTGCCCGACCAGGTGGGCGCGTCGTCGGTGGCGTTGTTGATGGTCAGGCGCAGCGCGTCGCCGCCGCGGACGCCGGTCAGGTAGATCTCCCAGTTGCCGTCGCGGTCGCTGGCGTAGGCGATCCGTTCGCCGTTCGGGCTGACGCGCGCGAAGCGGTCGTTGGCGCTGTTGGTGGTTAGGTTCTGCACGTCGTTCAGCACGACCTCGACGCCGTAGGCGGTGTCGTTGCGGTAGCCCAGGGCAGCGCTGTAGATGTCGAAGTCGCCGTCGCAGTTGCTGGCCCAGTAGATCCGGGTGCCGTCGGGCGACCAGGTCGGCGTCTCATTCACGCAGCCCTGGGTCGTCACCTGGGTCGGGTTGTTGCCGCTGGCCGGGGCGATGAATAGCTCCTGCGAGCCGTTGCCCATGCGGTCGGAGACAAACAGGATCTTGGTGCCGTCGGGCGAGTAGCTGCCGTTGTAGTCGTTGCTGACGTTGTTCGGCAGGTAACCCGGGTAGGGGCCGGCGGAGGGCGGCTGGGCGGTGCCGTCGCTGTAGCTGATCCGGCGCACGTCGGAGTTGGGCTTCGGCGTGCCGCCATAGACCAGGGCCGGGTCCAGCTCGTAGAGCTGGCGGAACTGCGGGTTGCTGCGGCGCGAGTCGACCAGCAGGCGGGTCTGCTTGGGGTCCCAGCTGCGGCGCCAGGAGAAGGCGACCGTTTCCTCGTTGTTCGCGGTCAGGCGGGCGTAGCCGCTGGGGCGAATCTGGAACAGCTCCCAGTGGCCGGTGCCGTCGATGTCGGAGGCGACGATCAGGGCGTCCTGCGGGTCGGTGGCGGCCCAGGGCTGGCCGAGGTGCGGGTAGCGCCACTGGAAGTAGTGCTGGCCGACGTTGCCCATCTCGACCTGGTAGCCGGCGGGGTTGGTGGGCACGTAGGTGAGCACGCGGCGCTCGAACAGCTGCACGAGCACGTCCTGGTCCTGCCCGCCGATGCGCGAGCGGGTCCAGTAGGCGTCGGTGATCGGCAGGCCCATCGCGAAGACCCAGTCGACCACGGCGCCGCCGACGACCCGGTCGCCCTCGACGACGGGGCCCTGCATGTTCATGAAATCCCAGAAGACGCGCGGGATGTTATGGCCGGTGACGCTGTTGTACTGGACGATCTCGGTCTGGGGCAGGGCCAGGTCGGGGCGCACGCCGAGGTTGCCGCCGCGGTCGATCGTGGTGCCGACGCGCTCGCCGAGCCGCTGCGGGTCGCGGTAGCCGTTGTCGATTGTGGCCACGCCGGCGAAGGCGCCGTAGGCCGGGCCGTTCGGGTTAGCCTCGCGCGGGTTGCCGGCCACCGGCACGTCGGCGGCGGGGCGCTGGTCATAGTCGAACGGGTCGTTGCCGAGCTGGAGCCGCCCGCTGACCAGCTCCTTGACCAGCAGGCCGTTGGTCACGCCCTGGTTGACGCCGGAACGGTCGGTCGGGTTGTTGATCTCCATGCGCGCCTTGTCGAAGTACTGGACGGTGCGCAGGCCGTTGACGCCCTGGCGGAAGAACTCCGCGTAGTCGAACCAGGGCCCGGGGCCCCAGTACCAGGATCGGCCGCCGCGCACCTGCTCGGCGTCGGTGCGCGCCCAGACCCGGGCGAAGCGGCTGTCGGCGAAGCTGGTGCGGGTGCCGTTGAAGGGGGCGGCGCCGGCCGGCGCGGCCTGCAGGGCCAGTGCGCCCAGCATCAGGCCGGCGGCAAGGGCCGTCCCGCGGCGACGAAGCCACGCGAGACTCATAGCTCCTCCTTGAACAGATGAGAGGCGACGCGCAGTGGTAAGACGCCGCGCGCCGGGGGAACGTTCCGCCGCCGCGCCGCGCGCCATGCTGCTACAGGGCAAGTGTACTGCGCGGCGGGCGCGGCTCGAATGAGCCCGATCTGGCGGCGAACTCGCGGGCGCGTGAGGGGCGTATCAGGTTAGGGGCGGGGCGCTCAGGGCGCCCAGGCGAGGAGCAGCGCGCCGTCCAGAACGGTCCGCTCGACGCCGCCGTCGACGTCGACGACCACGGCGGCGCCGGAGCCCGGGCCGCCCGTTCCCGCGCGCACAAAGGCGACGCTGCGGCCGTCGGGCGACCAGAGGGGCTGCGTGTCCTGGTGCGGGCCGGCCGTGGAAAGGGGGCGGCCGGGCCCGCCGTCGAGCGGGGCGAGCCAGATCTGGCTGTCGGGGCTGCCGGGGGCGCGGCGGGCGTAGGCGACCCGCAGGCCGTCCGGCGCGACGGCGGGGGACAGCTCGGCGGCCGCGCCGTCCGACAGGTCGGCGGTGGGGAAGGGCGGCTCCACGCCGACGCGGCGCAGCCGCAGGCGCAGGCCGGCCGCGCCATCCTCGGCGGCGCTGATCACCAGGGCCGAGCCGTCGGGGAGCCAGCTGGCCCGCTCGCCGGTGCGCGCGGGCAGCGCGGCCGTCTCGTCGGTGAAGAAGCTGTAGATTTTGAGCTCCTGGCTGAGCCCGTCGACAAAGGCGACGCTGTTGCCGTCGGGCGACCAGGCGGGGGCGTAGGAGATGTCGGCGCCGTCGCCCGAGGTGAGCGGCCCGAGGATGGAGCCGTCGGGCTGGCCGAGCCAGACCCGCGGCACGCCGAGGGCGCCCGCCGTGACGGCGCGGCGCTCGAAGGCGATGAAGTCGCCCGGAGGGGACCAGGCGGGGGCGGCGGCGCTGAAGCCGGGGTCGTCGGCGAGGGGGCGGGTGGCGCCGCTGTCGAGGTCCAGCAGCATGAGGGCGCTGCGCTCCAGGCCGCGCGGCTCGACGTAGAGCGCGCGGGCGCCGTCGGGGGCCACGGCCACGTCGGAGATGCCGTCCGGGGCGCGCAGGAGCTGGCGGGCGGCGCCGCCGTCGGGGGCGACGAGCCACAGTTCGCTCGCGCCGTCGTCGGCGGCGCGCAGTACGAGCAGGCGCGAGCCGCGGGTGCGGAAGCTCCAGCGCAGATCGGTGATGTTGGCCCGGCCGCGCTCGTCGCGGAGGCCGCGGGCGACGGAAACGGTGTAGTCGACGTCGGGGGCGAGGGGCTGGGAGGGCAGGAAGGTCAACGTCCGATCGTCCCAGACGAAGCGGCCGGGGGCGGGCGGGTCGATCCGAAAGCTGGCCTCGGCCGAGCGCCGGTCGACCGGGCGCGAGAAGGCGAGGCGGATTTGGGCGCCCGTGGCGACCTCCTGGCCGCTCGGGGCGTAGGCGGCGAGGGTGACGCCGGCGGCGCGCGGCCCGAACAGGAGCAGGCCGGCGGTGGCGAGGGCCAGGGCAGCGCTGAACAGGGCGATGCGCAGGTAGTAGCTCAAGGGTACAGGTAGGGGCTTTCCGGCTGGTCGACGGGCTCGACGGCCTCGGCCTGGAGGACGGGCTGCTCGGCGCCGGCGAGGCTCGCGACGGCGATCGCGCCGCGCACGCGCACCCACCCGTTCTCGGGCAGGTCGCCGCCGCCCGCCCACCGCACAGGCAGGCCGACCCCGGCGCCGTCGGCGGCGCAGCAGGTGACGACGTAGCGCACGACGTAGAAGGCGTCGGGGCCGAGCTTCTCGTCGTGGAAGACAAAGCCGACCACGTCGGCCTGGCTGCCGGCCAGGTCGCCCCCGCGCATGGTCAGGGCGTTCGACCAGTCGAGCAGGTTCCAGCGCGTCGTGTCGCCGACGGGGGTGGCGGCGCGCCCCGACGGCGCGATGCTGTTCAGCTCCACGCCCCGTCCGGCGAGGGTGTCGGCGCCGAGGGGCTGGGCCGGCACGAGGGTGCCGAGCAGCAGGGGGGTGGCCAGGAGCAGGTAGGCCCAGCTCAGCCGGCCGCCCGGCCCATCAAACACGGCGCGCAGCCGGACCGCAGCCATCAGCAGCAGCACCACGGCCGCGACGACCATCAGGGCGGTGTAGCGGGGGTGAATGTAGAAGCTGAGCTGGCCGCGCAGCCACTTGCTGAGCAGCAGCGTCGCCGTGCCGCCGAGCAGGATCACCTCGGCCAGCGCCAGGTAGTTCAGCGGCCGCGTCTCCGGCCGGGGTACACTCGCCACGCGCGCTCCTCCTTCCGTTCTCCGCCCGCAGTGTACCCGAACCGCCCCTCGGGCGCAACCGATCCAGGCCCCGCCACAGGGAGCGCGGAGGGCCTGGGGGGTCGGCGCGCAGTGGGACAAGGGGGATCATGGCCCGCCCCCAACCCCGTACACAGCCGCGAGCTCCTGGATCGTCGCGCGGAAAAGCTCCACCAGCTCGGCGGGGGCCTCCACGACGCAGCCGGAGCCGTAGCGAAGCAGGGTTTGGCGGGCCTGCCACAGGTTGGTGGTGGTCGCCGTGACCGTGGCGCTGCCGTCGTCGTGGTAGGCGATGGCGGTGTCGGGGAAGTGGGCGGCCACGTCGCGCTGGCGGGCGACGGCCGGGAGCAGCTGGTAGCGCAGCGCGAAGGCCGGCGGCTCGGGCCGCTCGGGCGGCAGCATGGTGGGCAGGATGGTCAGGCTGTCGGGGACGATCCGGTCGAGCCGGTAGTGGATGGCGGCCAGAGCCGGCGCGAGGGGGTCGCGCGGGGCGGAGTCGATCAGGGTGGCGTCGAGGTAGGCGTGGCCCTCGGGGCGAAAGACGATCGCGTAGGGGGCGACGCGGTGGCGCATGGGCGGGCCGGCGGTGCGCGGGCTGCGGTAGGCGAAGGCGAGCTCGCGGCGCTGGACGATCGCCTGCTTGACGGTGGCGAGGACGGCGGGGTCGATCCGGCTGGCCGGGCTGTCGGCGAGCTGGAGACTGAGCACGGCGCGCCGGCCGCGCTGCTCGCTGCGCCGGCCGGCGGGGAGCAGCAGCTCGACGCGGTCGAGCAGGTCGCGGATGGCGGCGTGCTCAGGGAGCGCGGCGCCGGCGGGGAAGCTGGCGTCGAGAAAGGCCAGGGCCTCCAGACAGGCGTCGGGCAGGTCGAGCAGCGCGAGGTCGCCCAGGTCATCCAGGGCGTAGCGGCGGAGGTGGCGCTGGAAGACGATCCGGCAGCCGTACTCGCTTTTGAGCGCGTCGAGGTCGTGCTTGAGCGCGCTGGCCACGTCGCCGAGGTAGCCCTCGCCGCGCATCTCGGCGTTGACAACGGCGATCAGCTCGTCGCGGGTGAGCGCGGCGCGCAGCAGGGCGCGGATCAGGGTCAGCCGGCGGCGAAAGATCAGCCACGAGCTGCGCTTGGTGCCCCCTCGGTTCTTCATGCTCGTTCTCGCTGCAAGGCGCGGTGGTAGTGCCAGAGCGTGGCCCGGGCCGCGAGCAGGCTGGGGGCCTGGAGCAAGGCCGGCGCGGCCGCGGCGATCAGACGCTCCAGACCCGGCCCGTCATAGCCCCAGCCGTGAGCTGCGCTTTCGGCCGCGGCCAGGGGCAGCCAGCCCTCGAGCAGGCGCAGGCGTTCAACCGTCAAACCTTTGAGCCCGCTCATACGCCTCCCACGGCGGGCGGGCGCGGCCCGGTGCTCCGAAAACAGGTGGGGCGAAAGGGTGGGTTCATGGCGAAAGCCTTCCAACACCGCGGGCCGAGCCCTCACAACAGATAGGCCTTGTCGCGTCGGGGCGCCCTGTGGCCTGCCTAGGGCGCCGCCTGGCCCGCTGAACTTCGATCTGCTTTTATCATAGGGGATCGACTCGGCGCAAATGCGCCTATGCCCGGCCTGCCACACCCTGGGGCCGAGATCCAGATTCAGCTGAAATCCACTGTTTGGAAGCGCATTTGTACCCCTGGCGCCGCATATAGTGTGTATGGACAAGCGACATGGAGCAGGCGACAAGGGCACGCTGCGGGGCGGCGCGCCGGGAGCGGGGTTGTCCGCCAGGCCCCGGCCTGCACACGCGAGGGAGCGATGATTGGTCTCGACCGACTACACACCCTGCCCGGAACGATCGCGGACCGGCTGGAGGCGGGCTTCCGAGCCTGGGAGCTGGGGGAGACCGAGGCTGCGGCGGCACAGCTGAACGCAGCCCTGGCGCTGGCCGAGCGGGCCGGGAGCATCGAGGGGATCCTGGGGGCGCGCCACCTGCTCGGCCTGCTGGCCTTCACCGCCGGCGACCTGGGGGAAGCGTGGCGGCAGCATACGTACGTGCTCGAGCGCAGCCGGGCGCTCGGCTTCGACATCGGCGTGGCCTCGTCGCTGCACAACCTGGGGCTGGTGGCCATCGGCGAGGGCGACCTGCCCGCCGCCCGCGGCCTGCTCCATGCCGCGATCGCCCACTACACCGTGATGGGCCGCCCCGAGTGCACCGCGGTCGTGCGCGCCAACCTGCGGCGGCTGGGGTAGCAGCGATCAGCGCGGAGGCGCCGGAGGGCGCCCCGGTTATGCCTATGGGAGCGCCAGTCTGTGGCGTTGCAGTAGATGAACGCCCGGTTGGGCGATCAGGGTTATTGCGCCTTCTGGGGGTTTGGCGGGAGGTCCGGCCGCTCGGCGGCGCGGTAGTCGCAGATCGGGGCGAGGGTGCAGCGCTCACAGGCCGGGCGGAGGGCGTGGCAGACGAGCCGGCCGTGCTGGATCATGTTGAGGTGGAAGGGGTAGACCATCTCAGGCTCTAGAGCGGCCTCGAGCAGGTGGTGAGCGGCCTCGGCGCCTACTCTGGGGCCGATCAGGCCGAGGCGCCGGCTGACCCGGTGGACGTGGGTGTCGACGGGGAGGGCCGGGCGGCCGAGGGCGAACATCAGCACGCAGGCCGCCGTCTTCGGCCCGATCCCGTCCAGGCTGGTCAGCCAGTCGCGGGCCTCGTCGGTCGGCATGGCGTCGAGGGTGTCGAGGCTGAGGTTGCCGGTGCGCTCCTCGATCGCGCGCAGGGTCTGCTGGATGCGCGGCGCCTTGATGTTGCCCAGGCCGGCCGGCCGGATCGCCTCGTACACCTCTGCCGTGGGGGCGTCGCGCACGGCCCGCCAGGTTGGGAAGCGGGCGCGCAGGGCCCGGTAGGCCCGGCCGCTGTTGGTGTCCGAGGTGTTCTGCGACAGGATGGTCATGATCAGCTCGTCGAGCGGGTCGCGCCGGCCGCGCCAGCGCCGCGGCCCGTAGGTGGCGGCCAGCCGCTCGTGAGCCACCCGGACCTTTTCCGGGTCGATCAGCGGCGCGCTCATCGTGGTGCCCTCCCCATGATCCGCAGGGCCAGGGCCCGCTCCTCGACCCCGATCCCCCCCAGCCCCCACAGCGCCCCGCCATAGACGGCCGGCGCGACCAGCGCAGCCACGACGGCGCCGGGCCAGCCCGGGGCCAGCAGCTTCACCGCCAGCATCGCCGCGCCCATCGCCAGTGCGGCCGCGGCGGGGCGCCAGCTGAGGGCGGCCAGGGGCGGCGCGAGCCCCTCGGCGCGCAGCAGCGGCCGGAAGATCAGGTACAGCACCAGCTCGGACAGAATAGTGACCGCGGCCGCGGCGTACAGCCCCCACTCGGGCCGGCCGAGCAGCAGCGCCGCCACCGGCATGGCGACAAGGTTTGTCGCCAGGTTAAAGGCCGCACCGAGCAGAAAGGCGCGCGTGATCGCCCGCTGCCGGTCGACCGCGATCAGCACGTACTGGAGCAGGCCGTTGGCGAAGGACAGCGGCAGAAACCAGGCCAGCACGGCCAGCGACGGGATGGAGGCCCCGTAGCTGGCGAAGGCGTCGCGGGTAAAAAGGAGCACCAGGTCGGGCGCGAGCGCCGACAGCCCCATCGCCAGCGGGAAGGCGACGATCAGCAGGATCTGGAGCGTGCGGCTGGCGGCCTGGGCCATCGCGCCGCGGTCGCCGGCGGCACGGCGGGCCAGCAGCGGGAAAACCGCGAAGGTCACGGCCGGGGGCAAGATCATGGCGATGCCGATGATCTTGTAGGCCAGGCTGTACTGGCCCACCAGCTCGTCGCCCCGGACGCCGCCGAAGGCGCGGATGATATAGGTGTCGAAGCGGAAAAAGACGGCGCCGAGCAGGTTGTTGAGCATCAAGGGGAAGGCCGCAGGCAGCAGGGCCCGGGCCACCGCCGTGTCCCAGGCCAGGCTGGGCGGGAAAAAGGCCCGCAGCTGGAGGCCGAGGAAGATCAGCGCGGTGACGCTGCTCACCGCCACCGCCGCCCAGGCCAGGCCGACGATGCTGGGCAGAAGCAGCAGCACGCCGATGCGGGCCAGAAAGCTGAGCCCGGCGGTGAAAAACTCGACGAGGGCGGGCACCTCCATGCGCTCGGCGGCGTTGTAGAGCGCCGTCACCGCGCCGGAGTAGGCGCTGGGGATGAGGGTCAGCAGCAGGATCCAGATCGCGGCTTGGCCGTCCGGGCTGATCGGCTCGGCCACGCCCGTGGCGCCGAGCAGGCCGAAGCCGCCGATCAGCAGGGCCGCGGCGGGCAGGGCGGCGACAACCACCAGCAGGAGCCGCAGGGCGAGGGTGACCCCGAAAAGCCGGCCGGCGGCGCCCGGGTCGCGCGCGACCTCGCGGGTGAGCAGGACGCCGAGGCCGAACTCGGTGAACGTGCCGAGGTACTGGACGATCAGCAGGGCGGCGAAGTCGTAGCGGCCGATCTCGGCGGGGCTGAGCAGGCCGTACAGCACAAAGACGAAGACGAGGTCGAGCGCGCGGCCGACCATGCGCAGCCCGAAGGTGACGGCGCTGTTCTTGAAGATGCGCCTGGCGTTGTTCTCCGGGTCGTCGCGGTAGAAGCGGCGCCAGAGCAGGGCGCCCACGCCCGCGAGGGCGAGCAGGGCGACGAGCCCGGCGGTAAACAGGGCGATGCGCACGTGCGTCTCTACTTCTCCGTCTCGACCCAGGCCCGGCGCCCGTCGCTCACAAGAGTGACAACGCCGTCGTTGGCCGGGTGGAAGATCTGCGGGCTGAACCGGCGCCGGTCCGCGTAGCTGAGCAGGGCCGGCTTGTCCGCCGCGTATGCGGCGCTGAAGGCGATCGCCCGCGGCCGGAGCGCCACGACCGCCGGGGTGTCGAGCGCCCGCTGCCAGGGGTAGACCAGCAGGTCAACCGGCCGGCCGCCCGCCCGCGCGGCCGCCGCGTCGCCGGCGGGGCCGCCGGTGTGGAGCAGCACCCGGGTGGCTCCGTAGTCGATCGCGATCACCGCCCCCCCGTCGTCGCCCGGCTCCGCCGCGAGGACACGGAGCGCCGCCCGGCCGAAGGCGACGCTTGCCCCCGGCGCGAGCGCTCGGGCGGGGACGCCCAGCTCCTCCACGAGCCGCCGCCACTCGCCGGCCGTGCCGGCGCCGGACATCCCTGGCGGGGCGAGGGCCACATCTGGCCGGTAGCGGGCCAGGGCGGCGGCCTGGCCGGGGAGCCGGGCCCCGTCGGGGCGGGTGAGCAGGACGGCGGCCAGGTCGCGGCGCCAGAAGGGCATGGCCCGGCCGAGCAGTGTGGTCAGGCGGGCCGGGTCGGCGCCGCCGTCCACGAGGGCGAAGCGGCCGTCGGGGAGCTGGATCAGCACGGCGTCGCCGCGCGTGTCGAGCAGGGAAACGTGGAGCCGGCCGTCGGGGCGCTGGAGCCAGGCGACCAGGGCGAGGCAGGCGACGACGGGGACGATCAGGCGCAGCGCCCGGGCCGCGGGCGACGCCGGCCGCCCCTCCGATTCACCTGTTGCCGCCATAAACCCTCCCTGCTCCGCCTGCGGAATACACCGCGCGGCGGGGCGGGAGGGTGCGCGCCGGCCTACTTGATCGCGGCGACCGCCTCGATCTCGATCCGGGCCCCGCGCGGCAGGGCGGCGACCTGGATCGTCGAGCGGGCGGGCGGATTCTCGGCGAAGAACTCGGCGTAGGCCGCGTTCATGGCCTGGAAGTCGCCCAGGTCGGCCAGAAACACGGTGGTCTTGACCACGTTGGCGAGCGAGCTGCCGCCGGCGAGCAGGATCGTTTCCAGGTTGCGAAAGATCTGGCGGGTCATCGCGCCGATGTCGCCCTCGACGAGGTCGCCGCTGGCCGGGTCGACCGGGAGCTGGCCGGAAACAAACAGCAGGTCGCCGATCGCGATGGCCTGGGAGTACGGGCCGATGGCGGCGGGGGCGCTTTCGGTGCTCACCACGACGCGCTGCATACACACCTCCTCCGTGCTGGTCACGAGCGGGGGCATTATAGCAGGAAGCGAAGGGCGGGCGGCAGAGGCCGCGGCTACTCCCCCGCGGGCTCGTAGCGCAGGTGGGGGCCGTCGTCGTAGCGCAGGCGCCAGGCGCCGGGCGAGCGGGGAAGGGCGATCACCGCCAGGCGGCCGGCCCGTGACAGGCGCTCGGCCTCGGCCGGGTCGGGGAGCCAGACGGTGCCGACCGAGCTGCGGCGGGCGCCGAGCGGGATGACACAGTCGACATAGGCGCCGGCGGCGTGGCCGTGGGCGTCGTGGCTGGGGCGAACGCGCATCACGTGGGCGTTGACAACCAGGCCGTCGCGGAGCAGCAGATAGTCCTCGCGCACGTCGCGCGAGATCCGCCAGACCGCGCGGCCGACGCGCAGGCCGAGCAGCGACAGGAGCAGCAGCCAGAGCAGCGGCCCCACCCGCAGCACCGCCATGACCAGGGCGGCGGCGAGCCCCGTCAGCAGATACGGGTCAAGGTAGCTGCGTAGCGGGCGTTCGAGCAGGTACTCGCCCAACAGGTTGAGCAGGAACAGGGCGGGGAGCCTGCGCGGCGGCGGTTGGTCAAGGACGGCCGGCTCCACAAGGTCGAGGACGTCGGGCACGGTCGGGCTCTCCTCGGGTGCGTAGCGGGTCGGTTGCTACGAGCCATTGTAGGAGATGGGCCGAACCAGCGCAAGGCCGGCCTAGCGGGTGGCGAGCAGAAAGCCGAGCAGCAGGAGCAGCTGCCAGACGACGGGGAGCACGCCGCCGAGGATGACCTGGGTGCCCTGCCACTCGTAGAGCTGCTCGAAGAGCCCCCCGGCGAGCCAGAAGGCCCAGACGATCGCGCCGATCCAAAGGATGGCCGGCAACACGGGCGCGCCGACCACCTGCAGGGCGAGGGCGCCGACCAGGGGCAGCAGGCGCGGGAGCTGGCTGAGCGGGTAGACGTAGAGGGCCCTGTAGCCCTCCTCGCCGCCGCCCGTGTTGTCGTCGATCAGGAGCGAGGCGATCGCGACAAGGGGCCACTCCAGCAGCCCGAAGAGCCAGATCACCAGCGCGCCGAGCAGGATGCCGAGGCCGGGGTAGCCGTCGCCATCGAGCAGCCGGTCGGCCAGGAGCATGAGCGCGGGGAGCGCAGCGATCGCGGCCATGGGGCCGGCCATGCGCGCCAGGGTGGGAAGGTCGGCCTGCCGGGTCGCCTGGTCGGACTTGATCTGGGCCACGAGCTCGGCCAGGGCCTCGCGGCGGCGGAAGGCCAGGAACAGCAGCGGCGAGCGGGCCTCCTGCTGGAGCACGGGCTGCTGCCGGCCCTCCTCCAGCGGGACGAGCCGGGCCAGGGCGTGCTGCATGAGCGGCTGGTAGTTGCCGACGGCCGAGGTGATCAGGGCGCCGGGGCCGGGGCTGCCGTCGTACAGGGCGCTGGTGAGGGCCTGGCTGGCGGGCAGGCCACGCGCCTGAAGCAGGAGCACCTGGCTTTGCTCGGACAGCTCCGAGGCCTTGAAGGCGCGGACCGTCGCCCAGGGCACGAGCCGCCAGCGCCCGCCAAGGCGCAGGGCCAGGCCGTCATCGCGCGACTCGATCGCCGGCAGCAGGTCGCGCAGCCAGATCACAAAGAAGGCGGCGCAGAGCAGCATCAGGTGGGCGGCCACGATCAGCCAGAAGGGCGCGGGCAGGTCCGGGCGCCCGTCCACCCCGAAGAAGGGCACGCCGACGGTGCGGTAGGCGTTGTACAGCTCCACGTACTCCGGGCTCGCGTACGTCCAGGAGAAGGGCGGGATCGGGCGCAGCCCGGGAAACAGCAGGGCCAGGGCGCGCGCCCAGTAGCCGAGGTAGCGCCAGGCGGCGAGCGCGACGAGCAGCACCACCGCCCCGCCGACGATCGCGGTGATCCGGCGCGGGTACAGGGCGCGGACGGGCGCGCCGGGCACGAGAACGGGCGCGGGCGCGGCGGCGGCCGTGTCGCCGGCGGCCTGGCGGCTGAAAAAGGCGGCCGGGCTGAGCAGCAGGCGGAAGATCGGCGAGGGCGCGTCCTCCTCGACGCGGATGAGCCGGGCGCCCTCGACGGCGCGCACCGTGCGCTCGCTTTCCTCCAGCACCGACTTCATCAGGTGGTCGAACTCGCTGATGCTGGAGGTGATGAAAAAGCCCGGGCGCAGGCCGCGGCCGTAGAACAGGCTGTACAGCCGGTGCCAGCCAGTCAGGCGGCGCGGCAGGGCCTCGGCCAGCAGCACGAAGCGCTCGGCCGACACATCGGAGGTGACCTTGACCGCCCGGATCTGGTCCCAGCCGAGGGGCAGCCAGCTCCCCGCGAACTCGACGAGCATGCCGCGGGAGCTGGTGCGAATGGCCGGCAGGGCGTTGCGCAGCAGGATCGCCAGCAGCAGGCCGGCGGCGGCCCAGCCGAGGGCGGGCAGAAGGGAGGGGAGCAGGTCGAGCCAGCCGTCGGCGCGGACGCGTGGGCCGCCCTCGACCCAGGCGACGACCTGGGGCAGGAGCGGGATCTGGGCGACAGCGCGGTCGTCGCGGCCGTACACGTCCCACAGGCCGCGCAGGATCGCTGCGCCCAGGTTGGCGACCGGCACGACGACGAGCAGCACGCACAGCAGCGCGATCGAGGCGGTGATCTGGCGCGGGTAGCGGTGAAGGCGCTCGCTTGAGTACATTGGTCCTCTGGGGGTGGGGGCGCCTCAGCCCTCGAGGTCGAGGCTGGGCTCGCCGGACTGGAGCTGCTGGACGCGTAGCTCGGCGGCGTCGAGCAAGCGCTGGCAGGCGGCGGCGAGGCCGACCCCCTCCTCGTACAGCCGCAGCGATTCGTCGAGGGCCAGCTCGCCGGCCTCCAGCCGGGCGACGACCTCCTGCAGGCGGGTGTACAGGGCCTCGTAGGTTTCGACGGGGTTGGGGGCGCTCATGGCCGCTCCTCCGTGGGGTGCTGGTCGGCGACAACGGCGAGGTCGCCGTCGCGCAAGGTCAGGCGCAGGCGCGCGCCGGGGCGGGCCTGGCCCGGCGCGGTGAGGACGCGGCCGTCGTCGGCGCGGCGGACGACGGCATAGCCGCGGCCGAGCACGGCGCGCGGGCTGAGGGCTTCAAGGCGGGCGGCGAGGCCGCGCAGCTCGCTGGCCCGCAGCTCGGCCCGCCTGGCCACGGCGCGCTGGATACGCATCGAGAGGCCGTCGACATCCTGCCGGCCGCGGGCCACCCGGTTGAGCGGGGCCAGCCGGTCGAGGGCGAGGGTGGCGGTGTCGAGAACGCCCCGGCGCATGTCGAGGGCCAGGCCGACCGCCTCGCCCAGCCGGGCGCGCGTGTCGGCGAGGGCGGCGTGGAGCGCGTCGATCTCGGGCGCCACCAGCTCGGCGGCGGCCGACGGGGTGGGGGCGCGCAGGTCGGCCACATAGTCCACGATCGTCACGTCCGTCTCGTGGCCGACGCCGGTGACCAGCGGGAAGGGGCTGGCGAAGACGGCGCGGGCCACGCTTTCGTCGTTGAAGGCCCACAGGTCGTCGGCGGCGCCGCCGCCGCGGGCCAGGATGATCACATCAACGTCGGAGTCGTAAAGATTGTACAGCGCCTCGACAATGCTGTCGGGGGCGCGCTCGCCCTGGACGAGGCAGGGGGCGAGGAGCACCTCGGCCAGGGGGAAGCGCCGGCGCAGGACGGTGAGCATGTCCTGGAGGGCGGCGGCCTGGGGCGAGGTGGCGATGCCGATCCGGCGCGGCAGGGCCGGGAGCGGCCGCTTGCGGCTTTCGTCGAACAGCCCCTCGGCGGCGAGGCGGCGCTTGAGCTCCTCGAAGCGGGCGTTGAGGATGCCGGCCCCGGCGGGAACGACGGTGTCGACGACCAGCTGGAGCTCGCCGCGGGCCTCATAGATCGCGACGCGGCCGTGGGCGAGCACGGCGTCGCCGTTGCGCGGCAGCTCCGTGTGGCGCTCGGCGTAGGTCCGCCACATCACGGCGCGCATGCCGGAGCGCTCGTCCTTGAGGGCGAAGTAGCAGTGGCCGGACTGGGCGTAGCGCTTGAACTCGGCGATCTCGCCCGCGACCCACAGGTCGCGCAGGCCGTCGTTCAGCTCGATCAGCTCGCGCAGCACCGCGGTCAGGTCGCCGACGGAGAGAACATGCATAGGGAGGGCTGATGGTTGAGGGCTGAGGGCCGAAGGCCGGGCCAGTCTCGCGGCCCAGCAGCCTTCAGCGCTCAGCCCTCAGCCTTTACAGGGGCTCGATCACCATGAGCGGCTGGCCGTACTCGACCGGCTGGCCGTTCCTGACCAGGATGCGGGCGACCCGGCCGGACACCTCGCACTCGATCTCGTTCATCATCTTCATGGCCTCGACGATGCCGATCGTGTCGCCGGCGCGCACCTCGTCGCCCTCCTGGACAAAGGGCGGGTCCTTCGGCGAGGGTGACCCGTAGAAGGTGCCAACCATCGGGGCGGCGATCGTGTGGCCGGCCGGCATCTCGACGGGGGGGCCCTCGGGGGCGGGCTGCGGCGCGAACATCGGCTGGACTGCCGGGCTCGGCACGCTGGCCGCGGCCGGGGCGTAGGGCTGGGCGGCGGCCAGGGGCAAAGCGGGTGCCGGCGCGCCGGCCACGGCCCGCTTGACGTGGAGGCGCGTGTCGCCGCGCTCGATCAAGATCTCGGTGATGTCCGTCTGGCCGATCAGGCGCAGGAGCTCACGCACGGCGTCGAGCCCGAACGGGTCGCCGCCGGCCTCCGGCGTCTGCGAGGTCGCGTCGCTCATACCACTCCGCAGCAGGTTGTCTGGCCACGATCGCCCCATTGTATCATAGAAATACGCGCGCCCTTTGGAGGGCGCGCGCTTCGCGCGGGACAGGGGGAGCGGCCCGCGGCCGTGAGGAGAGTGAGCACTGTTCGCGGCAGCGGCGAAGCTGTCCCCCTGTCCCCTTGTCCACTCAGAAGCTACCAGTCGCCGAAGGGGCCGCCGTTGGGGCGATAGGCGTTGGCAGCGGGCTGCCACTTGAAGGCGAGGGCCTGGGTGTAGGCGTAGCCGTCGCCGTCGAGCGGCAGGATGTGCAGGAAGCGGCCGTTGTCGGCGTAGGTCACCGCCACCTGGAAGAAGGCCGGCCCACTCGGCCGCTCGGCCGAGGTGAAGGGCAGGGTGTTGCCGTCCGAGAAGCGCACCGAGGCGCTGTCGATCTCGATCACCGGGAAGACGTTCTGCGGGCCGGTCTCGACCACCAGCACGGCGGTTGCGTTCAGGCTGCTGCTGTTAAGCAGCGGGTCATCCAGGTGGTCGTAGCCGACCGCGCTTGTCTCCTTGAGGTAGACCGTCTCCGGGAAGCCGTTGCCGTTGAAGTCGCCGGTCTTCCAGGCCGTCCAGCCCTCGCCCGGGTAGGGGGCGGGCGCCGGCTGCGTGGGCACCGGCTGAGTCGGCACCGGCTGAGTCGGCACCGGCTGAGTCGGCACCGGCTGAGTCGGCACCGGCGCGCTGCCGAGCGAGTTGGCCACCGACACCACCCGCCAGGTGCCGTCGGCGGGCTGGACGCGGGCGTAGCGCAGGATGCCGGGCTGGCCGCCGAGCTCAAGGCGCATCTCGATCCACTTGCCGGCGGCGTCCTCGGCCACGACGGGGCCAACCTGGTAGCCGCCGAGGGCGAGCATCTGGCCCACGCCGCCCTGCTCTAGCAGGTCGACGCCCTGGCCGCGGGCGATCCACTCACGCAGCTCGCCGCCCAGGTAGGGCAGGGCGGTGCGGCCCGAGCGGTCGGCCCAGAGCTCCAGCAGGAAGCGGCCGACCACATCCTCGGGGCCGGTGGCGACCGGCCGGCCGTCGCGGGCCAGCTCCGCGCCATAAACCTTGATCCGCAGCGGGCTGGCGCTGTGGTCGACGGCGACGGCGAAGATGCGCTGCTCGCTGAAGCCCTGGTAGTTCAAGGTCGCCGGCAGAAAGCCGACGTCGGCCGCCGGGTAGCTGTAGACCGAGCCGAAGCTGAAGCTGTTCAGGGCGACCGGGTGCAGGCCGAGCACTTGGTGGCTCGGGCGGCCGGCGTTGATCTGGTCGACCAGGGCCTGGCCGAGGAAGGGGCGCACGTCGCCGCCCTGGCGGTAGGTGTTCAGCAGGGCTGTCACCAGGTCCGGCGGGTTCTGGGGGTAGGCGTTGGCCGGGGCCGCCGTGAAGGCGAAGGGCGCGCTGGCCAGGGCCCGGTTCTGGTCGTCCATCGCCACCAGGAGGATCTGGCCGCTGGCGATCGGCTGGCCCGAGGGCAGCGCGGCGGGCATGGTGAACTTGCCGGACCAGCGGCCGGCCGCGTCGGCCTGGGCGCTCAGCATGGCCTCGCCGACGGGCTGGGGCGTGCCGAGGCGCACGACGTACCACTTGCCGGGGGCGTAGCCGCTGCCGAACACTTCGACGACTGTGCCGGGGCCGCCGGCCTTCGGGTTGAAGCCGATGATCGGCTGGCCGGGCTGGGCGGTCGGCTGGCCGGGCTGGGCGGTCGGCTGGCCGGGCTGAGCGGTCGGCTGGCCGGGCTGGGCGGTCGGCTGGCCGGGCTGGGCGGTCGGCTGGCCGGGCTGGGCGGTCGGCTGGCCGGGCTGGGCGGTCGGCTGGCCGGGCT